>WNFT01002338.1_pt1 | contig 27427 bp, 44 predicted proteins | sample 5400191 | NCBI WGS metagenome assembly WNFT01 (sample SAMN13153359, study PRJNA577476) | soil metagenome | isolation source: 80 cm saprolite under Madrone tree | place: USA:California | collected 2016-06-14 | reverse complement strand
GATCGCCAGAGATATCGACTAGGGTTTTGAGGGGGATAGGCGAGCCGTCTTCGTCCTCTGCTGCTTCGAGGCGCTCGGCGATCTGGCGTTCGGCCATACGCATATTGGAGGTGGCCTGTTCGTAGAATTCATCGACATTGGCGACGAAGGAGGCGTCTACCTTCTCACGATACTTGGCAATCAGCTGTTGAAAAGCCGGATCGGTCGAAAGGGTATGGACGCGTTGATAAGAATAGCCAGATCGATCAGCTACTTCTTGAACGCGCAAGCCAGCAGCGAACAGGCGAGCAACGCGATGATGGGGATCACGGAATCGACGAACAGCACCTTGGATTGGACGGCCTTCTCCGTCGGCTCGCTTCTCCAGAATCAAGCCAAGGTCTTCCCTAGTGAGTGGCCTCACAGAGAGGATTTCAGGCTTGGTAGAGATTTTGCCTCGATGGAGGGTCATTACTTACCTTTAGAATAGACGACAGTTAATTCGATGATATAGAAGCCTTCATCTTGATAGACCTTGATGAGTGCATCGATATGGGCCTTTGCTTCATCAAGAGTTTTGAACGTCTTCACTGGATCATGTTGGAAGTTCATTACTTGATAAAGCTTAGTCATATTCGCCTTTCGATCAGGGGCTTGGCGTTGAAGGCCAAGGTCACTCCGTTCACCTTAACGTTAAAGGGCCGATCAGTGGCCCCTGGGGTCTTGAGTCTGGTATTGAACTTGGGCTTGTAGATTTGGATCATCTCAAGTTCAAGTTCATCGAGGAGGTCCAGTGGACAGGGCCGGATGAAGACCTCGTCGAAGAGGATGCCTTTTATTGGCAACCAGTCTGGAACCTTCCCTCGCCGCTTCGCTCCCCACATCGACCGATGGGCGGCGATTCGAGCTAGCATTCCCTTGCTCTGCCCGATGTAGATCACCACTCCCTTGTGGCAAAGCAGGTAGACCCCACTCCGCAGGATTTGACTAACCTCGAAGAAACCTTCCACAATCATCGCCAAGATTCACCTTTCCCCATCATTATATTTGACAAATTTCCAAATGTCAAGTGGCAAGAGTTGAGGTTGTATGGCTTATTGAAAAATGGCCACATATTTATCCTGGTCCTCTGCCTCCCCACGCGAGGACAAAATTTTGGCCCCGGGGGTCGATCCCGGGGCCTGTTGTATTTAAATCACTGTGGGAAGAAGGTCACAGGTTAAGCTAGTCCTTGGTGGAGAGCAGGGCGCGGTTGGCGTTGATGAACGCCTTCACCATATCGGCGCCAGCGAGCAGCTTGTCCCACTGGCTGGCGTAGAGGGTAACAGGGAAACGGCCCAGGCCGTAGACGCTGACGCCGCCCTTCTCGGTGACTTTGCAGGATAGCTTGCGGTCGGAAGCATGGCGCAGAGCCGCGTTATCGGCTTGCAGCTTGGCGATTTGATCTTGAAGGGATTTCAGGTTGACTAGCTCGTTCATCTTCGCTCCTTTGGGCCATTTGCGCGGATTGCGCTGGCCACGGTCGGATAATGCGCCGAGCAAGGCCAAATGTCCAATCACGAAATGTTACAATCATCCCGCATCGCAATATCACTCCCTTGGCCCTTATCCCCCTCTTGTCTAACTCTTATGTAACTCTTATGGCCTCATAGGGAACATACCGTCATCTGTCCTGCCTAGGCCATATCCTACCCCGAGCTCCTCCTACCCCTGCCATGCCCTCGGCTGGCTGTCCTTTCTCTAATATATATCACTTATAGAACAAACAGGGAACAGATTCAGGAAGGGTGGGGACGGAATAGAGGCTGGGCAGGCCACGGGAAGGGTAGACACCTATCAGGCTATAAGGGGTAGATTAGGGGAGGATAAGGACCATATAAGGGCAGGCGATTGGATGAAATAAATCCGAATAGGCGATTGATATCCTTGGCGAATTGTGCTATAATAGGGACATGATTGAGACAGGCGAAGGACACATCATGAAACGCTGGGCTGCGGGCTACATTGATTGGTTCGATCATGACCTAACTACGTTGATTGTCGAGGCAGGCGATTGGGCCAGTGCGTTGAGATTGCATCCTAAGTTCGCAGGCTTTGATATCGAATATACTACGCTTGAGGATGTGAAGAGACAGGCGTTTGATTGCGATTGCATGGTGGAGTGTGTTGAGATTGTCTAACGGAATAGGCCATGCTATTGCAACACCCTAGGCAAGCGGGGTCTGGGCTTAGGCTCATCTCGCACCGCAACATCACGAACTCGTGATCGAAAATCACAATATCGTGATCGCGTTCTCGTTTCGTTTCGTGTATAATTGGCGATTGAGACGGAAGAGGGTTAGCTTAGGCGAATAGCAATGGAATTCACTCTTCAAGAAGTGCTAGACCTAACCCAAGCAATCATCGATGCACAGGAAGAACTGTGCATCGATCTCGAAGGGAATAGGTACCCAGAGGCTACTGCTTACTATCACAGGCTTGAGGCGTTACATCATCGTCTTAGAGAACATGCTATTCATAACCAAGGCGATTGAGACGGAATGCCTAAGCTTCAGATACGGGATTAAACTATGCAATCCAAGCCAAAACATATGCAGATTAGCGAATTCACTGGTACGCCGGAGGAGTTCATAGCTGAGATTGCTAAAGTATCGGCGAATGCTAATGGAATAGCTATGGTGATTAAGGTTGGTAATGACTTCCACAGTTATCAATACAATATGGAAAGTCATGACCTAGACTTTGCAGCTAAGGTCTTGCGATACTTTGCAAAGACTAATCCAGAGACTGAGCATTAAGGGCAAGCTAGGCCATATCACTAGCTGGTGACGACAAGGCCACCCAAGCCTTGGGCTATTTGACAACGAACCAAGTTCCCCCTGCTAGGGCAGGCTTAGCGAACGAGGTTCTACATACCACAAGGCGTCAGGCAGATTAGCCGCGTCTTAGATCATCTGCTCATTAGGGCATATCGCCCTAAGGGGAAGAGTTATGGCAACTAGGCGAATAGTCCAACTAAACCGAATGAAGGTAGTTAAGATTACTGTAAATGGCAAACGATATACATTCGCTAATCTCAAAGACGCAGCGAAACATTTCAATCTTCCTTATCAAACCTTTTACAACCGACTGCGTGCAGGTTGGTCAATGAAAAAGGCGATAACCACACCATTGGGCAATTGGACACGGACTAACTACGTTCCCGATCCTAACGTAAGCATTGAACGACGAAAACTAGCAACTAATATCTTGACCAAAGCTGGAGTGTTACACTAACCTAAGGGAGAAGGGGATGAAGTATGCTATTTGGATTACAGTCAACTCTGGCAAGGCTGAGTATGATTACAATAGCCCAAAAGAAGCTAGTCTTGACGCAGCTATGTCGCGTATTCTTGAACAGTATCCTAATTGCACAAGCGTGGTAATGAGTATCGTGCCATACGCTGAGGAATACCCGGCGAAGTTTCAACAGACTTAGACCTAAGGGGACATACCAAGGCTTGGTATGTCCTAATGAGCAGATGATTAGGGATTGCATCGGGCAGGGTTGAGATTGTCTTACGAAAGGCAAAGCCAACCCTTTCCTGTGCAATCCCGCACAACCCGGACCAAAGCCAGACAGCGAGGATACGAGGGATTATCTGTCTAGGTATTGCGAGCGAAGCGAGTGGCGTCGGGTAGGCTTTACAACCCTACCTAGCCTCTCCCAACCTTGCATAAAGACCTTTACATTTCCCTATGACTATCGATAACTCACTGTGCGCCTATCCGGTTCAACAAGAGTTCAACGAAAGGCAATCTAATGGCTGAACTCTCGGTTCCTATCACGAAGGGGAAAGGTTCGGTGACGGTTGACACCGAAACCCTACCAGACGAAGTTTACAAAGAGGTAATGCTTCTCGGCCTCAAAGAGCTTTGTAATCGTGGTATGAGCAAACTTACGAAAGCCAGCACGAAGGATGAAGCCGAGCTTCAATCCTTGGCGATGGCCCAAGCTGAGAAGAATGTCGAGGCGATGGCTCAGGGCAAAATCCGTTTCCTGGGCAAAAAGGCCAAGACAGGCGAAAGTGCTGCGGTTATGACCGAAGCCCGACGGCTCGCCAAGAACCTCGTTAAGGACGGGATTAAGGCGGCAGGGATGAAGATATCCCATGTCGAGGCTAAGGATATCACAGCGGCAGCGAATGAACTGCTTGCGAGCGATCCAAGCATTGTTGAACAAGCCAAAGCCAACCTTGAGGAACGTGCTAAGGTGCCTGCAAAGGTTGACCTTATCAAGTCCTTGATTAAGGAAAGCCCAAAGCTTGTCGCCAAGGCTAAGGAAGCTAACGAGAAGAAGAAGTCCACCCTGTCTAAAACTCAAGCAGGGAAAGTCGCGCCGCGAGCGAAGCCTAAGGCGGGAGTGTCCGCCACGGCACATTGAGATAGTCTTACGGGGCTATCTATAGCTAACCTAGGCGAGCAAAGGGAACGGGAACGAAGAAGCCTCGGCTGATCTTCCCCACACAATCCCCAGATCGCCTAGGTCCAAGCCTCAGGGCCCAGTAGGCCCAAACGAGGGTAGCAATGACCGCAGAGCGCCAATGCTCCTACATGGTCAGGATACCCTCGCCTCTTTTCACAGAGTGGGAGAATAAGCTCCCACTAGAACGGAGAGTAAACTATGTCCCCCGCAGTTGGAAACTTTGTCCAAGACTTGGTAGAGATGGCGAAAGCCACTGAAACCCTGCCTATCGTTCAACATGAGAACGAAACCCTCAAAGCTGACTTAAGCCACGCCCAAGATACCATTGCAGCCCGAGAAACTGCAATAATCTCCTACAAGCAACAGATTGAAGACCTTCACGCCAAGGTCCGCTCTCTGGAGGTAGAGCGAGACGATGCCAGCTTTCGTGTTCTTGAAGCTGAGGACACTGCCCATTCTATCCTTACTCAAGCTCGTAATGCTCAAGCTACTCTGGCTGAGGTGATAAGTAAGCTTGATCCACCTAAGCCCGAGCCGGTTAAGGAGCCGGAGCCGATGTTGCAGGCTGTCCACACTGAGCCTCAGCCTATTGAACATAGCGGCTGGGAGCCTAAGCCTTCGCCTACCGATGCACCACAGGATCAGAGTGACACCACCCCTATGGAGCATTCCTTAACACAGATTGGTGGGACCGATACTGGGCAAGTTATCGAGCCTAAGCCGGAGCCTACTCCATATCCCTCGGCCGATACCGACCCCGAACCCTTTCCCAAGTGGTCTTACGAATGGTACCAATGGAATGATCGCCGAAACGAGCGAGCAGCCAAGGCTGCAAGCGGATACTAAGCCTTAACCCCATCTGCCCCAAGGGATCAAGCCTCCCTTGGGGCATTTTGTAGAAGGATCAAGCCAATGTACCCAGTTCAAACGGCTAAGGGCCCATGCCTAGGTGCAAGCATTCCGCAAGACTGGGAGATTGTCCTAGACGCTAACGGCAACCCTGTTTATGTGAAGGAGCGAGCCCAATGCCAACAATCTCTGAGCCCAAAGACCGTAACATCCTCTACGCCAAACACTCCTCAGTCCGCTATTGGTTCATTGAAGGTTCCCTAGGCGAAGCCACATTTAGGGCCAGCCTTCATATCCTTGGGCTAAGGGGACAGGATATCGACGCCGAAGTGGCTTTAGCTAAGATGGAGAAAAGGCCACTGAGATAGTCTTACGAAAGCCATGCTACCCTAGGGCCAACCCTCACCCGGTTGGCCCTTTTCTTTTGCCTATAAGCCAAATAAGGCTTGACTTTTCAAATTGGATGTGATATAATGGTAGTTACAATGGAGAAATCCATTGCCAACGTTCCCTTAGCAAAGGAGTCTTGCATGATAACATGGGGAGGGAAAGCCTCCCCATTCATGCTGTTATCGAATAGGCCACGCCGCCCTTTCCCTCGAACCTGCGAACCTGCGAGGTTTAGATGAATGACATTGGGAACCTTCACGTGATCGACTTCTACTTATATCAGGCAACGCTTGGTGCCGAAGGCACGTGTCTTGACTCTACCTGCGACTTCGATATCGAAACCGAACAAAGAGAAGGATGGGCTTACGATGGCTACGCTTTATAACTGCCACACCGACGGGGATCAGTATCGCATAACTAAGTTTGATAGCTTAGGAAATGTAGAGTCTACCTACCTCTGCACCATCGATGAATGCGAATGCCCAGCAGGGTTTAGGCCAACTTGTCGACACCGGCATATGCTCCCAAGGTTCCTTGCCAAAGGCGCAGTGAACTCCTTCTACTTCTACGACTACGATCGACAGGGATGGGTGACGAATGAACCTGCGGTCGCCAAGGACCCTATGTTCAAGCCTGCCGAACCTGCGAAGCCGCAGTATGAAGAACCAGAAGGGCTGGATGAAGGCGAGGAGATCGAAGGATTAGATGAACCTGCAATTGCCACGATGCACACGATCCCTGACGACGCAGACGTAGCTGAGGAGTTTGCCAAGCTACTGCATCCCGAACCTACACCTACCCCTCCCGAACCCACCCTCCGGAGGCGGATATGACCGACACCATCGCCGCAACCGGCCGCCCCGCCAACGCCATCTCCATCTGGGCCGATAACCGATCCATCTACGTCGAACTCTCCGGTCAACACGGCCCATACATCACGACCTATACCCGAGACTCCATCGGCCTATGCCGCATCCTCGAACTCCTCTTCGCCAGGACTAAAGAATACTCTGGCGAAGTCTACACCCGCCCAGGCGTCGTCGAAGGCTACAAGCCCAAGGGCGATTTCAACGAAGCCCAACGAGAGCGGGCCAGAGAAGTCTTAAAGAAATTGGGGATCACATGACAACCGAAGAACTCTTACCAATTGTCAAAGGTATCTACTCCCTCCTCAAAGAGGAAACCGAAAGCCCAAATGATGGTGCCCAGGTCATCCTCATGCTTCACGTTTTACTTTGGCTGAACTGCAAGGACGATACAAACTCAACCGAAGAAATGCTCAAGTCCTACTGTTCAGACTTCCAAAAGAACTTCGATCGAAACTGGAAGGCGAATCTCAATGGATGACAACGAAGTCGAAGCCTTAGCCTACAAATACCACGGATGCAACATCCTTCGCCTATCCTCAGGCGCCTATGCCCTATTCCTCCCTTGGACCAATGCCGAAGGGATGCCCCTAGTCTTCATCGGCCCAATGGCCGATATCGAACCTTTGATAATGTCCACTACCGAACTCCAAGCGAACCTGCGAGAGCTAGAGCGGCCTACGGAAGAGAATAAGATCGCTGGGAGGAGCCTACTTACGGCCCTTGGGCTGGTGAAACCAATCGAGAGGCGGATATGAAACGCAAGCCTCCACTCGACACCCGCCCAGATTGGCGAGACCCGAACCTGCCAGTCTATGGTAAATCAGGCCGTGCTATAGATTACCATAAACAGGAAGAGGTTGCTAAAATGCGTTTGGTAACCTCACGTGAACCCACTTGGCGCAACGACCCAACCTACAACATGAGGAAGAAGCCGAAATGACCAACTTCATCCAACGATGGCTAGGCATTGACGTAATCCTAGCTCACCTACATGACATAAGAGACAATCGATTAGAAGACAACCGTAGACTTAATAGCGAATTAGCTACCATAAAAAGCCAAGTAGGTGCTTCAAATAGTGGAATGGGTCGCTTGATCGCCAAGCTTGATCCTCACTATGCAAAGGACGAGCAAGACCCAACTCGTAAGGCTGAATCAGATAAGATTGGGGACGACGTTATAAAGAAACTAACCAGCGAACATATAATTAGGAATAGAGTTGGAGGACCAGGTTAATGACCATCCCCACCATAGGTGGCCTCGCCACTCGCTCTGAGTCCTACACCAAACTCCTCCACCACCTAATCGAATGCCAAGAACTCTGCGCAGTCATGGCCCATCTCCACAACACCGAAGATAACAACATGGACCAACTCCTCGCCAAAGGCTGGTTAGGCATGTCTGAACTCTTCAAGCGAATGCAAGGCCAAGTGACCGAACTTGCGATGGGAAAGCTGTTATCATGAACAAACATGACATAATAATCGCCATAGTTGGTGGTGCTATTAGCTTATTTGCCTTTGCTGTTTGTTTAGGTGTAGCATACATCGGACTTCACTTCATATTCAAGTATTGGTAACAAACTCCTTGATTTCGCCAGCCAGCTATGCTATAATAAGGAGAATAAGGAATGGTGCAATGCGACGCAAATTCTTAGTTGAACTAGAAGTTCCAGAAGGTGCCAAGGTCACTGATTGTGCTGCCTATATCTGTGAGGCTGTAGCTACATGGGCTGGTTCCCTTAGACCACCATGTAGCTATGGCGATAACGATCCAGGAGACCCAATGTTTAACCTTGATCGAACATCTATTACAGTTAAAAGGCATTATAAATGAACAACACCGACGAACAACTCGCTATCCTCTCCGCAGCCACGGAGTCAGGCGACAACCTCATGCTCAACGCCCTCGCCGGGACAGGTAAAACCTCTACCCTTGAACTCGTCGAACGAGCCGTCAAGGCCAAACCAATCCTCTACCTCGTATTCAACAAGAAGAACGCCGATGAAGCTACAAAAAGAATGCTATCTACTACTACCGTTAGGACTTTTAACTCTCTGGGTCATCGAATCTGGGCTCAGTCCCAATCTAAGAACCTGCGACTCAACGCTAAGAAGAGTGGAGATATTCTTAGAGAACTTATCAAAGAGTCCCCCTCTCGATCCCAATCCGAACTCTGGAACTCCTACCACGAAGTCATCGCCGGGGTAGGCCTCGCCAAGGCCCTAGGCTACATCCCCGAAGGGAAGTACCCCAACGCTAAGCGCTTGATCACTCAATCCCGCTTCCACTCCTTCCTCGACGAGCGCCCCGATGACCTCACGAGCGATCTCATTGACGCAGTTCTTACACGAAGCATCAGCCAAGCTTACGACGGACTCATCGACTATAACGATCAAATATATATGCCCGCATTGTTCGGTGGAACATTCCCTCGATTTCCCTTGGTCCTCGTTGATGAATACCAAGACCTATCACCAGTTAACCATGCCATGCTCGAACGGCTTGTTAAATATCGACTTATTGGAGTTGGCGATCCATACCAGAACATATACGGCTTCCGAGGAGCCAAGGCCGGGGGGATGAGCGAGGCGACCAAGACCTACTCCATGGTCCCCTTCCCCCTCTCCATCTCCTTCCGTTGCCCTTCCGCAATAGTCGAACATGTCCACTGGCGAGTGCCTCACTTCCGCGCCCTTAACCTCGGAGGCGAAGTCCATGCACCGAGTCGAATGGTTGCTAGCAGTATTGGCGATAATGTTACTATTATCTGCCGGAATAATGCCCCACTCTTCGCTTTGGCCTTCCGTCTGCTGGGTGTTGGCCATAGTGTTAGTGTTATTGGGAGCGATCTTGGTCCTAAGCTTATAGGGGTTATGAGGAAGCTTGGGCCAGAGGAGTTGAGTTATTCTCAGACCTTGTCGGCGATCGATGATTGGTTAGAGGAAAAACTCTCTCGCGAAGCTAAGAACTGCGAAGATATGGCGGAGTGTATGAAGATATTCGCCAACGCGAGTAAGGGAAGCCTTTGTACCGCCATCGCCTACGCTGAGCATCTCTTCAAGCAATCTGGATCAATCCGCCTCCTTACTGGCCATAAGGCCAAAGGCCTGGAATTCGATAATGTGATCCATCTCGACCCTTATCTTCTCAGCTCTAGCGAACAGGACGCAAACCTATCCTACGTCATCTCCACCCGGTCCAAGAATCGCCTAACCGAAATCGCATCGAGTGCGATACAATGGTAACCTGCAACAAATGCAAAGGGCCATCTAGAGTAGTCCTCACTCGCTACGTCGGATATCAAGCCAATATCACCAAACAACGAACCCGTCAATGTAAATCCTGCCGATGGAAGTGGAAGACCATCGAAGTGGAACTTCCAAAGGAGTCAAAATGAGCATCAGCACAAGTCGGCTGTCCTACCAGGACTGCTACGAATTCATGGACCATGCAATGGAGGATGACAAAGGCGCGAGGATTATTTTCAAATCTCGTGACGAAGCAACCTTCTACCGCATGCGTTGCCATACCGCAAGGGTAATCAACCGAGCCGACAATCGCCGAATCTATGAGATTGGTGATCCACTCTACGACGCCTCGATCTACGATAAACTCACCTTTCGGATCAAGAAGGATGAAGATGGTAAGTTCTGGGTCTACGCCGAGAAGACAGAGCTAGACCCAGGAGCGGTGGAACTTCTTTCCGGATTGGAGAACTAGATGGAACGCTTAATCGATATCGCTGGGCAGGCTACGGGTGAGACAGGATTGGCTTATCGAATCTTCGACGGCAAGACATCCGAATGGGTACCAAAGTCTCAGGTTGAAAAGAACGATGATGGCACCTTCACTATGCCTGAGTGGTTAGCAAAAGAGAAAGGGTTTATCTAATGGCCGGATCAAAACTCCCAGCATCCACCTATCTACCCCTTTGGCTTCGGGCCCTTGATGAAGAGATCGGCATTCACATCCTCACCACTAAAGCCACCAGAATCCTCCTCGTCAATGCGCTCTATGAGGCAAGAAAGCAAAGTCTGAATCCGGCCTTACAGGAGTTGATGCTATTTCAACCTGCTGAGGACTTGATCTTTATCGCAAAGAAGGCAGTGGAGTTAGAGACATGAAACTTGAAGACGTCGTTGAACTTGCCCTATGGGCAGACAATTTCGCTGATTTTCAAAATCGTCTATATGATTATAAGCGCACAAAGGAGATAGAGGCCGAAGACGAAGAACGAACTAACACCGATGCCAGCTAAATCTGACGATCCATTACAAAAGGTCACCATCAACCTCTACGAAGCCGACGTCCTCGCCCTAGAAGCCTTCTACGGCCGAGGGTGGTCAGAACAGGTTCGCCAAGTAGTCCATCACCACATAACAACCGCTACGAGTTTCCACAAGCTAAGGAAGACATTGGGAGATTTAGAATGAGTTTAGATGACGTGAGGCAGCCAAAGAAAGTTTATAATCCCTGCCCAAAATGTGGATCGGAACTTGAGATGGGCTTTGGTCTTGCTGGCGGTGGATATGGTCCATATGAATACTGCATAAATGAAAAGTGTGATCAATTTACTAAATGGCAAGAAGATACAGGAGACAGCGCTGATGACTGACCTAGATGAATTAATGTCCAAGGACCCACTATCCCTCTCCGACCAAGACATCGACGAGATCATCGCCTATCAGCGAAAGACCCGAGCGCAGCGAGAGGGTGGGGTTAAGCCAAAGAAGGGTGCAAGCAATGTGCCAAAGGCCAAACTCGACCTAGCTGCGCTTGGGTTAATTAAGAAGGCCGAGCCGATGATTAGGAGGAAGATTTGATGGACGCCCAAGCCGCAGTCCAATCCCCATTCCTCCCAGGGACCAATGTGCAGTTCGCCTGGGATAGTACCTGCCTAGGGTATATCAAAACCTGCCCTCGCCTGTACCAATACACCATCATCGAAGGCTGGTCGCCAAAGGACGAGTCGGTTCACCTACGGTTCGGGTCGGAGTACCACCAAGCCATTCAGGAGTATGACATTGAGCGAGCAAATGAAATCTCACACGAAGATGCTATCAGAGTTGCCATTAGAGACCTACTGGTCCGTACGGCAGATTGGCGAGTGGATGAAAGCACAAAAGCTGGAAACTATAAGAATCGCCTCACCCTCCTACAACTTTGCGTTGACTATTTCGATTTCTTCGCCGACGACCCCGCCCAAACCTTCATCCTAGAGAACGGCAAACCTGCGGTGGAGTTGAGTTTCAAGTTCGAGCTTGATTGGGGACCAAAAGCGACAGAACAGGACGAAGGCGGCCGCCAACCCTACCTCCTCTGCGGCCACCTGGACCGTGTAGTCACCTTCTCCGATCATCTCTTCGTCCTCGACCATAAAACCACCACGACCGCCCCAGGCCCGTACTTCTTCAACCAATTCGAGCCGAATAACCAAATGACCCTGTACACCCTAGCCGGCAAGGTCATCATCGACTCGCCAATCCGAGGGGTCATCATCGAAGCCGCACAAATCCTCCTTGAAAAACCCAACCGCTTCGTCCGAGGGTTCACCTATCGAACCCAGGACCAACTCGACGAATGGGTAGGGGACTTACATTACACTCTCCAACTAGCCGAGTATTACGCTGAGATGAACTACTGGCCACAGAACGACACCGCCTGTGATAAATACGGCGGGTGCAGGTTCAGGGAGATATGTTCGAAATCGCCTGGGGTTAGGGAGACTTTCCTTAAGGCTGACTTTAACAAGCTAGAAAAGGAAGACCGATGGAACCCGCTCAAGCCCCGGTGAAACAACTCCGAGCCATCCTCCCACTCCTCAAAGCCCGCATCGTCGATCGAGGCGACGCCCACTTCACCCTTGGCTTCGGTTCTGAATACGGCTCGCCTACCACGATTCGAATCTCCTGTGATACCAAGCACTACGACCTACGCGACGGCGATCTCTTAACCCTATACACAGAGGTGCTCCTTGCCAAGCCTAGCCAATCACCAATCCAATGAATTCACCAAACTCCTCATCGAAGGCGATTCCGGTACTGGTAAAACAGGTTCACTGGCATCTCTCGTATCCGCTGGATATTCCCTCCGCATTCTTGACTTCGATAACGGCCTTGACGTACTCAAGGCGTACATCGCTAAAGATGACCCAGGACTCCTTGCCAACGTCGAGTTCCGCACACTGCGAGATAAGCGTAAGGCTACAGCCGACGGACCTGTCATCGCCGGTACCCCCAAAGCGTTTGTCGATGCGATTAAACTCCTTGACCGCTGGAAATATACCGAAGCCGACGGAAGCGTGGTTGACCTTGGTGTGCCAGCAGAATGGGGACCGGATTGCATACTCGTACTCGATTCCCTTACATTCTTTTCTGACGCAGCCTTCGACTTTCGCGAACCTCTGGTCCCACGTTCGAGAGATGGAAAGTATGATATCCGAGCGGTTTACAAAGATGCACAGGACGCGGTTGAGAATGTCTTGGCGTTGCTTACCAGCGAAAGCTTCCAAACGAATGTGATCGTGATGAGCCATATCCGGTATATGGACAATCCTGATGGGACCAAGAAGGCGTATCCGACTTCGGTCGGCTCAGCCCTCGGGCCTACAATCCCACGGTACTTCAACTCCGTGGCCCAATGTGAAACCAAAGGAGGAAAGCGGACGATCCAAACCGCAGCTACGGCTATGATCGACTTGAAGAACCCTAAGCCCTTTGCGATGGCGAATCACTATCCTATCGAAACTGGTTTAGCTGATTTCTTCAAAGTCCTTCGTGAGCCGCCTAAGATTGTCAAACCCAAGTCTCTAACTCTAAAGAGGGTTTAATGGATAATCAACACAAGATGATCAAAGGATATCGTGATTTGTCCGAGGTTGAAATTGGAGCAATGAACGATTGTAAGCAGATTGCTATTCAAGTTGGCATACTTGTCGATAAGGTTGCTAACATGGATAGTGTTGATGGCAGATGGGTCGCCATCGGAAGGACCGATTTACAGAAAGGATTTATGGCTTTAATTAGGGCAATAGCCAAGCCTGAAACATTCTAAACCAACCCAAACAGGAACCAATCCCACATGGCACAAACCCAAACCAACCCCAACTTCGATGATATCCTCAGCCGCCCCGCATCAGAGGTCGAACGCCCTAAGCCGCTTCCACAGGGAAGCTATCTCTGCATCGTCAAAGGCCTTCCTCGACATGACAAGTCCTCGAAGAAGCTAACGCCATTCGTCGAATTCACCCTTCAGCCCACAGCCGCTGGCGAAGACGTTGACGAGGAAGACCTTGCAGCAATGGGAGGGATCGCCAATAAGACCATCAGGGCTACCTATTACAAGACCGAAGATGCCCTTTGGCGCCTAACCGACTTCCTTGAGCATTGTGGAATCGATCTCGAAGGGAAGTCGATTTCCCAGGCGATCGACGAAACCCCGAACTGCGAAGTAATCGCCTTTATCAAGCATCGAGCAAGCGAAGATGGACAATCTGTCTTTGCCGAACTTGCTAAGACTGCACCTGCGGAATAGGTCTTAACTCAGGGAGAGGCGCGAATGCCTCTTCCTTCTTTTTGGAGAAACCAGATGGACGCGACAACATTCAAGAAGCCGTTTGACGTAACCAAGATCGTTGAGGACCTTGTTGAAGACGTCAAAGACACCGTCAAGGAACGAAGCCTGGCAAGGGATATTAAGGCACCCCTTGCCGATCTCTTAACTGATCGCCATTCCACCCACGGCTCCTTTGAAGACAACGCCAGAATCTCCCAAGGCCTAAAGGAATGGATGCGAGGGAGTCCAGGCTGGTCCAAGCTCACCGATGTCGAACGCGAAGCGATGGATATGATTGCATTGAAGTTCTCCAGAGTTCTCTCAGGGAAGTCCCTAGAAAAACAACATTGGGAAGACATAGTCGGGTATGGGCAACTCGCTCTGAACCTCTGTGTGTAGTATGGGTGATTCAAAACCGATAGTTTTATTAGGCGAAGCTTGGGGTGCCAACGAAGCAAAGATTCAACGGCCCTTCGTTGGCGCCTCAGGCGTCGAACTCCTCCGAATGCTCTCAGAAGCCGGGGCCCTAACCCTAACCTCCTCAGACCGCGACTACATCTCTGCTTACTACTCCACAGGCGATCCAAACCAACTCGATATGGTTTGGGCCCTCCATCCAGAATTCCACCGAACCAACGTCTTCAACCTCCATCCCCAAGGCAATGCTATTGAATCCCTCTGTGGGGATAAGTCCGACTCCCTCCCCGGCTACCCTAAACTCTCCTCTAAATCCCCTGGCTATCTTCGTGCTGAGTTTGCTCCCCAATTAGAAAGGCTCGGCGATGAAATCATTTCTCTGGACCCTAATCTTATTGTCTGCTTGGGTAACACTCCTCTCTGGGCTTTGGCTGGGCGGACTGGTATCTCAAAGATACGCGGTACTACTTGCCTGTCTACTCACACTGTCAGCGGCTATAAGCTTCTCTGTACTTATCATCCTGCTGCGGTCATCCGACAATGGGAACTTAGACCGACAACTATTATCGACCTTGGAAAAATCCTGCTTGAAAGGGGATACCCTGAACTGCAACGACCCAGATGCGAAATCTGGATCGAACCCGAAATCGAAGACATAGAAAGGTTTATCAATGATGTCATCATCGGATGTAAGATACTTTCTGTCGACATTGAAACGGCTGGACAGCAAATCACGTGCATTGGCTTCGCACCCAGAACTGACCTTGCGATTGTTATTCCAATCCATGACTTTCGACGAAAGAGCGGAAGCTATTGGACATCTTTCGAAGATGAACGATTATGTTGGGGGCTTATACGTTCAGTGCTTGAGGATCAATCAATCGCCAAGGTCTTCCAGAATGGGCTTTATGATATTGCCTTCCTCTGGCGAGCGTATGGAATCAAAGTAATGGGGGCGAGAGAGGATACTATGCTTCTCCATCATGCGCTTCAACCGGAATCGCTCAAGGGGTTAGGCTTCCTCGGCAGCGTCTACACCAACCATGGCGCTTGGAAGTCCGAACGTAAGGGGATAGAGACGACTATTAAGAGGGATGCATGAATAGCGAAACGATATTCATAACCATTGTTGTAGTCTACTTCCTGATCTTGTTTGTAAGAATCTCGATATGAGAATCATCAACACCGCAGAGGTAACCCCGGATGCAATCCCCTCCCAATGGGAAAGAGATCAAGTCTACAACGGGCTGGACTGTTGTGTTACAGCGGAAGTTCTCGACGTGCTATTGCCGCAACTCGATAATCACACAGCCGCAACTTACAGCTTCTCGAAGGCTTTGCAAGGACCCGCTTTGGAGATGCGGCTACGCGGAGTGCGGGTGGACCTTGCTAGAAAAGCCGAAGTCATAGAAGAATTTCATGACAAGATCGAGACGCTTGAAAGGAACCTCGAACGGATCGTCTTCGACGGCGTTGGCCTTCCCCACTTCAACTGGCAGAAGATGGAAGCATATACGGTTGCCAAGCCGATTGTCGCTCACATGTCAGCAATGCGAGACCTTGCGAAGAAGGTCAGCGTACTCAAAACGGAGATAGACAATGATGGACGGATGCGGACTTCGTACAATATTGCAGGGACTAGCACTGGACGTTTTAGTTCTAGTTTTAGCGAATTTGGGACTGGTGGTAATCTACAAAATGTTGAAGAATCTCTACGATCTATCTTCATCTCCGACCCCGGATACAAATTCGCCAAGTTCGACGCCAAGTCAGGCGAATCGTTCATAGTCGGCGCAATAGAATGGAACCTTTTCAATGACGATAAATACCTTATGGCTTGCGAATCTGGAGACCCTCACACAGCAGTTGCTAGAATCTGCTGGCCGAATCTGGGATGGACCGGGAATCTTAAGAGAGATAAAGATATTGCCGAAAGACCATACTATCGACATTACACTTATCGCTTCATGTGCAAGAAACTTGGTCACGGTTCAAACTACGGTGGTCAACCAGCCACTCTTGCCAGCCAATCCAAGCTCCCCCTCAACGTCGTCCAAGATTTCCAGCCAAAGTATTTCAGAGCCTTTCCTTCGCACCTCCACTGGCAACGATGGACTGATGATCAGCTTCGAAGATTTGGATTTCTGGTTACGCTCACAGGGCGCAAGCGGTGGTTCTTTGGAAGACGCAATGATCCAGCAGTGTTGCGCGAAGCTATCGCATATGATCCACAAGGTTCTCTGGCCGACATAGTTAACACCGCTATGCTTCGCATCTGGAGAGAAAGGAGAGTCATCCTTATGATGCATGATCACGATGCGCTAACTTGGGCCTATCCCGAAGAACGCGAGGATGAGATTATTCCAGACCTGCTGAAACAGCACACTATTGAAATCCCCCTCGCCAAGGGCAGGACTTTAGCTATTCCGTATGATTGCAAAACAGGGTGGAACAAGGGAAATTATGATGCTAAGACGAACCCTGACGGACTCAAAGACTACGAAGGCAGGGACCAACGGAAGCGCAGCCCGCAGGTGTCACTCCTTGATCGAATCGTTCGTCGACGCTACGACCAATCTCGAGTCACCGGAGATATTTAGAAAATGGGCAGCGATAGGAAGTATAGCCGCGACATTGGAGCAGAAGGTATGGTTACAGACGAGCAGTCCGCTTTATCCGAACCTCTATGTATTCTTGGTTGCCCATCCTGGAGTTGGCAAGACCAGAACCGTACGTGCCGTCAAGCGATACTTCACCGAACTGCCAGAACCGCATATTGCCCCCACTTCAGTTACTGCCTCCAGTTTAGTAGACGCCCTCGTCAAAGCCAAGCGAACCCTGATCCGCATGCCTGAAGGCCCACTTGAATACAACTCCCTCCTAATCGCCGCAGATGAACTCACTGCGTTTATGCATAAATACGATGATGAAATGATAGGAGTCCTCAGTGCCTTTTATGACAACGATACCTACGGTCAACATAGAAGGGGAAACGAAATACGTATCAGTATCAAGTCCCCGCAGGTTAACATTATCTCAGGTACAACACCTAGCAACCTCATTAAATTCCTTCCAGAAAATGCTTGGGAGCAAGGGTTTACATCTCGTATCATACTCATCTTCTCCGACGAGCGAACCATTGGAGACGATTTCGCAGACCACGATTCCTCCCTCAACGGAAACCTGATCCATGATCTTAAAGCTATCAATTCCCTCATGGGCGAGTTCAAGGTCACCGAGGATTACCGTACAGCGGTTAACCATTGGCGCTCACTGGGTGAGCCGCCGGTCCCTACTCACCCCAAGCTTATTCACTACGCCACCCGCAGAAGGGTACACTTATATAAGCTTTCGATGGTGGCGGCTGTGGATCGCAGTGACACTTTACTTCTTACCAGAGAAGATTTCAACCGAGCCATGGGTTGGCTCCTCGAAGCCGAAGTGAACATGCCGGATATCTTCAAGGCTGGTGGTGGTGGGGCAGATGCTAAGGCGATGGATGAAATCTATCACTTTGTATTGGTCTCCGATCGTGGCCAAGGTGTACCTGAACATAAGATTACCAACTTCGCCAGAGAACGAGTACCGATCCACTCTATCCTTAGGGTCATCGACGTTATGGAGCGCTCAGGCATGATTAGAGCCGTTGCTCTCGACCCTAAGACCAAGCAACGGCTCTATCAGGCGCAGGTTCCAGACTTAGGTCGGGAAGACCTTCCTTAAGGAGTTGGTGGAGAAGCCGCTAGGTTCGGCGTCGATGGATTCGCCGCTACAGCTGCATCAACCGTATCCGCAGTCTGGGTTAACTGCTTCACAACATCATTAATCGCCGCAACGGCGTCCTTTAGTTTAGCCAAGTCTATCATAGTCGTCTCCTGGTTTTCAAGGGTGAGGTCTACTTTGCCTTCTATACCATCGAGCCGACGTAGAACCTCAGGGTCCGGCTCGAGTTGCGCGCGTAGTTCAAGCTGTGGCATTGGTTAACATCCTTTACTGCTTACGGTTCCACATTACTGATATCAGACTATTAATCGCATCGAGGATTTTCTGGTTAGATTTCACCAGTTCATTTACATCCCGGCTGATATTCTCCAAATGATTATAGGCTTCCCACCTATCACGTTGGTCGTCTGGGTTATACTTAACTTCCTTACCAGTGATTCCTCTGATGATAAACCAAACCCCAAGACTAAATACTATCAGTCCAAAGATGACTTGCAAGAGCGGCCACGGCCCTAATGCTTTGGCGAATTCTTCAGTCATTTCTATTCTTCACTGTTGTGTAAGCCGTATAGAGTTCTCCTATAGTAAACATAAACCAAAATGGAATTCCAGGCGATGGGTAGCCCCTAGCGATTGAAGTCTGAACAAGTTCCATTACGAACTGGGCCCAGATAGGAGCGGAGAATATACCACAGAACGCTCGTATCCAAGGGCCAAGTTCGGCCCCAAACATAATCTGTCCGTTTAACATCAACGCAGCGCAGCGGGCCCAACCGAGGGCGAGCATGATTAGAGTAATAGAGATTGGGGATAGGATAGACAAGAGTAGGCCATCGGCTTTAGAAGTCGAGGGCCAGATCAAGGCTTCAATACCCACAATCAACATCGCCACTCCCATGCACCATTCGAATACACGGCCTTCGGCGTAGTGGTTGATTGTCTTGAATGACATCATGCGTCAGGGTCTACATCCTTAGCAGCGGCTTCGAAGGCGGTGTCGACTTGGGCATCGATCTCAGCGAGGGTAGCTTGTTGTTCAGCAAGGGTGGCAGGATTGGCGGATAGGGCCGCGATGATGTTCTTCACTGGGCCATAGAGAACGCTGATCTCTTGAACGATTAGAGGTAGCCACTTTTCGAGTTGGGTGACAATGGTGACGATTGCTTTTGTGGAGGTTCCGCTGTTGTTAAGCAGGGGTAGGATTTGCTGGATGCAGAGCAGATAGCAGTAGTGAGATTGGCTTTGCAATAGACAAGGTACTGCGTAGCCGTTCCCTCCAACGCATCAAAGGCATTAGCTGCTACAATGATTTGGGTTGGCGAGACTGACGCCTCAGTGATGACTTGGTAGGCAGTCTTGAGATTGGCACAAGCACCGAGGGTTAGGGCTAGGGCTAGGACTAAAAGCTTCTTCATTTCGTCACCACCTGTACGGTTTCAGTTGTATTGACGTTGGCAGGAAGAGTCTGGGCCAAAGCTGCTTCTTGTGGAGGCAAGACAATCTGCGGAGCAGGGATACCTGGAGCTACCGGCTTAGCCGCAGCGGCCATGATTGAGGCCCGAGTATTGGCGATGAAGGACCAGATGATTCCAGCTAGGGTTATAGTAGGACCAGCACCGGTCATAACGAGGTTGACGATGTTGTTAGCGGTGGCCGAGGAAAGACCGAAGACGGTAAGCATTGTGCCGACGATCGGCATAACTTGACGAAGTAAGGCCATAACTTGATCGGTAGTCATTTGGTTCTCCTAGGTTGCATCGGGGTCTACAGCACGAGCGGCGGTTTCAAAAGGGTCGGAAGGAGGGGAAGGTCGAGGGATTGGTTTAATTGGTGCAGGAGCAGGCTTGAGTGGAGCAGGCATAGGTTGAGGCGGTGGTACCCAACCTATCATCAGCTTTGCCACATCCTTACGGAACATAACCATATCGAAGCTAGGATCGTCCTTCCGACCGTGTGGTAAGGCGTACTCCTTATGACCTGCACACATGATTGGACCAGCACCGATGTGTTTAAGGATTGCTGCACAGCCTCGCTTGTAGGCATCCATCTGGACCTGTGGCCAAGGGTCCCGACTATCACCTGTGTTCTCAGCTTCGATGCCGATTAGGTGGGCATTGCCGTCGGTGATCCCTTGCCAATTCCCTCGTCCTGCATGCCAGCCTTTGCCTGCGGCTATCATCCAATAGTGACCATTCCGTCCCAAACCAAGATTGCATAAAGGACCGCCAAGATCAGGCCTGCCATCGATGAGAACATTAAGATCAGGCAGATCGCCATGTAAGGGTCCGCAAGTGTGGTGACAAAGAACCCCGAGAACCTTTCCTTCATCGCCATGTCCTCTGTTTTGCCAGCCGGGGACTTCTATCACAGTCAGCCCTGCGTCGGTTAGGACCTTAGGAAGCCAGAGAAGGGAGTAGGTCATGGGTTCTCCTTAGTGATGCCTAAGCCATTCATCAAAAGTCTTCGAATGCTTTTCAGTAGTGCCGAACCTAGCTCCGACCATCCAACCCCATGGACCTTTGGGGCGTTCTTTGCCGGTGGAGACGTCGTAGCCAAAGCGGGCAGTCTTGCCCATTTGAGCATTGGTCAGGCCGGTTAGAGTGCCCATTAGAGTTGCCCCATGTTGGATGACTCGACCTGCGTGGTCCTTAGACAAGGGGCGATCCTTACTTAGATCGCGACCCATGTCGGTTATGGTCTTAGCGCCTGTAGAGAACAACCCAATCGCCGGGTCCTGCCCTCGAAGTAGAGCAGAAGCTAAATCCCGAACCCCAATCCAGCTTGCGCCTAGGGTATAGGCGAGGCCCTTCGCAGCCTTCTTACCCCAGCTTTCCTTATCATCACTGGCAAGTGGGGTTACCATCTCTTCTATCAAGGCTGGAAGAATGACGTAAGAGAATAGCATAGTAGTCAGCTTCGGCACTTCTGCCATAGCTCCTTTATAATCTCCTTCCTTAACCATCCCAAAGGCATCCCCTGATCGCCACATGAGTTCGAACTGGCGATTGACGATGTGGGAGAAGAAGCCATAGACCGATGCAAGCCATGACCCCATTGGCCCAGTCCGCATGACACCTGCACGGTTGGTAATGGCGACGGAGCCGTGGGCTCGACGGACAGCACGATCGGCTTCATAGATTGCGTCGCCATGTACGCCGTGGTCGGCCATTTCGGACTTATATTTCGCCAGCCAAGTTGGGACAGCCGAGAGGAGATCAGAGATGGCGACTGGAGTTGCTGAGAATTTGATTAGGTTCTCCCTCATCGATTCGTATTTTGAAGTGGGAGCCATACTCTGTGTTGCACCACTGAGGGTCTCACTATAGTTCCTATGCCGACGCTGGAGTTCTTCGCTAGTCTCCATAGCGAACTTCCAATTGCTTTCGCCTGTCTGTTCATTGATCGACATGAGCCCAGTGACAGCTTTGGAGAAATTGGCGATGCCTACCTCAGTCAAGGAGTTAATAGCCGCTGTCGGTCCATGCTTCATCACGGTGCCAGGGTTTAGACCGATGAGGGTTGAGACCATATTCTGGCGAATGAACTCCGAGAGGTTGGTAAACCTGCGACTTGCATCATCTCGGAAGTTAGCCGAGTTTGCTACGTCTTTAAGATAGGGGATTAGCATCTCCCGATACTCTGCCCCATAATGCTTAGTGATCATGTTCCTCACATCATGAAGGTTCCTTCGAATTCGGGATGGAAGATAATGGGGTAGTATCCACCAGCATACTCGCCGTGTGGGGTCTGGATTGGCTTAATATCAATTGCCTCAGGCTCAACTCCAGAGATCGATCGATACATAACGTCGGATTCTTTCTTGATCTCCGAGAAGGTATCCCATATCTTCTGGGCCCAATCCCAATCTTCCTTAGTAGCATGGGTATTAAGCCAGTCAGTGACCTGTGCACGGTGGAGACCATAGCCCTTAGCTCGCTTGACAAGGTTGGATTCATTGCCTGCGTCGAGGAGGATCGCCAGCATGTTCTCTCTGGTGAAGGACATTAGATATCCTTCGGCGCCACCAGCCAGAGATACGGGGTCCTTGAAGATTGGATTGTCTACCTGCTTCTTCAAGTCCTTCGGCGAAGGGATGTCCTTCAAGACACGAGAATATTTCTTCTCTAACGCTGCCTCGGAATTCGCCGCCGCTGCTAAGTCCCTCATGACGTATTGGCTAAACACCCCACGAGGATCACCACGATCCCAACGATTGAAGAGGGCCTCCATCTGAAGATGGGCGGCACCATAGGTACGGATGATGCTTGCAACCTTAGGGGGGATGGCGCCAAGCATCCATCGGCCGCCCTTGGCATCGTAGAACTTCTCCTTGAAAGTTCGAAGTTGGTCTATCATTTGGGTTTTAATATCGGCTAGGTCCGCAGCTTCGCCCGCTTTGTAGATTTTGAGTTCGTCCCTAGCGTTGGCGTTGAGGGCTTTGATGGAGTCGTGGACTGCCCTGAACTCTTCAACCGTTAGGTTCTCAAACTCCTTCTTGAAGGCGGGATCGAGGAGGAACTCAGCGACTGGGATTTCTCTAAGATCGTGTTGTTGTTTAAAGTCGACGAACTCTTCCAAGGTCTTGCCTTGATAGGCGAGGGCTGATTGCAGGTCTTGGACTGAGCGTTTGACTTGGCGCCCGATCTGGAAAAGGATTTGGTGGATATAAGGGATATAGCTTGGGTCCAAGGAAGGTTGGTCTCTAGCCGACAGGCGTTTGGCGAGCTTATCGAAGGAGGGCATAGACTTCTCTAACTTCTTCGCCTCGATCGCCATCTGCATAGCGAGGTACTGCTGCTGCTTAGCCCGGAAGGCGCCAGCGTAGTCTTCCTTAAGTAAGCTCATCTCAGCGGCTTTGCCAGCCTTGCCAGCAGAGGCTAGGAACTTATCGGTGTCGATCGATCGTAGGGGGGTTTGTTCGAACTCACCCTTGACCCAAGACTTAAGTTGATCCTTGGTGATTGAGAATTTCCCACCAGCTTTGATGCCAAGGGCGAGGACTTCCTCATGGAGCAGGTCAAGCTGGGTTTCGGAGATCGCCTGATCTTTGGCTTCATCGAGGATAGACTTCTCCAACGATCCATACTTGATCTCCATCTGCCGTTGGGTCTCAAGATCGGTGACTCGCTTGACATAGTTCTTGGCAGACATACCAGCCTGCATCTTCGCCTCGTTGTATTCTCCTAAGCGATCAACCATCGCTGCGCCTGAGCCATAGCCAAAAACCCCGGCGAAGTCGTCAGGGTTCACACCGGACTTGGAGACATAGTCCTTAGGCAGCTTCGCCCTCTGCTCTGGTGTTATAAACTCTTCACCAATCTTGACACGGCTCGATATCTTATTTCCATACAATTCTCCAGCACCGAAGAATAAATCCGCAGCCACATCTGGGCGTTGGCGAATGCTATCTGAAACGTCTTGGCGAACTTGCTTCTCATTGTCTTTCCATTCTTTGGTTAGGCGCTTGCCTTGTTCCTTCTCGGCTCGGGCGGTAGCGGCGGCTAGGTCCTCGGTATGGCGTTGGTCGATGAGCTTCATGTATCGTTTGAACTGATCTGCTGTCATGCCGACGGCGGCAGCCTTATCGAACATAGGCTCTTCGCCTTCCATCATTGAAGGCTCAAAGCCACGCCCTTCACGAACAACCTTAACACCATCATGAAATACAGTCCGACTACCATCACCGGCAATAACCATAGTAGTTTTACCATCTCTACTATGGGCTCTTGCAGCAGCAATGCTATTAGGTCTATCAAATACATTATGGCCTTCGTCAGCAGCAATCTTTCTCCAATATTGAGTATCACCACGCTCAGTATCTTTATTCACATATCGCTCGATAGTTTGATTCTTAACTGCTGCCTCATAGGTAGGAGCATGTTTACGTTGAAGGGCATCAATATCATTTGCCGCTTTAGGTGCAGCTTGCTCATCCATAGCTGAAGGCTCTAAGAACGCTCCACCTGCATGGCCCCTTGGCTCCCTCGCCCCGACTTCACCAGTGTCCATCTTCTGGAAGAGTTCTTCCCAGGTAGGTTCGCGACCTAGGAGTTCTTTAAGTTGGGACTTGAGAGATTCAAAGAGTTCCTTCAACCGTTCGAAGATTGGATGGAGTCTAGGTGAAACCTCTTCACCACGAAGCCAATTTCGATAACCTTCGGCGATAGACTCTTCAAGCTTGGCAGACATATCGAGGGTTGGATATCGCCTATCGATCCCAAACTTCTTAACCCAATCCTGCTCTCTAGCAGCACGAGATAAAGTATCCCACTCGCCTTCTTTGAAGAAGCCAAACTGTTTGAGGTAGTGGACTGCCTCATGGCGAGCGACGCCGAGGGTATCACCTGCATCTAACGCAACTATAATCCAAGGGTTCTGCTCATAGAATGGTTGCATGAAGCCACCACGCATGGCGAAAGGCTTGTCTGGGACTTCAATATGTGAAGGGGTAAAGACCTGAGCGTCAGGAGCGATCTTGGCTAAGGTATCTCGGATTATCTTATCGGCCTGGGCTTCATGCGGTGCGAATTCAGGACTATAATGAAGGATGCCTCCCTTGCCTACATCGACCATAGTGGGATTAAACAGGTTATGTAGAGCCTCGGCTTGAGTCCAACCCCTTGGCCCTTCTAATTCATCGAATTTAATCACTGGCGAAGCTGATGGTCCCTCCCAAGACTTGGCCTTCTCTCTAGCACCAGATACTCTATGCCCAGTAATTGACTCGGCTTCTGGAAACTCAGCTTTAATTTGCCTAAACAAATCTCTAACTAACGATGGCCCAAAGAAGTTCGGGTCGTACATCTTAGAAGTGCCACCACCTTGAATCATCTCGACATAAAGCTGTTTCTTAGCCTCATTATAGGAGAGATTTACATACCCACGGCGGTCGCCATTTTCATCTAGAAGATCGAAGTCATGAAAAGTTGTTCCTGGAGTTTCATAAGCCCGTTCTCCACCACGCCCGACCATTCGCTTAAGTTCAAGCTTCCTATCCCCTTGGGAGAACATCGGTTCAAGGCCAGAGGCGCCTCGAACGGAAGGGAGAGGTTCGGGGATGATTTCAGCGGGTTTAGGAGGTTCAGCTAGACCCTCTTTGGCCTCAGCTTCTGCCACCTTCTCATTCTTCGTAATCCCTCCCGGCCTAACTCGGATATCGTCATGAAGCTCCTTCGCTACCTCCGGGTCCACCTTCGCCAGCCAATCGGCCAACGGAACCTGCACATCCCCACCAGTCGCTACGGCAGTCCGAAGCTCTTCAGCGATTCTAGGAGACCATCCAAGGATATTATCTCCGGCTTCTGGGACCTTGCTTCCGTAGAGCTTCGCCACAGCATCGCCAGAGATACCAATACTAGCATCGCTATGCTGGCGAATGAAAGAAGCAAAAATCTCCGGCGAGCGTTCTCTGGTGGCCGATCCTTGAGCGGCTTTAAGAGCTTCATCGAGGTTTCCTAGATCGATTTTGTTCTGTTCGAACTTTAGTTTATCGATTTCAGGATCAAGGCCGCGAGGGGGCTCACGACTTTCATCCAACCACGGTGATGCCTTTTCGATAATAGGTCTGATCTTGATAGCGGCGTCAGAGAACTTAACATCTGGCACATGTGGGGCGTGGACGCCAGATGTCCCCATCATATACTGCTCAACCATCGACGCAAGGTCCCTAGAGAACTGCTCCGCCCCTTGCTCATCGCCTGTTAGCTGCTGATACCCTGCCTTGGCTCCTTCCTTAACACCCTCCTTAGCACCCTCCAAGATTCCAGAGCCAAAGCGAAGAACACCTTCAACCGGCATTGCCAGCGTAGCAGCCACAGCTGAGCCAAGGCGATGTTCCTTTATGTCCTTATCGGTTAGCCAGGAGCCGGATGGGGAATCGCCAAAGCCTTTCTTGAATCCTTCCCAAGCGCCAGAGAAGATCGAGCCTCCGGCTTCAGGCAGGCGAAGGATTCGCATTGGGAGGGAGAGCTTCTTAAGTTGTTCGGAAACTGAGTCGAGGTTGCCATAGTCATCATTGGAGATTTTGGCATGCATCGGATCGGCGTCGACGTACTGGCGAAGGTATTTGTTAGAGGTAAGGAGGGAGGCGGTTAGGGCTGCCTTGTGCTGTTCTTCATAGTTCTCCAGATTGGGGTAGATCAAGGTAGGGTTATCGCCAGTGGCATCGCCTAGCTCTATTGACCTAGCAGCCTTCTCTGGATCATCTGCAAGCGACGACATCGCGTGAGCCATCGATGACCGTTGCTCACGGAGGATGAAGGAAGAGGGGTCTAGACTGGTGTCTACGTCGGTGTCGCTCATCCACGCTTACCTGATCTTGCTTTAGGCACACCAAACTTGCTATTAAAAGCTATATAGATTCGAAACCGCCATATACATATAATCCACCAATAATATGCTGGGCTAGTTTCTATATAGAACCCATGACGCGGAACCCAGAATTCGCCGTCTCTAGCTATCTTAATTTCAGGTGTCATTGTGCTTTTTCCTTCTTCCCAGATGGATAGAGCTTTATAAGCTGGGTGCGGATATAGGCGCGATTGAGTTGTTCGGGTGTAGGTTCTACCCCTCCCTTGGCAATCACATCGGCCTTTACTTCTTCTTCAAATTTGGATGGAGTCTCTTGAGTATAGAATGGTTTATTACTGCCAAAGAACCTATTATGCATTCCAAACAGACCGGGTTCCGCTCGTTGCTGGATCACCTGTGGAGCGATCTGTTCGGTGAACTCTTTATAGGTAGGCGGCTTGCCGTGGTTCTCTTGCCAAATGTCTAGGGCGGACTGGACTGTCCCGGTCAGGTGATCGTAGTCATCTTTATTCGAAGTGGTTCGTTTGTAGACGCCAAGGGCCTCCATCTGCGAACCCATCGACCCACGCATCCAGCCAAGGGCTCGATCAACACGTGGGTCTTGATTGGCATTCTTCTTCAAGGCCTCTTGACGCTTGACGATCTTATCCATCTGAGATTGGTTAAGACCAGTTTGATAGGGATCGATGGAGAGGAAGCCCTCGACATCGTTATTCGACATCCCTACCATTTGATTATAGAGTTCTTCGTTCGCAACCTTGTTCTTGGCTGCGTTGTAGGAGTTGATCCTCGCAGGGATCGCCAGGCGATCAGTCTTCGGAAGGGCGTCGATTGCTGCTGCGACCTTAGGATCGGCGCGTAGCTGTTG
>WNFT01000736.1_pt1 | contig 27469 bp, 23 predicted proteins | sample 5400191 | NCBI WGS metagenome assembly WNFT01 (sample SAMN13153359, study PRJNA577476) | soil metagenome | isolation source: 80 cm saprolite under Madrone tree | place: USA:California | collected 2016-06-14 | reverse complement strand
GGCGGCTCGTTCAATCGACAGCTTATGGAAGGTCATCGGCTCGTGCCTCGCCGATTTCTCGCCACGCGAGTGCGCCGCATACCTCACCAATGCCGGATACCGTCACAAACATGGTCAACCTTATCGTAAAATGCTCTAGAAGTCCGGCTTGTCGGCTCTCGGAATGTCCGAGTCCTTGTTGTTGTAATATTCGTGCGGATTTTCGGCACAGACGTTTTCCGCTACGCGGTCTCCGCCCGGCGCATAGGTCAGGGTCGCGGTCCAGGGTGTCGTGAACACGCCTTCATCCTCGATCGTCACATGCAGCTGCAAGAACTTGCCGTTGCGGCGCCCGCTCCAGACATCGCCGTTAACCAGCCAATTCTCTTGTCTGTTCCTTTCCAGTGCGTCTTTCACGTCGTCGTAATCGCGCAGCCGATAGCGTTCCACGATATGCAATTTGTCAGTGTAGGGCGTACCAAACAAGTCGATCATGGCGTACTTGCGATCGGTCTTGACGGCGACGGTGTCGATCACAAGCGTGTCGCCCTCATAATGGCCGACGGAATCGCCGTACCAGGACGGCCTTAGCGACGGCGGATGGGGCTCGTTCAGGCGCACCCGGCGCACTTCATTATTGTAGCCACCGTACAAGATCGTGATCCTGTCCGCCTGCTGCATCATCTGTATCGTACCCAACTTGTAAATGAACGGCATCGGCGAGGGCCAACACTGGTTCGAAGGGTTTGGGAACGTAATGCCGGCAAGCGATATTTCGCCGAATCGCTTTACCACCGCTGCCGCCCAGGGCTGCAGGATGGGACTTTTGTAATCCCCGACCAGCTGGTCGTAGTTGCTGATACCCACCTTGCTGGCAGGCAAAGCCGCCGAACCGCCCTCAGTTTGGGGCCGCTGCTCCGGCCAACGGGACAGATTGGTTATCGGGCCAGGGCCCGAGGCAGGCGGCTCGAACCAGGGAAAGGCGGGATGAGTCCATACGCGTGAAAAGTCGGGAAACGATGCGGCGCCGTGCGTTTCGCTGGCGGTCGTCCCAGCCGCCGAAAGCGTTTGCCCCACGGCGGGCATCGCGGCCGCTGTCGCCACTGCTACGACCAGAAGGAAATCCCGCTGCATATACATCGGTCATCTCCCGTTCATGAGCATTGCCCGTCCAGATCCGGCTGCGCACTTCTTATTCTGGCATTCGCCAGATGAACCCCAGACGGACAGTGATGATAGGCGATTTCTGGTCCGGAAGCACGACCAGCGTCTTCAGTATTTTTGCTGCGCGCAAGTCCGCTTCTGGCGCCGACTTGGGCCGGGCAACCAAGTCGGCAGCTATCTGGGGTACACCGGTCGTGATGCCAGGGCAGTCGCGAAGGCAGCCCGTGCCCCTTAGCGAAAGAGCCTAGTTCGCCGGTGCGCGCTCCTCAGCGAGTTGCTTTTCGTAGGCGGCCTGATACTCGGCGATCTTGGCCTTATAAGCGGCGAGATCGCCAAGGCGGGCTGGGTTATACGCGTCCCCAGGCTTGTAGACAGTGTGCAGGTTGAACTGGCCCGCGTGTGATGACACCCAGATATCGGGTGTGTAGGTCGCCTGCATGGCAAGCGTGTTCTTGAAATCCTCGACGATCGTGGGATAGCCCGGCGAGCCCAGAAGCTTTACGCCGGCATTGATCCCATTCATGTTGACAATGAGGACGTTGTAGGTCTTTCCAGCATCTGTCACCTGGAAGCTGAAGCTTGTCCCAAGCGAGTCGGTCACGCCCTGATCCCGGCGATTTCGAGCGGCAGGTGGCGGGGGCCACGCAGGATCGGGCTGCGGCGGTACGGGGGCGGGTCCTGGACGAGGCGCGGGCGCTCCAGGCGGCGAGTGAGTTCGGTCAGCGCGATCTGCGCCTCGATCCGGGCGAGCGGCGCCCCGAAGCAGATGTGCACGCCGCTGCCGAAGCCGAAGTGCTGATTGTCCTGACGGATCGGGTCGAAGTGATCGGCGTCGTGGAACCGCTTCGGGTCGCGGCTGCCGGAGGCGAGCGCCAGGATGAGCGGCGCGCCCTTGGCAACGGTCACGCCGGCGACCTCGACATCGGTCAGTGCGGTGCGCTGCGGCAGCAAATGGACCGGGGGTTCGTAGCGCAAGAGCTCCTCCACCGCGCGGGGCATCAGCGCGGGCTCGCGGCGCAACAATTTCAGCGCCTCGGGGTAGCGCAGCAGCGTCAGCATGCCGTTGGTGATCAGGTTGACGGTGGTCTCGTGTCCGGCGATGAGCAGCAGCACCGCGGTGGACATCAGCTCCAGACGGGTGAAGCCGCCTCCAGGTCCGGGGTCGTTGACGAACGCGGAGAGCATGTCGTCGGAGGGCTTGCCCCGGCGGTTGTCGGCGAGGTCGCCGAGGTACAGCCCCATCGCCATTCGGGCGGCCATGGCGGCGCGTTGGCGCTCCGCCGGATCGCTGCCGGGAGTGGGGTCGACGCCCTCGATGATCGCCTGCGACCAGGCGCTGAAGCGCGGTTCGTCCTCGCGCGGCACGCCGAGCAGCCGGCAGATGACGATGACCGGGAGCGGATAGGCGAAGTCGTCGACCAGGTCGATGTGGTCACGGCCTTGCAGCGCGTCGATCAGCTCCTTGGCGATCATGGTAATTTCGCCGTGCATGGCGTCGATCCGGCCCGCTGAGTGGGGCGGGCCGAAGGGCCGCATGGCAATGTTTCGCAGCCGCTCGTGCTCGGGGTCATCGCGGGCGATGAAGGCGGCCGGCATCCCCGGCGATGCGATGAGGTCTTCGTCCGGGACGGTGCGGTTGCGGCGGTCCGAACTGATCCTCGGGTCGTGCAGCAGCGCGGCGATATCGTGATAGGTGCCTACCAGATAGCTGCCATTGTCCTGGCGAGCCACGCCGTGTTCGCGGAGTTCGGCGTAGAGAGGGTAGGGATCGGCGCGATTGGCGTAGTCGGTGATCCGTCGGAACAGCGTGTCGGCGGCCATGGCGGGGGCTCCTCGGCGATGGCGGTGGCGGGGTGGCTCAGCCGCCCCAGTGCCTCAGGGTCAGGCGCCTGTCAGGCAGATAACCGGTGAGGGCGACAGTCGGGCCGTGCGAGAGCACCTTCGGGTCGGGCACGTCGGAGGGGACGGGTGTGGGTGAAGCGGGCCGGTCGACGATGGCGGGCTCGGGCGGGAACGGCGCGGCGGTCTCGATCAGCCGCTCGTAGTGCTCCAGCCATTTGGCATGGTTGACGCTGACGGCGGCCGTGACGCGGCCCCGGTAGCCGTAGACGGCGACGAGCCGGCGGCTTTCCAACGAGCCCTGGGCTATGACCACGTGGTCGGAGAAGGTGGGCACGCCGACGGACTTGATATTGAGGCTGAACTGACTTGACCAGAAGGCGGGCACCGCCAGGTGGGGCCGCCGCAGCGGTCCCGGGTTGACCATGTTGTGGGCCGCCACCTCGGCCTGCGCGACCGCGTTGCCCCAGTGTTCGAGGGAGAGCATCTGGTACTCGAACAGGGGATGCGGGAAGCGGGCGACGTCGCCGGCGACGAAGACATCGTCGGTGACGATGCCGTACATGTTGAAGGCGCGGCAACCGGCGTCGCAGGCCACCCCGCGCGGACCGGCGGCAAGTCCCGATTGGGCGAGCCATTCGGTGTTGCGGATCGCGCCCAGCGCGATCACGGCGATGTCCGCCTCGATCCGGGCGCCGTCCGAAAGTTCGGCGCCGGTGAGTTTGCCGTCGCGGCCGGTCAGCGCGGTGACGGTCACGCCGCAGCGCAGGTCGACGCCGTGCGCGCGCTGGAGCTTGGCGGCAAGGGTGCCGAAGGCCCCGCCGAGAGCGCCGACCAGCGGCGCGGGTCCGCGCTCGGCGACGGTCACGTCGATACCCCGCTCCCGGCAGGCGGAGGCGATCTCGGAGCCGGTGAAGCCGGCGCCGATCACCAGCACGCGCCTGGGTCCGGCGTTAAGCCGCTCGGCGAGGCGCGCCGCGTCTTCACAGGTGCGCAGGGTGAATACGCCGTCGAGTGTGGCCTCCTCCGCGTTCGGCCAGGGTCTTGCCCGGGTGCCGGTCGCGATCAGCAGCCGGTCGAAGGGCAGTTCCTCGCCGTCGGCTAGCAGCACGCGCTTGTCGATCGCGTCCACCCCCGTTGCCCGCGTGCCAAGCTTCCATTTGGCGTCCACCTCGCAGCGCCGGGGCAGCCCGGTGTCCTCCGCACGCACCCGTCCGAGCAGCACCTGCTTGGACAGCGGCGGCCGGTCGTACGGCAGTTGGCGCTCCTCGCCGACCATGGTCAGCTCGCCGGCGAAACCCTCCTCGCGCAGCGTCTCGGCGGCGCGCAGGCCGGCGAGCGAGGCGCCGACGATGACGATCCGGCTGTTCTTGAGGTCACGGGGCATCGGGCGCCGCCTGCTCCTCGACCAGGATGGCCTGCACCGGGCAGGCTGCGGCGGCCCGGCGGACGCGCTCGTGCTCGTGCTCGGGGGCGAGCGGCGTGTACAGCAGGGCCTCCTCGCCGTGCATCTCGAACACATTCGGGGCGAGGAACGCGCACTGCGCATAGCCCTGGCAGCGGTTAAGGTCGACGACGATCTTCATCCCGGGCACTCCTGCCGCGCGCGGCAACGACGCGTCTGCGTCCTCCTACCAACGCGCGAGGGGCCGGCATTGCTCCACGGGAAGATCACGGGTCGTAGCCCGGATGGAGCCACCGGGTCCGGCCTCCGGCCGGCCCGATGATAAACTCCGCGTAATCCAGGGCAAACCTATCAACGACGATAGGCGATCAACGATGCATCGCCGTTCCCGGAATACGCGGAGTTTATCATCGGCCGGCCGGAGGCCAGACCCGGTGGCTCCATCCGGGCTACGGCACCTCCGCTTCCCTCACGCCGCCTTCTTTTCAAGATCCGATTTCCACTGACCCATGCTGGCAAGGCCGTTCATGCGTGCCCGGTGGGCAAATGCACGCTGCGCGGCGGCGACGTTCTCATGCCTGCCCGACCACGCCTTCTGCGGTGCGTGCTGAAGGGCGCGGCCGTAGGAGAATGTCAGCTTCCAGGGCAGGTTGCCGATGCGGTTCATGGCGTCGAGGTGGGCGGTCGCCTCCTCGTCCGATTGCCCGCCCGACAGGAACGCGATACCCGGAACCGCGGCCGGGACGCACGCCTTCAAGAGCTTGACGGTTTTTTCGGCGACCTCGTCGACGCCGGCACGCTTGCTGCTTTTCTTTCCCGCAATCGCCATGTTGGGCTTGAGCACCATGCCTTCGAGGGCGACGCGATTGTAGTAAAGCTCGTGGAATGTCTCCTTGAGCACCCACTGGCTGACCTCGTAGCAGCGGTCGATGTCGTGGTCGCCGTCCATCAGCACTTCGGGCTCCACGATCGGCACCATCCCGGCGGCCTGGCACAATGCCGCATAACGGGCGAGCGCATGGGCATTGGCATGGACGGCCGTATGGCTCGGGATGCCAGGGCCGATGTCGATCGCAGCGCGCCATTTGGCAAAGCGTGCGCCCTGCTCGAGATATCTCGGGAGACGTTCGGCCAGCTTGTCGAGACCGGCTGTGACGACCTCATTCGGGCAGCCCGGCAGCGGCTTCGTGCCCTCATCGACCTTGATGCCCGGGATCGCGCCGGTCTGCTCGATCAACTTTACGAGCGGTGTGCCGTCGCGCGCCTTCTGCCAGATGGTCTCGTCGTGCAGGATGACGCCTGAGATGCAACTACGCATGGCCTCGGCGGAGCGAAACAACAGCTCGCGATAATCGCGCCGATTGTCCTCGGTATTCTCGACTCCAATCGCATCGAAACGGCGCTTGATCGTGCCGATGGATTCGTCCGCCGCCAAAATGCCCTTGCCGGGCGTCGTCACCATTGCGTTTGCCACCTTGTTCAATTGCACCACGCTCATCGCCCTTCTCCATTTGCACTTCGACTCGGCAGTTTCTCATTCAGCTGTGGAAGCCTTATCCCATTGATCTTTAGTCATAATCCAGCCGTCTAGTGGCATCATTGACGTTCTGGCAAGTCCCCGTGACGTAAGCTATACCTATTCCGTGCGCACGAAAGATGGCAGCGGATCACTTGTTGTTCGTACAATAAAAACTGTTGGCCGCGCAATGGGTTCCTTAGTGGTATAGTCCCAAAAATCATCTCGCGGTTGGCGGAGCTCACAACGACTACGTTGAATCATTGAAATTTCGTTTGATGCAGATAAAAGTGCAACGATTTCAGTTGGTTGGTGAGGAGATGCGGACTTAAAAGCGATCCTGAAACGATCTCGTTGGACGTGACATACTAACTTGAAAGCGCTCTTGGAACAATTTAGACTTTCGTGTGGCCGGATGAGGAAATTCTGTCATGAATTGACGCCACGGATCGTCAGGAAGATCGTCGAAAGGAAACATCAAATGGCAACCATAGGGGAAATTTGATATATCGACGAAATTCTCAGTCTCTCCGACGCTGTGGCCAAGAGCATTCTCAACGACCGCACTGTGAGCAAATAGCAAACGCTTATCGGTTCGCGAAGTTGAAATCAATCGAAGTTTTGCTGCCATCTTGTTATCCACTCCGTCAATCTCACTGTAAGGCTCATTGTCCTTCGCGCGAGCCCCAGGTTGGAAACCCAAGGCGTCGTTTAATTCCCGATTCGACGTATTGACAAACACCTTTCCAAGTGGTGCCACGACATAAACTTCGTCGCAGCAAGAGATGAGCGTCGTCTTGAATTCAAGATGACCCTCCCCGCGGGCAAGCGGCACGGGACACGGCGGAGTTGTCTCGCTTATGCGTATCCAGTTGCCTGTTACGAGCCCGACGAAGACGGCATTCTTTCCCTGTTTCTTTGCATCTTTCCCTGCATCTTCGGCAAATTTCCTTAGCGCGCTATTAGTAGCGCGCCCGGTTAGCGCCGAATAGATTGGGAGCGGCGTCCCAGGAAGCAGATGGCACCTAATCTCCAAGCTGGAATGTCGATCTTGCACTCTACCATAACGGATGAGCGATTCGACGCCTGATAAATTGTTTGTCACCAAGGTAATCGACTTCATCCAATCTTCTTCATTAAACCTAGCAGTGACGGCATCAGCTCCAAACTTTTCGAAAAACGGAAAAAGGGTTGTGCCAGAGTCAATCACTAAGAACACGTGTTTTCCGCTATCAACATGTCTTCTGCATCGGTCGAATAGGATGGGTGTAAAGTGTTCGCAGAGCGTAGCTTTCTCTTCGCGAAAATGATTTAACCTTTCTCCAAATACCGTCTGAGCGTAAGGCCCGAGCTTTGCTCTTTCAAGAGCGTCTTGAGCCCAACGTGTATTCGAACGAAGTTCGGACGCTACTTTATCTGAAATTTCTCGACTTACACCATCGAATATAATTGATTCTTGCTTTAGCCAACTCATACGTTCTTCATGTTCTTTTACTCTGAGCTTGTGAATATTCCACCTGAGCTTGAGATCGAGACATAATATTGCGAGACCGATCAACGCCGGCAAAAGAACATATATATTGTCAATTATTCCGTTGATTATGCGCTGGCTTACATCAATTTTCTTAGTGGCCTCCTCAGCGATCGCAGTTGCACATGAGATCAACATGATCAAATGCGCCATCAGCCCGATTTTCCGGCGAATGGACTTCATTGGCTCCCCTTTCCGCAATTTGGTCGACATTTGGAATACTTGAATTCCTCAGTAAAGAGCTTCCAAAAACATAGTTTGCTTGTTGAAGCCGGCAAAAATTGATGAAAGGCAAGCAGTTAATTATTCATTGTCCTTGGGCTCCCACTGCATCTTATCACTGCAATTCATCACTGCAATCAAAATACCTACCGCGCCGCAAAACCTCGACGCCCGGCAACGCCTTGCCTTCCATCCATTCCAGGAACGCGCCGCCGGCCGTCGACACGTAGCTGAAGCGCTTTGCGGCGCCCGCCGCATTGAGGGCCGCCACCGTGTCGCCGCCGCCTGCGATCGACTTAAGCTTGCCGGCCTGCGTCAATTCCGCGGCAGCTTCGGCCACTTCAACCGTACCATTGTCAAACGGTTCCATCTCGAACGCGCCGAACGGGCCATTCCAGACCAGGGTCTTTGCGCGCGCCAGGACGGAAACGACGTGCTCGATGGTGCGCGGACCAATGTCGAGAATCATCTCGTCGGCCGCGACGGCGTCGACGGGCGTCACGCGCCACGGCGCATGGGCCTTGAATTCCTTCGTTACCACCGCGTCGACTGGCAGCATGATTTTGCAATGGTGTACCGTGGCGTTGAAGAGGATTCCGCGTGCCGTCTCGGCAAGATCATGCTCGCACAGCGACTTTCCGATCGACTGCCCCTGGGCAGCGAGGAACGTATTGGCCATGCCGCCGCCTATGATCAGTGTGTCGACCTTCATTAGCAGATTGAAGAGCAGATCAATCTTGGTCGACACCTTGGCGCCGCCGACGATGGCAGCCACCGGGCGCTGCGGCGATTCAAGGGCCCTGGTGAGGGCGTCGAGCTCCGCCTGCATGTTGCGGCCCGCGTATGCGGGGAGCTTATGGCCGAGCCCCTCGGTCGATGCATGGGCGCGGTGGGCCGCCGAGAAGGCATCGTTGACCCAGATATCGCCAAGCGCCGCAAGGGCCGCGATGAAGAGGGGATCGTTCCGTTCCTCGCCGCGGTGAAACCGGGTATTTTCGAGACACACGATGTCGCCGTTCTTCATTGCGCTCACGGCAGCTTCGGCTGCAGGGCCGACGCAGTCTTCGGCGAACCCGACCCGGCGGTTGAGGACGCGGGCAAGCGCGTCAGCAACGGGTCTGAGCGAGTCCTCGGGCGTGCGCTGCTTCGGGCGGCCGAAATGCGACAGCAGGATCACCTTGCCGCCCTGATCGGCGATTTCCGTGATGGTCGGCGCCGCGCGTTCGAGCCGCGTGAGGTCGCTGACCTTGCCGTCTTCCATCGGAACATTGAGGTCGACCCGCAGCAACACGCGCCTGCCCCGCAGGTCGGCTTCATCGAGTGTGCGAAACGCGGTCACGGCAGACTCAAATCGTTTCAGATGAGCTTGCCCATCGCGACGGCCGTGTCGGCCATGCGGTTGGAGAAGCCCCACTCGTTGTCGTACCAGGACAGCACCCGCACCAGCGTGCCGTCCATGACCTTGGTCTGGTCCATGTGGAAGATCGACGAGCGCGCATCATGGTTGAAATCGATCGAGACGTTCGGCTGCTCGGTGTACCCGAGAATACCCTTGAGCTGCTGCTCCGCTGCACGCTTCACGGCGTCGTTGATCTCGTCCTTGGTGGTGTTGCGCTTGGCGACGAACTTGAAGTCGACGACTGAGACATTGGGCGTCGGCACCCGGATGGCGACGCCATCGAGTTTGCCGTTGAGCTCCGGCAGCACCAGGCCGACGGCCTTGGCGGCGCCGGTCGAGGTCGGGATCATGGACAACGCTGCGGCGCGGGCGCGATAGAGGTCCTTGTGCACCTGATCGAGCGAGGGCTGATCGTTGGTGTAGGAGTGGATCGTCGTCATGAAGCCCTTCTCGATGCCGATGGCGTCGTTCATGACCTTGGCGAGCGGCGCCAGGCAGTTCGTGGTGCACGAGGCGTTCGAGACCACCACGTCGTTTTTCGTCAGCTTGTCGTGATTGACGCCGTAGACCACGGTGAGGTCGGCATTGTCGGCCGGCGCCGAAATCAGGACCCGCCTGGCGCCGGCATCGAGGTGCGCCTTGGCCTTTTCCTTGGAGGTAAAGATGCCGGTGCATTCGAGCACAATGTCGATGCCGAGCGCCTTCCACGGCAGTTCGGCAGGGTTTTTGATCGCCGTGACCTTGATGGGGCCGGTGCCGCATTCAATTGTGTCACCCTCCACCTTGACCTCGCCGGGGAAGCGCCCGTGAATGGAGTCGAAGCGCAGCAAATGCGCATTGGTTTCGGGCGGCGCGAGATCGTTGAGGGCGACGACCTCGATGTCCTTGCGGCCGGACTCCACGATGGCGCGCAGGACATTGCGGCCGATGCGGCCAAACCCGTTGATGGCGACGCGAACTGACATTTCCGGCTCCTTTAAGATTCAAACGACTCAAATCGTGATTGCGCGACGGGTCAAAAGGGCGCGGGACGCCACGTCGGCCGCGTCTCAGGATCAATAAAGACGTGGAAGGCCCGCGCGGGGTACCATGCTCAATTTTGCGGCGTTGATATCACAAGCGTGCAGGGTTTCTAGCGCTGATTTTCAACGCTCCGAAACTCTGGTCAACGCCGCCAGGCGGCTTCGGCCGCCCGCTCCGCCGTAATCCCGAAATGGCGGTAGAGATCCTTGAAGGGCGCGCTCGCCCCGAACCCTGTCATGCCAATGAATGCCCCATCGGAACCGATGATCGCATCCCACCCCTGCCGAACCGCTGCCTCGATTCCGACGCGTATAGGCGCGGTTCCGATCGCGGCGGCCCTTGTGTCGGCTCCTGCGCGCTCAAACAACTCAAAGCACGGCACCGACACCACCCGGGCGGCGACGCCGCGCGCGGCCAGAATCCGGCGGGCCTCGACCGCGAGCGCGACCTCCGAACCGGTGGCAAAAAACGACACTTGCGCGGCCCCGCCCGCGGCCGGCAGCAGCTCATAGGCCCCCGTGGCGCAGCGATTTTCCGCCGTGAAGCCGGCCCGAAGCTGGGGCAGGTTCTGCCGCGTCAGCACGAGCGCGCTCGGCGAGGTGCGCGCCTTCAGCGCGAGTTCCCAGCATTCGGCGGTCTCCACCGCGTCGCAGGGCCGGAACACCAGGAGGTTCGGGATCGCGCGCAGCGCCGCCAGATGCTCGACCGGCTGGTGCGTCGGCCCGTCTTCGCCGAGGCCGATCGAATCATGGGTGAGAACATAGATCACGTGCTGCCCCATGAAGGCGGCAAGCCGGATGGCGGGCCGGCAGTAATCGGAGAACACCAAGAACGTCCCCGAGTACGGGATGACGCCGCCGTGCAGGGCCATGCCGCTCATGGCGGCAGCCATCCCGTGCTCGCGGACGCCGTAATGGATGAACCGGCCGAGCGGGTGCGCGGCCGACATGGCCGCCATGCCCTTGGGCTGCGTGTTGTTCGATCCGGTGAGATCCGCGGACCCGCCGATCATCTCCGGGACTGCCGCAGTCAGGGCTCCGAGTGCGAATTCGGAAGATGCCCGGGTGGCGATTTCCTTCGGAGCAGCCGCAAGCTGTTCCTTGAGCCCGCGAACCGCGGCAGCCAGCGCCTCCTTGGGCAGGTCGCCGACGAGCCGGCGGCTGAACTCGGCACGGCGGTCGGCCGGGAGGCTCGCGACGCGCTTCTCCCAGGCAAGGCGTGCGGGCCGGCCGCGATGCCCGGCGGCCCGCCAGGCATCGCGAACATCGGGGGGCACCTCGAACGGCGGCGCTGTCCATCCGAGCCGCTCGCGTGCGCCCTTGATTTCATCGGCGCCGAGCGGTGAGCCGTGGCTGTCCTTGGTCCCCGCCTTGGTCGGAGCGCCGAACCCGATGGTGGTGCGGCAGGCGATGAGGGCCGGGCGGTCCGTCGACTTCGCCCACGCGATGGCCGCCGCGATCGCTTCCGGGTCGTGCCCGTCGATCCGGGTGGCGTTCCAGCCGCAGGCCTCGAAGCGCTTGACCTGGTCGACCGAGTCCGCAAGCGACAGCGGGCCGTCGATCGAGATGCCGTTGTCGTCGAACAGCACGATGAGCTTTGCGAGCCGCTGGTGGCCGGCGAGCGCAACGGCTTCGTGGCTGATGCCTTCCATGAGGTCGCCATCGGACGCCAGCACGAAGGTGTGATGGTCGACCACGTCGGGGCCGAATTCCGCTGCGAGATGCCGCTCCGCGATCGCCATGCCGACCGCATTGGCGAGCCCTTGGCCAAGCGGTCCCGTGGTGGTCTCGACGCCGGGCGGGTGATCGTGTTCGGGGTGTCCGGCCGTGAGCGAGCCAAGCTGGCGGAAGCGCTTGATCTCATCGATCGTCATCGCTTCGTAGCCGAGCAGGTGAAGAAGCGAGTAGAGCAGCATCGAGCCGTGGCCGGCGGAGAGCACGAAGCGGTCGCGATCAGGCCAGTGCGGATCGGCCGGATCGAATTTCAAAACCCGCGTGAACAGCACGGTGGCGATGTCGGCCGCCCCCATGGGCAAGCCCGGATGGCCGCTCTTGGCCTGCTCGACCGCGTCCATGGCCAGCGCCCGGATGGCGTTCGCCATGCGGTCATGGACGGCGCGGCTCACCGGCGCCGGTGCTTCGGAACCATGCCGTGTCCTCGATGCCGTGGCGAATTGGTCCGCAGCTCCCATGGATTTGGCTCAAAATGCAGAAAAGGGGTGGCAAGGACAGGCCCTGACGCCCGGGATCTCGGCGCAACTCCGCCGTCCCGGGCCGGCGACTGATTAGCATGTAAGCTCTGCGAGTCAACGAAACTCCCCGGGACCGCGCGCATCCCGCCCGCCCTTAGCAGCGGCGCCCCCACGAAAGAGCGGGCGAGACGCCCGCGCTACCCCGGACAAGCTGGGCAGAACTTCGCCGGGAACCGGCGTTTGCGTTGACGCCCGGTTGACGATAACCGTAAGGTTTACAACGGGCGGACGGAAAGGCGACCAAACAGAGGCGGTCAGGATATGTCCGGGCCAGAAAGCATGGCGAGCCGCACGAGCGGATTCGATCAGGCCGTCAAACGTGTGATCAATGCGCTTGATGCGCTCGATGCCGTGTTGGAGCAGCGCTTCGGTAATGCCCGCGGGGGCGGTGGGCTCACCGAGCAGGTTCACGTCTTCAACATCGATCGGTCGCGGCTTGCGTCCGAACTTGATGCGGCACGGGCTCGCACCCGCGAGCTTGAAAGCAGCAATCGCGAGGCGGTGCGCCGGATCGACGAGGCGATGAGCGCCATCCGGGCCGTCATTGCAGCCAACCGGAATTGAGCCCCCCTCCCTACTCTCCCCCGCTCGCGGGGGAGAGTAGGGAGGGGGCAACGGGAACTCACCATGGCTCACGTGAGCGTCAGCATCAACGGTCGCCAATATCGCATGGCTTGCGACGACGGCCAGGAACATCATCTGGCGCGATTGGCCAACGATCTCGATCAGCGCATCGCCAATTTGCGCGGCACGTTCGGGGAAATCGGCGATATGCGGCTCACCATCATGGCGGCGCTTATCCTCATCGACGAGCTATCGGAGCAGCGCCAGCGCATGCACCGGATCGAGACTGAGCTGACCTCCCTGCAACGCGCGCGCGCCGCCGCCTTGGATCGCTCGGAGGCGATGGAAGCCGATATCGCGGCGGCGCTTGGTTCCGCAGCCGAGCGCATCGAAAAGGCCGTGCGCCTGCTTGAGCAGGCAGACGACGCGCAGGTCGCCATCGGCTGACGGGCGAGCACTTCTCCGGAGTCATGGCCGGGCTTGTCCCGGCCATCTACGTCTTGCTTCCTGAAGCGCCGTGAGAAAGACGTGGGTGCCCGCGAAGACGGGGTCCCCGCCGCGTTACGCGGCGGGTGTCTGTGCGCGGGCATGACGGCTGGAAGGTAGATTTACACCCCCTTCGGCGCGCCCAGATTCTCCTTGAAGAACGCGAGCGTGCGGCTCCACGCGAGGTCGGCGGCGGCCTTGTTGTAGCGCGCGGCGCCGGTGTCGTTGTTGAAGGCGTGCTGGGTGCCGGTATAAATATGGAGGCTGTAGCGCTTGTTGCCGGCTTTGAGCGCCGCTTCGAAGGCCGGGATGCCCTTGTCGATGTTCTCGTCCATCTCGGCATAATGCAGCAACAGCGGCGCCTTGATGTTTGTCACCTTCTCGGCGGGCGGCTGGGTGCCATAATACGGGGCGGCTGCCGCGATGTCGGGGCTGTCGGTCGCGAGCCGGTTGACGACGCCGCCGCCGAAGCAGAACCCGACGGTGCCGACCTTGCCGGTCGATTCGCCATGCTTGGCGAGATAGGCGGCGCCGGCTACGGCCGCCGCGATCATGTCCTCGCGTTCTGTCTTGGTGTGAAGCTCGCGCGCCTTGTCCTCGTCGGCGGGCGTGCCGCCATTGACGGACAACAGGTCGGGGGCGAGCGCCAGAAAGCCTTCCGCCGCATATCTGCGGGCGACATCCTCGATGTGGGGGTTCAGTCCCCGGTTCTCGTGGATGACGAGCACGGCCGGCCGCTTGCTCTTGTCCTTCGGCCGCACCAGGTAACCGCCGATTTTGCCCTTCGGCGAATCATAGGACACCCGTTCGGCCGCGAGCCGGGGGTCGTCGGGCGCAACGATCGCGGCCGTGGCGTAATCGTTCTGCAGCAGCGGTACAAGCGCGGCGGCTGCCGCGGTCGAGCCGACCAGCTCGGCGAGCCGGTCGAGAAATTGGCGCCGGTTCATGCCGCCATGGGTGAAATGATGATAGAGGTTGATGATGCGTTGATCCATGATTTCGCTCCTCGTTGATTTACATCGGCGCTTCGAATAAATCCTCCGCCCGGCCACGATGAAACGGCGCTGGACGGCTTGCACAGGTGTCGTTCTCGCCGCCATGTTCACAGGTGTCCCGGGGATCGCCGGAGGGGGAGGTTATCATGGAATTATGTCGGGTACGACGCTGGCGGGGTCGTGCCACTGCGGTTGCGGCGATCGGCGGTGCGATCTTTCTTTGCCTGGCGCCGAGTGCGCTGGCGGAGCCGTTTCCGTTCGGCAGCGAACTGCGGCTCGACGCCGACCCGATGCGCGGATCGAAAAAGATTCCAGTCCTCGATATCGGGCAAAACGGCGCTGCCGAGATCGACCTGTGGTGCAACAGCGTCAAGGCGCAGCTCATCGTCGCGGCGAACACCATCACGATCATCACAGGTGAAATGTCGTCGCGCCAGTGTCCGCCCGACCGCGCCCGCGCGGACGACGAACTGCTCACTGCGCTCAACGAGGCAACGAATTGGCGGATGGACGATTCTGCGCTGGTGTTCACCGGCGGCAAGACGCTGCGGTTTCTCAGGCAGACGAATTAGCTGGCGGGCGGGTGCAGCCTCGTGGTGTAGGGGCGACCCTTGTGGTCGCCCTGTTGGCGAACGCGGTGCGCAACCCGGGCGACCACAAGGGTCGCCCCTACAGCAGGCAATGTTGGAGGACGCCGCTTGTGGGTGCCCCCCTTATGACGTGGTCGATGGTTCAGTCCCTTCAGATTGGGCTAAAGCGATCAGGCTAGGCAAAGAGCACCGCCCGAAAACGGAGACGCGACGACTTCGGCCAATCCGCCCGCGAACGACCGAACGCGCTCAGAGGTAGAAGTAGAAAGAGTTGTTGAGCTCTTGTGGGAACGCATCGCTTTGGGCGAGCGTCCCTGGGGTCAACCTTGACGGTTGGAAGTTGAGCCGCGCCATTGTTTTCGTCGCTATGTTCCACAGCGGTGCCACTTGGCCGTTGAGTTCGCCCCACCCTTCGTTTCGCAGCTGCATGCTCTCCTGGTAGTACTCAATGAAACCGATGGTCTGGTCACCACAGATGCCGTCGATAACGATCTGTCCTTCCGGCTTTGGGTGAGCTCGCGTCGTTGCCCTGAATAGCGGCGTTGCCACGCGCAGCCCCCGTGGCACCAGCGTCTGTGGCACCAGCGTCTGTGGGACGGCTAACTCGCTTTTTGTGGCGAGAAACAGGAGGAACTGCACGAGCAGCACGTCCAACCGGTCGTTTGGAGCGTTTCGGCCGACCGCGCGATCGACGGTAAACCACGTCCAATTATGAACATCGACTATGATACGTGGCATTCCCGTTCTCCGTTGCGAGGTGATGCCGACAGCGACGTCGGATGCTAAAGCGCACCGGCCGAAACGGAGACGCGACGCCTTCGGCCAATCCGCCCCGCGAACTACCGAACGCGCTCAGAGGTAGAAAGAGTTCTTGAGCTCTTGGGGGAAGGCGTCGCTTTCGCGGAGTTTCCATGGCCGGGTTACGTACGTCGTTCCGTAGGTGTTGAGCCAATATATTGTTGTGCCCCACGGCAGGTGCCTCGCGGGTGCCACTTGGCCGTTGAGTTCGGTCCCTACGCCGCGCAGCTTCATCAGCTCCTGGAAGTACTCAATGAAACCGATGGTCTCGTTACCGCAAAAGCCGTCGATAACGATATTTCCTTGCGGCCTTGGGTGAGTTGGCGTTACTGTCTTCGCCCCGGCTATCGGGGTTGCCACGCGCAGCCCCCGTGGCACGCTCAATTGCGGGAGGGGTCCTTCTCGGTTGTCTTTTGTGCAGAGAAACATGAGGAACTGCACGAGCAACACGTCCAACCGGTCGTTTGGAGCGTTTCGGCCAACCGCGCCATCGACGGTATAAAACGGGTAGTTAGAATCATCGGTTAGGATACGTGGCATTCCCGTTCTCCGTTGCGAAGTGATGCCGACAGCGCCGTCGGATGCTGAAGAGCACCAGCCGAAAACGGAGACGCGATGCCTTCGGCCAATCCGCCCCGCGAACTACCGAACGCGCTCAGACGTAGATAAAGTTCCTGAGCTCTTGGGGGAACGCATTGCTTTGGCCGAGTAAGAATGGCGAGGCGAACTCCCCCGTTCCGTATATGTGGAGCATCTCCATTGTTGTCACTCGGGTCTCCATGCGTGCCACTTGGCCGTTGATTTCGACTCCTTGGTAAAGCCCCAGCACCATTTCCGCCTGGAAGTACTCAATGAAACCGATGGTCTGGTCACCGCAAAAGCCGTCGATGACGATACGTCCTTGCGGCCTTGGGCGAGCTGGCGTTTGTGCCCCGGCTGCCGGGGTTGCTACGCGCAGCCCCCGTGGCACCCTCAATGGAAGGACCTTTATCTCGGATTTTGTGGCGTGAAACAGGAGCAACTGCACGAGCAACACGTCCAACCGGTCGTTTGGAGCGTTTCGGCCGACCGTGCGCTCGACGCTAAACCACGGTTTCTGATGACCATCGACTAGGATACGTGGCATTCCCGTTCTCCGTTGCGAGGCGATGCCGACAGCGACGTCGGATGCTAAAGCGAAGGCGAAGGCCGCTATGGTGGCCTCGGCAACGAGGACATGCGAGGCGGTGCGCTTTCGACGACGCCGGGCGTACAATCCGGCCTCTGATGGCGCGTGATGTGCTCCGGCCATCATGGATATGAGCGCGCATGGGTGCTCATTGGCTGCCGGGCCGCGAACGGGCCGTTTGGGTCACCGGTGTTCGGGTTGTTTAGGGCTTCCGCCCGAGTGAGCCTATTTCTGAACGTCCGTCCTGTCGAACGCATCACTCATTTGAGTGAGGGAGGCAAAAATTTCGACCTCGGCAGCAAGTTTGCAGAGATTGTCGCCCCTGTTGGGATGGTCGATGCTCCGTGACTGAAAGCGAGGTCGGATGCTAAAGCGGAAGCGAACGTCGCTATGGTGGCCTCGTAGCTAGCAATGTAAACAGGCGCCAGTGCGCGATCACGCTAGTAGAGCGATTGCGAAGTTCGAATCATATGCTGGTCATTCCGGGGCGCCGCGAAGCGGCGAGCCCGGAATCCATAACCGAGGCCGAGGGCTATGGATTCCGGGCTCGCCACCTTTGGCGGCGCCCCGGAATGACCAAGCTGCGGATATGATCGGTTTCATGGAATCGCTCCACTAGGCAAAGAGCACCGGCCGAAAACGGAGACGCGACGCCTTCGGCCAATCCGCCCGCGGACTACCGAACGCGCTCAGAGGTAGAAAGAGTCCCAAAGCTCATTGGGGAACGCACCGAATTGGTTAAGCATCGGTGGCTGGGCTAGGTGAGACAGCCCACTGTTGAGCAGCCCTATTGTTAGCGCCCCCATTATCCTCCAGGGTACCACTTGGCCGTTGAGTTCGCACTCTTGGAATTTATACAGCTGCATCTGCTCCTGAAAGTACTCAATGAAACGGATGGTCTGGTCACCGCAAATGCCGTCGATAACGATATCTCCTTGCGGCTTTGGGTGGGTTCCAGACAGAGTTGGCTTAGATGTTGCCTGCGACCTGAATACCGGGGTTGCCACGCGCATCCCCCGTCGGACCGTCAACGTGGGCTGGCTGTTACCCAAGTCCCACCAAGGGTTGTTTGTGGAGAGAAACAGCAGGAACTGCACGAGCAGCACGTCCAACCGGTCGTTTGGAGCGTTTCGGCCGACCGCGCGATCGACGGTATAGATCGTGCCGGGGGGACGGATTAGGACACGTGGCATTCCCGTTCTCCGTTGCAAGGTGATGCCGACAGCGACGTCGGATGCTGAAGAGCACTGGCCGAAAACGAAGACGCGACGCCTTCGGCCAATCCGCCCCGCGAACTACCGAACGCGCTCAGTAGTAGAAAAGGCTCTTAAGCTCCATGGGGAACCCACCCATTATGTAAAGCGGCCCATACCCGGGTGAATGCAGCAATCCTTCGTTGAGCAGCGACATTGTTGTCGTCCCTAATGTGCCCCAGGGTACCACTTGGCCGTTGAGTTCGACCCCACGGCGTGCCAGCTGCATCTGCTCCTGGAAGTACTCAATGAAACCGATGGTCTGGTCACCGCAAATGCCGTCGATAATGATATCTCCTTGCGGTTTCGGGTAAGTTCCAGACGGTGGCGCCCTGAATACCGGGGTTGCCACCCGCAACCCCCGTGTCACCCTCGGCTCGGGAGGCCCCTCCGTTTCCCACCAATCCTTGGAGATAAGCAGGAGGAACTGCACGAACAGCACGTCCAACCGGTCGTTTGGAGCGTTTCGGCCGACCGCGCGATCGACGGTAAACATCGGCAGGGTCTTATGAAAATTGATTAGGACATGTGGCATTCCCGTTCTCCGCTGCGAGGCGACGTGGGGATGCTAAAGCGGAAGCGAAGGCCGCTACGGTGGCCTCGGCAATGAGGACAGGCGAGGCGGCGCGCTTCTGACAACGCCGGGCGTAATCTGGCCTCCGATTGGAGCGTGATGTGCTCCGGGCCATCATGGATATGAGCGCGCCTGCGTCCTCATTGGCTGCCAAGCCTCGCTCGGGCCATTTGGGTGTCACCAGTGTTCGGGTTGTTTAGGGCTTCCCCCTGAGTGCCGAACCTGACCTCTGCCGCAAGCAGGACCAATCCGATCGCGAACGTAATCAATAAGCCGGTGGCAATTCGAAGCCCCATTTCTATTCCGTGGTTCGGGACCTGCCCAAAGACCGATTTTGACACGACGCGTCTCACGGCAAGAGGGCTCTTCAGCGATGCACGCATGACTGAGCCTCTACTTTTCGAGAATCAATAAAAACAGGCAGAACGGGCACCATAGTTACGTTCCTCTCCGGCATCTCGGTCGAGATACGCAGAAGGCGGAAGCGCTTAAGTGCATATTTCTGAACGTCCTGTCCTATCGAACGCATCACTCATTTGAGTGAGGGACGCAAAAAATTGCGCTAACATTTCGAGTTCGGCGACAAGTTTACAGAGATTGTCAACCTGTTGGGATGGTCGATGCCTCGTAACCGGAGAAGCTCGATCGGTTGCGCCAACGGTGGGGCCTTGCGTTGATTTATCTGGACCTTTGAAACCGTAGAGAAAGGGATATTACAATCAAAACAGCCCGAGTATTACCCGAGAGGCGATTTAATTCGGTTTCGCATCGTCCTCTTCTGGTCGCGCCCTCCCGGTCGAAGCCTCATGCCAGTCACGATCCACGTGGAAACGGTGCCAGGTCGGCCAGCTCTACAACCAAGGAGGGACCCTGCCGTCCACAGAATGGCCGGCTTCTTTTAGCCCGCACGGTTTGTCGGCGAAACGGGGACACCGTGGTTCGGCACGTCAACCACCATGACCACTCTAATTTTTTGCTTCGCACCAACCGAGCCCTGGTGCCGAGCCACGTCGCGTGTGTGCGCCGGCCTCTAAGGCACGACAGTATTCGGCGCGGGTCGCACGATATAGTCCAAATTGGGGCCGGAGGACTGACCCGATAGGTTGGTGACGCCGGTTCGAAGAATACGTAGCTGATTACGGAAGTCAGCGTCGGTTGCGTCGCGTGGCGGCGTCTCCCGAACACCATCTGGCAAAGTTCGCGACGTGCCGATCACGAACCGCCAGACCTTGCCGGCAGCCAGAATGATGTGCCCGCGAGCAAGGACCGCGAGGGTGGTCATTGCCGTGAAATCCTCACCGGCGCCCGGCGCGGGCGCGCGCGGTCCGCAAGGAACATCGTGGAACTCCGCCTCCGGTGGCACGCCAGGACCCGGCTGTTCGTCGAACGGCAGGTTATTGTGGCCGCCATCGACGAACTCCACAGGCACACTCGGGTCCGAATTGTGCAGCTTTTTCACCGTCTGGATCCAGTTGAGCGATGTGCCGGGGCCCAGGTTGCGACCGATGCGGACTCTGACGCCGTGTGTCAGGGTGGGTGGACCGACGGCGCCAATCAGTCGCGGCCGCAGACCCTTGATCATGTCGATCACCGGCTTGAATTCCAAGACCGACAGGTCGATGTCGATCGGAACGATCACGGTCGCGGCAGTCACCAGCGGGATGTTGAGGGTCGCACTCACGAATCCGTCGGGCAGGATTCGCGCCGCGCCGCCATGCAGGAAATCATTGTGCGGATCGCGAAAGGCCTTCAGCTGGCCCGCGGCATCGAGGCCGAAGCTGCCCAGCACCTCTGCCCCGGTCTGGCCTGGCTTGATGTCCGCCGTGACGAAGAACACGCCGGGTTTCTGCACCGGCGCCGGCGGCGTTGCGCGGGTCAGCATCTCGGCATCGAGCGCCGCAATCGTCATCTTACCGACGATGTTGTCGGCCTTCGTCTGGTAGGCTGGATTGATGATGTTGCGCTTCTTCTTAAACGCCAGGACCGCGCTTGCCGTCGAAGGTCCGTACAGCGCCCTGGCTACTTCGCCGGGAGTGATCGACGCCCGATCTAGTGCGATCAGCGCCGCCTGGATCTTCGCGACATGCGGTCCACTGGCGCCCGTCGTCACATGTGCAGGGTCCGAAACCGAGGCTGCTTCGAGCATTTTATCGCCAGCGAAGAGTTTCGACTTGAGCGTCAAGTGACCCTCCCCAATGTCATACAAGGCACAACAAGGGCGTGCTCTTTCCCGATATTAGATTCAACTTTTCGCCCAAAAAGCCGAGTTCACCGAGTCGCTCTGGCGAATTTAACGGCCTATTTCTAAACGTCCTGTCCTATCGAACGCGTCACTCATTTGAGTGAGGGACGCAAAAAATTTCGAGCTCGGCAGCAAGTTTGCGGAGATTGTCGACCTGTTAGGACAGCCGATGCCCCACAACTGACTACTTTCGCGGCAGATATCAGGAGTGCGCGAAGCCCAGGTCGGCGTGGGCGAGCGGCCCGCATGTCCCCCGCGCCGTTTTAAATTCCACTGCGGCTGCAATGACTTTCCGGTCCTTTGTAAACTTCCACAGGACTTGAAACCGTCATGCCAGGTTGCCATTATTCAGCGTAATGCTGGTTGTTTTCTCCGTCACAACCCTATCGAGCCATGGGTACGCTTTCCGCCGCGCGCATGTCCGATCTGATCGGAATGATCTACGACTGTTCCTTTGATCCGGAGCGTTGGCCGCAAACCTTGGCGGAGATGTGCCGGACGATAGAATGCATCTCCGGCGCCATATTGCTCCTCGATCTGGAGCGGTCGCAACACAGGTTTGCCTATACGTGCGGGCTGAGTTCAGAGTGGGCCAAACGCTATTTCGATTATTCCGACGACCTCACCCTGTTTTACAAGCGTGCATTCAGCAGGGACATTTGCCCCGATGGGGAACCGCTGCTCCTGTCGCAGCTTATGGAACGCGTCGGTCCGCGCGGTCAGCGCATTTATGCCGAATGGACGAAGCCCCAAGGCGTGTCAGAAATGATGCAGACCGTGGTCCTGCGCCAGTCACGGCGCCTCGCTGTTTTGGGTGCCAACCGACATACGAGCTGTGGCGAGCTCACTGGCACGGACTTGGCAATCGTGCGAATGCTCGTCCCGCATATCCGCCGCGCCGTGGCGATCAGCGACATTCTCGACGCGAAAAAGATCGAGCTTCACACGCTTGCTGCCACGCTCGACAGCTTTAACGCCGGTATTCTCGTTGTTGCCGATCAAGGGCGGATTTTGCATGCCAACGGGACTGCGCGGGACATGTTGTCGAAACGCGAGACCATCGCTGCGGTCGGCGGTATTCTGTCAGTACGCGACCCTCAGGCCGAACGGGCGCTGACGGATGCGATCGAGTTGGCGAGGGGTAACGAAGCCAACATAGGAGGGAACGGGATCGGGGTTCCGCTGGGCAGCGAGAAAGCGGCCGTCGCGCATGTGCTTCCATTGGCACACGGCGACCTGCGCACACGGCTTGCCCCGCAGGCGACGGCCGCGGTATTCATTACGGAGCCGACGGACGCAGCTCCTCAAGACATTAGTGCTGTAGTGGCAAACTTCGGCCTTTCACCTGCGGAAGCGCGATTGCTGGAGCACCTCGCATGCGGTGAGAGCGTCAGCGAAGCGGCCGAGGCGCTCCGTATTTCTACGCACACCGCGAGGACGCATTTGGCCCATATCTTTGCGAAAACGGACACCTCGCGGCAAGCTGACTTGATCGCGCTCGTTAATCGCATCGTGCCGCCAGTCCATCGGCCAAAGCAAGGCTGATCGCAGACAACGCTATTCGCGCGCGGCTTCTCGGGCGGCTCTAATATTATGGCCCGCTATCATATAGTTAGGTCGCACCTCATCAGGATCAAAATCGTCGACAGCAACGACGCGTGCCATAGACGTTTCGGCGTCGCGCAAAAGATTTCCTTCCTGCTGCGTGATGATGTTCTTGTCTACGGCGTCGCCAATCCAATCGATGCCATGAAATCGGCGAATCAACCCGCGCCGCGCGGCTCGCTCGACCTTCTTCTGAATCTCGTCGGCCTTGATCACTTTTTCGAGGGTCACCTCCAGCAAACCCGTTGGGTCGAGGTGATCGTGTGACCCATAGATATACCTGGTGAGACGATCGCGCGTCTCGCCCGGTTCTAAGGCGAGTCCTACGATCTTGTGGCCAAGCCAATCCGGCGCCGGACGATATGGAAAGCCAAGCGGAAAGACGGCTACCCTCATCAGCAGTCGCAGCCACATGATAGGGAAGTTTTCGATCGTCCCTCGGATCGCTTCCTGAAATCGATGCAGCCCGTTTTGCATCGCAAACGCGACGAATTGGCTGTCATCGCCGAGCCTGCCATCGTCCTCATAACGCTTGAGGACGCATGCAAGGAGAAACAGCTCTGACAGCGCGTCGGCCAAGCGGCCGGTAAGCTTCTGCTTCGTCCGAATTTTACGCCCCAGAGCGACCACACTCAGATCGGCGACGAGTGCGAAATTTCGACTTGCCCGCCACAGTTGGCGGTACCATCGGTTTGTGTCAAACGTCTTGTCGGGTACGGTGGAGAACCGTCCACCCGTTATGTTGTGCAGCAGGGCGGTCGAGACATTTGAGAGCGAGAACGAGATGTGCTCGAGAAACGCTTTCTCGAAGGCCGCAAGACCACGACTTTCATTGTCGTCTTGACAGGCCTCTATCTCCTTCCACAGGTATGGATGAGACCGTAGCGCGCCCTGGGTAAACGTGATGAGGCCGCGTGTGACAATATTGGCTCCCTCGATTGTAATTGCAGCCGGCACCATTTGATATATGGATTGGATGTAGTTAGCCGGACCATCGAAAATGGCGCGGCCGCCGTGGAGGTCCATTGCGTCGTTGACTGATCGACGCAGGCGCTCAGTCGTCTGGTATTTCACCAGCGCCGAGATGGCTGACGGCTTCTCGCCGCGGTCCACCATGGCGGCAATGACTGCGCGGCAGGCCTCGCTGACATAAGCTGTCTCGACCATGCGTGCGAGCGGTTCTTCGAGGCCTTCTATTTTCGCTATTGGAAATCCGAACTGTCTGCGTATACGGCCATATGCGGTTGAGACACGCAGCATCGCCTTGGCCCCCGCCGCAGCGCAAGCTGGCAACGCGATGGCTCTGCTGGCTGCCAGACATTGCGCGATCATCCACCAGCCGCGGCCGACCATGGCTTCGCCCCCAATCACCCAGGCGAGCGGAATGAACACATCCTTGCCGCGAGTCGGACCGTTTGAGAAGGCGGCGCCGCAGGGCAGATGTCGTCGGCCCACCTGCACGCCCGAATGGCGAGCAGGCACGATCGCCACCGTCATGCCAAGGTCATCCCCCCTTCCGAGCAAGTTGTCGGGATCAAAGAGTTGCAACGCGACGCCGATTAAGGTCGCATCGGGCGCCAGCGTGATGTAACGCTTGTCCCAGGACGCCCGGATTCCGATTGTGTCTGCGCCTGCGTGCGTGCCGCGCGTGACCGTTCCTATGTCGCGCATCGTGGCCGCGTCGGAGCCCGATGTGGGGCCGGTCAGCGCCAGACATGGGATGTCCTCGCCGGTCGCCAACCGCGGCAGGTAATAGCGCTTCTGAGCATCCGTGCCGTAGGTCTCAATCAATTCTCCGAGCCCCAGTGAATTTGGGATCATAAGAATGCTGAATATGTCGGGAGAACGCGCGGCGATCTTGCCAAGAATGAGTGACAGCGCTTGAGCCGAGAAGCCGCGCCCGCCATATTGCTTGGAGATGCGTAGGCCGAGGAAGCCATGCATCTTTACAAAACTCCATATCGCCTCTGGAATCTCCCTCCGATTATGGCGTATGTCCCAATCGTCGATCATCCGGCACAGCGCATCTGTGGGACCATTGAAGAAGGCCATTTCCTCCTGCGACAGTGTAACCGGAGGAATTGAGCGCAGTTCTTGCCAGTTTGGTCTCCCACCGAGGAGTTCGGATTCGAAACCAATGGTTCCCGCCTCAAGCGCTTCGCGGGCGGTGTTAGATACCCGGGGCAGTCCGCGCCGGATCATATGATAGATCGGCGTGACCAGAATTCTGCGGCGAAAGGAAGGAATGGAAAGCGCGCCGAACACCAACGCAAGAACCCACGCGCAAACGCTCAACATGCCGAACGACGGCTCACGAAGGTTTCCCTCCAGAACCCCGCTTTGCGTCGCAAAAATGATTCCGACAACGGCGAGGGTCCAGGTCCACAGCGGTGCGCGTCGTACTGCGAGGCCAAGTCCCATCGCCACACACAAGAGGATGACCATCAGCTCCGTCATGCCGCAGTCCCCATCAGTCATCTCACGCTGTGTGCTGACACGACAGTGCAGCCATTGTCGCACGCTCGCGCGCTGGCAAGGAAAGAATCGCGCTGGCAAGGAAAGAATCGCGCTGGCAAGGAAAGAATTCTGCGCAATGAGCGCGTCACACATCCCAATGAGCCGCCATTGTTGCCGTCGATCCCCTGTCTCTGGCGAGCCACACCGGCCGGGCAGCGTACATCCCGCATTTCCCCAAGGCACAGTTACGGATCTTCGCTAGTAATTGCGCAGCGGAATTGTGCCGCGAGCACCATCCTACTCCGGCTCACGTCTCCGCCAGAATGCGGTCAGCGGCGTCGCCGCCGGCCTTAATGGCTCCCGTGAAGCCGCCGAAACCCGCAAATGCCGAGGCCAGATAGAGCCCCGGAATCGCGGTCTTCACCGAGCGGTCGATGCCCTGCGAGATCGGCCCCTTCGGCGGGAGCGGCGCGAATCCGTAGATTGCGCCCTGCGGGGTGCCGAGATAGCTCATCATCGAATGCGCCGTGTTGAACGCCGACGCTACGACGTGGCTCGCAAAACCCGGGAACTCGCGGTCGATCGCCGCCGCGATGGCATCGCGCCAGCGGTCGCGCTTGGCGTCGTAGGCCGCCTTGTCGAGACCGGCCCAATTGGCGAGCCGGTCGGGTCCGACCACCGATACCGGATAGGGCGGCCCGGTAAGGCCGGAATCGATCGCGGAGAAATCCACCACCGTCATGACCGGCGTTGCGCCGCCGGGAAGTTCGCTGAGCAACGCGGCGCTGTGGCGGTAGTCGGAGAGCTTGCGCATCCACGCCGGCAACAGAAAATTCGCATAGGCCCGCATGCCGAATTTGCCCGGCGGCACCGACAGCCCGTAGGTCGCGGAAAACACCGACATTGATAGTTTGCGCGCCGCGTGGGCGGCCGCAAAGGCGGTGCGGGCCGGCTCTGGCAGCATGTCGGCGACCGCGGCCGGCGCCGCATTGGCGATGATGACGGGAGCGGCGTGCTCGCTTTCGTTTTCGTCGCGCCGGTCCGCATGCGTTACACCGGCTGCGCGTCCATCGCGATCGAGGCGGATCGCGACCGCGCGCCGTCGCACCAGGACGTCCCCGCCCGCGGTCTTGACGGCCCGTGCAAGCGCGCTCGACAGCCGCTGCGAGCCGCCGCGGATGAAGCGGGCGCCCGAGCCGAGATAGCTGCCTTGGGCGACCGCGAAGAACACCCACCACAGCGTATCGGGATCGTCATGGTAGTAGGCGAGGTTGGCGGCGAGCGCGCATTTGATGGCCTCGTCGTCCCCGAAGGTGCGCGCCAGCACCTCGCCAAGCGAGCGCTGCCAGTCGCGCACCAGCGGTCTGAGCTTGTACAGCGCCGCTGCGCCTTGGCGAGGGTCGCCGAGAGCCGCCCGGGCGCGGCCGAGCACGCCAAACCCCATGGCGATCCGTTCGGCATCGCCGAGGACCGTTGCTATTCCGGCGCCGGCGCCGGGGAATCGGGCCAGCAGAGCCGCGCGGGCCGCGGCAAAACCCTCCGGAAGCACGAATGGCGCCCCGACCGGGCCGCCGCGAACCTCGTAGAGGGCGCCGGTCGGGATCCACTCCACGGCGTCGAGCACGCCGGCCCGGGCCAGCACGTCGTGTTTGGGATCGCGCGGATCGCGAGGGTCGCTGGTCGCATGCAAGCCCGCCTCGATAACGAGATCGCCGGCCTTGTAGGTGGAAGCCGCCCCGCCCACGGAATTGCTGCGCTCGAGCACGAGGACCTTGCGCCCCGCGCGCGCCAGAAGCGCGGCTGCCGTCAGGCCGCCCAGACCCGATCCGATCACAATGACGTCGTAGGTGCTGGGCAATATCCGAACCTCTCAGTAAGAGGGCGGCCTTCAGGCCGCCCTCTCAACTGTGATTTCTGCTCGGCGAACCGATGTCCTAGAAATCCATGCCGCCCATTCCACCCATGCCGCCGCCGCCCGGCATCGCCGGCATGGCCTGCTTTTCCTTGGGCGCTTCGGCGACCATCGCTTCGGTGGTCACCAGCAAGCCCGCGATCGAGGCGGCATCCTGCAGCGCGGCGCGCACCACCTTGGCGGGGTCGATGATGCCGTTCTCCACCATGTCGACGTATTCTTCTTTCTGGGCGTCAAAGCCGAACGTCTCGGACTTGTTCTCCATGATTTTGCCGACCACGATCGAACCTTCGACGCCGGAGTTCTCGGCGATCTGGCGGAGCGGAGTCTCCAGGGCCTTGAGCACGATGTTGATGCCGGCCTGTACGTCGTGGTTGTCGTTGGAGATCTTGCCGACCGCCTTCTTGGCGCGCAGCAGCGCGACGCCGCCGCCGGGCACGATGCCCTCCTCGACCGCGGCGCGGGTGGCATTGAGCGCGTCCTCGACGCGATCCTT
>WNFT01000947.1_pt1 | contig 27478 bp, 28 predicted proteins | sample 5400191 | NCBI WGS metagenome assembly WNFT01 (sample SAMN13153359, study PRJNA577476) | soil metagenome | isolation source: 80 cm saprolite under Madrone tree | place: USA:California | collected 2016-06-14 | reverse complement strand
TAGAAAGAAAGGATAACATAATATGGCACGCTGGAGGGCGGACCAAACACACTGTAAAAATGGGCATGAGATTACAGAGGCTAATACTTTTATCTCTCCCTCTACAGGAGTCCGTAATTGCAAACCATGTTATATTTTCCGTGTCAAAACTATATCCTATCCTGCAAGTCGAGACCGTGACAGACAAATTAGAAAAGCAGTTTTAGCCCTTTTAGGTGAACGATGTGCTAACCCTAATTGTCGATGGTTGAACGACGATGGAACTGTAGGTTGTACGGATGAACGTCTTTTACACGTAGATCATGTTAAAGGTGGCGGGAATCAAGAGCGAAAACTTTTGGGCTCTCCGCATCAGATATACAAAAAGGTTTTAGCACAACAAGGAAAGGGCTACCGACTCCTTTGTGCTAACTGCAATTGGTTACACAGAACGGTAGACTTCTAAAGAAAGGAATCACTTTTTATGGAACTCGGAAAGTCTCTTAATCTCGATGGCCACGCAGCCTATCAGCCAGAACACACGTATGCTCATCCGGTTGCTCAGTCTTTCGCTTCGGCGATTGGCTTTGACGGAGAAGGCAAGGTTGTGTCTCCTGATTCAGGTCCAATGGGCGCAAGTGTTCACAGTCCATCCGGCGCTTCGGATTTTCGCACTGGCGCTCGATAGTTAAACCTTGGAGGGGTTATGTTTGATTGGTTTAAAAGGAAAGTAGAAGTACGATATAAAGTAATAGAAGTCAAAGCTCCACGTTCTGCTCAGGCGTGGACCAAGGAAACTAAGGATGCTGTAGGCACACTAGCTCATCATCCAGGTTTCATTGCTTTGATTGATCGTCTCAACCTTCAGAAACAGATGCTTGAGAGTAAGTGCTCCAAGGAGTTCCACAAAGACCTTCGGGAAGCGGATTACCTTCAAGCAGGTGTCTTCTGGTTGGGATATGTACAAGAGCTGGTTATGAAAGCTACAAAGCTTTCAGCCCCGGCTCCTACAGATGCTTTTGATGAAGAGTTGGAAGCATTCAAGTTAATAGATTCACAGATTGAACGAATTGGAATGGAGTAGCCACAAGCTACTTGGACTTAAATTTGACGGGATTCCCACAAGGATACCAGTATGCCAGAACCTACGCTAGACAGTATTGCCCCCGGTGGAGTAGTTCAATTGAACCAATCTCCAGCGGCTCTCGACGATGTGACGTTTGATTCTCTTTTCCCGGCAGAACCGTCACAGGTAACACAGCCTGTACAACAGGCTACAGCGACGCCGGTCACGCAAACTCAGCAGCCTGTTACACAACAGGTTAAGTCTGACTTCTTCCTGCAAGGGGAGAAATCAGTCTATAAAACTGCCGAGGATGCAACTCGCGGTATCAATGAAAAAGATGCCGTGATCGAGCAATTGCGACAGAGATATGCCCTTACAACTGGGATTGATCCGATCACAGGTAAGCCAGTAGGTGTTCAAGGTCAAACACAAGAGACCGTGGACTACTATCAGCAACCCGATCAATATCTAGATGCTTTGTATAATGCAGCTAAGAAGGGTGGCCCTGAAGCCTACCGAGATGTGCAAGCGAAGTTTATCTTCGATGCCGTTAAGCCGCTTCAACCTATTCTTCAGAAAGCTGCGCGGGATCAGGCTGTAGAGACCTTAGCACTGGAACTTCCAGCGTCTAAGAGTTTCGTAGGCACTCCTAATTATACTAAAGCCCTCGATCTCAATCCCGAACTTAAGCAGGCTATCTCCATAAGTGAACAGGACCATCGGTTCCACTCTCGGCTGCCAGGGCTCTACAAGCTGGCCTATTTGACAGCCCAAGGTATGCAAATGCCCGAGCTATTGCGAGCGCAAGCTACGCAAACTCAAACCCCTACACAGACGCAGGTCCAACCTGTACGTACTACTGTCCAAGCCACCACTACCTCACCGTCTACTACGCAAGCTGCCCGTCCGTCCTTTAAGAACATCGAAGGCATTCGAGCTGTCATCGCTGATATGGAAGGTCGAGGGGTCAAACTAGACATCTAAAGTTCTGTGAGGGAACAAAGGAAAATTAATGTTCGTATCTAAACTTCGCTCCCTCGTCGGGATTCTGTTTGGCTTCGGTGATGATGTCGTTACTGTTATCACTGGGTCGGTTGGAACTCCCGGTCCTGCTGGTTCACTTGCGAGTGACCAACAGACGTATTTCTCCGCTAAGCTGCTCGAAGTGGCCGTCCTAATGACGGTGCTCGATCAGTTCGGCGACAAAGACCCTATTCCCTCGAACTCGTCTAAGACGATTCAGTTCAACCGCTTGGAGAAGCTCACTACCTCGCTAACTCCAACTCAGTTGGTTGAAGGGATTATGCCGGATGCGGTTGGGCTCTCTATGAGCCAGTTTACCGCTGTGGCAGAACAGTATGGTCTAGTGCTCCGGTTGTCTGATCTTGCTGAGCTGACTTCCAAGCATGACGTGGTTGGCCGTGCGCTGTATATTCTCGGATTGCACGCTGCCGAAACGTATGATATTCTTATCTATAACGTCCTAGCCAATGCGTCTAACGTGTATCGCCCGAACGGTAAGGTCTCTAACGCGACTACTACCGCTTCGGACAAGATTGGGTATGTTGATTTGACTGCCCTTCACGCTAACCTTATGGATCAGGGCGGACGGCCTTTCGATGACGGGGATTATGTTCTCGTGATCGCTCCTCAGGTTCATGCTTCGATGTTGCAGGACCCTGACTTCAAGGCGTCTAACCAGTTCGGCAAGCCGGAACGTATCTGGCGCGGCGAAGTTCAAGAGTTGTCGGGCTTCCGCATCGTCAAGACTAACGCTCCTGGTTTTGCTTTCACTTCACAGGCTACCTCTGGCGCAGCTAACAAGCTGTTCACTAGCGGCTGCTCCTGGCGGACAGACGGATACCTTGCAACAGACCCGTAAGCTCGGATACAAATTCGCATTCAAGACGATCATCACCAACCAGAACTGGATTTGGGCGATTGTCTCGGCTGGTCAGAACAGTATCAATAACTAAGTTCTTCGGCCCCTGGTACTTCTGCGTTTCGCTAGGGTGTCCGTAACGCAAGAGGAAAAGGGGAGGCTTAAGATACCTCCCCTATCCTAAATCCCCACAAGGGAAAAGGTGAATTAAATGAGTAACGACACAATCGGCTCAGTGCTACAAAACAGACACGTAGGCAAGTCAGTTCCTTCTACTAATGCAACTCGGAGGAACAGAGTTGATGTTCAAGCAGCTAAGTCTGCAACAGATGTCATCAAAGCAAATGAAGATAAGAACAATTGGGAGTGGGTTGAGATTCCTGATACAGATATTTTTGGTGAACCCCACACTGGGGTTTCAGTTAACTTTGAATCGTTTCTCCCTGGGAAGTACTTTGTGAGTCCAGAGATGGCGTTTGAAGTTAAGCGTCTCCTAGCGAATAGAATGCGCGGGGACATCAGAGTTCTACAGCCGAGGCAGGATGCGGTTATGGCTCGGATCATGTCTAAGAGTCAACTAGGTGCCGCAGTTAATCCAGAACTTAAGGGCCTAAACGACAACTAAGATGGCCTCGTTTCAAGAAGCCGTAGCTAAGACTGAACTCTGGGAAGGTGGTTACTCAAATAATCACCTTGACTCCGGTGGGGAGACCTACCGGGGGATCAGTCGAAAGAACTGGCCTAAGTGGGCTGGTTGGACTATCATAGATCAAGCTAAAGCTGAAGGTGGTATTATGCTGCCACTTGATCTAAAGCTTGAAAAGATTAGTGAGCTACAGGGTTTAATAATAGACTTCTACCACAAGAACTTTTGGGACTACGATGGTCTCAACGACCAGTACATAGCCTGGAAGGTCTTCGATCTAGGAGTTAACATAGGCAAGAGTCACGCAGTGAAGATACTCCAGCAGGCTGTAGGAACTAACCTAGATGGGATTTATGGGCCTAATACTGAAAGGCTTACGAATCTCCACCCGTCAGGGTCCTTAACTACCATTCTTCGAGCATCTGCTGAACAGTATCATAAACAGATAGTTGTGACTCATCCTGAGGACGCGGTGTTCTTGAAAGGCTGGTTGCGAAGAGACGATGCGTAAATTCATTCTAGCTATTGCTCTCTTACTGGTCTTTGTTAGACTATCCACTCCTGCTCCTCTAGTCAATATACAGGTTCACGCGAGAGAAGTCTACGACTTTGACCGGATTAAGTTTCTTACTAGTAGGTTGAATTTTACAGGACAGCCAATGGTAAGTTATTGGAGCATTACAGTATTAGATAGAGCCGACTGGCAAGAGGCTCTTCATAAGTACAAGCTTGAGGGTCAAACAGAGACAGCTTTTACTCTAATGGGCTGGAATGAAACCTTTGTGAATGCGGATTACATTCACTATACAATTGACTCAAACGTAGAGCACACACTAGCACACGAAGCAGGACACCTAATCTGCGAATGCAAGAGCGAAGACACTGCTAATAAGATAGCAAGAAAACTGGAGAGGTAGTTATGGGATTTGATTTTGGAAGTCTAATCGGGGGCTCAATAGGTTCAGCCTTCAAGGACATAGTAAGTGTCTTTAAAGTTGATCCTACAATTGCCTTTGAGAAGAAGGCTGAGATTGAAGCGATTCAGCTTCAGTTACAAAGCAAGTTACAGGACCAGTTGAATGCTCAGCTTCAGGGTCAGCTAGATATAGATAAAGCAGAAGCGGCTAGTCCTAAGATGTTCGTAGCAGGCTGGCGGCCTTTCATTGGGTGGATATGTGGTTCAGGGCTGGGGATTCAGTTCATTGTAAATCCTATTGTAACCTGGATTGCAGCTTTAGCAAAGCATCCAGTTCAGTTCCCTTCTCTTGATCTTGGCACATTAATGACATTGTTATTCGGTATGCTAGGCTTGGGCGCTATGCGTACCTATGAAAAAATCAACGGGCAAGATACTCAAAATCATTAGAGATAGGACCCTTAGGGTGGATTGCAGTCTATGAGCTATACTAGCTTTCCCAAAGTTTCTGACGTAATCAACGGGGTCAGTCAGGACGTTCGTAATCAATTGTCTTCTCAGATTGGTACATCTGGGCAGCCGGTGCTCATTGATTATACCAATCGTATTCATAAGCAGATGCTCAGGTTTAGTCGGTGGCCTTTTCTTAAAAGTGAGCCTCAGTACTTTCTTACAGAGCTTGGGCAGTCATCTTATTGGGTAGGTCCTCAGAATACCGGACCAGCAGGTACAGTCGAGACTAACTTGAACTTGAGTGATGTGTATCAGTTTAAGAAAGACTCTGTAATGGACCTGTCTAATCAGCAGGCTCTTAAGTGGTTGTTTAGTTCTCCGCAGGGTCCGAATCTCATTGACCGCACAGGGGCAGGAAGACCGGGATTACCTGCTGTGTTTGTTCAGAATCTTAACGATCCTAATATATTACAGATATTTCCTCCCCCGAACAATCAGAATAACACGCAGCCAGCTCCTCAGGTTCCTATAGTTCAGACTACTGTGAGTGGTGCTCTACCTTTACGTACATACCTTTTAAAGATCACCTTTGTAGACTCTCTAGGCGGGGAGAGTACTTCTACAACTACGGGTGCTCCTCTTTTTATCCCAGCGAATAGCTTAGCAGTGGTGAAGAGTCCCGCGCTTGGCATTTTCGGAGTTCTCCCTGACGGCTTTAGTGTGTCAGGAGTACAATATAATCGTTACAATGTGTATGCGGTGCAAGCTACACTTGTTAACGGCATACCTACTAATGAAGGCACAGAGACGAAGCAGAACTCTGTGCCTATTTTATTTGGTACCGACTGGACTGAGCCGGGGACTGGGCTGTTGACTAGTGGGGCTTCAGTTCCGAGGGTTAATACTCTTCAGCCTGTTGGGGCTTATGTTATTAAGTTTGAGTACTACAAGAACAGGCTTAAGCTAGTTACAGCAGATCAGTATCTTCAAATCCCTGATGATTACATAGACGTGGTTATAGCAGGTGTAACAGCTCTTGCCATGAAGTTGATGGGCAAGGTTGAAGAAGCTCAGATGCACTTTCAGATTTTCAAGACAGGTCTGACTGAGATGATTCAGGACAAGAACCAATTCCCCGAGGGAGTTGAGTTCATCCGGCCTGATAGTAATAGCTATGTTAATACTCAGATTCTCGGCTACCTAGACCCGTTCTTTTAGAAACTTATGCCCTCTCCAATCGTAATCAATGCGAACTTCATAGACTTGACAGGCAATGCTGTCTCTGGTTACATGCAGGCGGCTATTGTATCACCTACGGGTGTGTATGATCTGTATGTAACTGGCACAGGTATTATTGTGCCTAAGCTCAGTACAAGTGGAATAGGTACGGCTGTTGCAGTTAGTATTTGGGGAAATGATGTAGTTGTAGATATGGCGGATGGAGTTAAAGACACCTACTACACTATAACTCTGTTCAATACGAATAACATAGCTGTTTGGACTGCGGCTTACAGCTTTACTGGGGCGGGTCCTATCAATCTAGTAGGCTACCCCTCTCTTACAGTTGTTCCTGCGGCTACGAGTGGATCAGTCCCAACTAATATTCTGACCAGCAATAATGTTTTCACGGGGACGAATGTTTTCAATATTCCTCTACCCCTTACTAGTCTTGCTCTTTGGAACTCAATAGCTAAAACTACAACCTATACCGCTATAGCAGGAGATGTAGTTCTAGCCAATACTACAGGGGGAGGATTCACTATTACTCTCCCTCTTTCTAGTTCAAATAAAAACCAGGCCATTCGGGTTAAAAAAACCTCCAGTGATGGAAATACTGTTACTGTAGGGATATCCGGGGGGGACTTAATTGACGGTGCATCGACTAAAACTTTTACTTCCCAATACACATCTATAGATGTAATAGCGGATGGTTCTGGGAACTGGTGGATTACATAGTATGAGCTTCTTTAATAACGTAGGGATTACTACCTTCCCTAACCAACAACTTACAGCTACCCTAACTGACGGGCAAATGAACACCGTCAACTTAGTGGGAGCACAGACTGTCCGCTTTGATATCTCAGGGACTTGGACTGGAACAGTCTTCTTTGAAGCCAGCTCTGATGGAATTGTGTATCAGACTGTTCAATTGCTACCCTTTGGCCCTTTGCTCGCTTCGCAAGCCCTAAGCCAATCCTCTATCTCTAGCACCACCCAAAATGGGTCCTGGTTCGGTAGCATAGCTGGAATGGACAGCTTTAGATTAAGGGCTTCCTTGGTTAGTGGGTCTGTGGTTACCTTTAATCAGATTAGCCAAGCTGTGTCTACGTTAGATGTGTTTGAGCACGCAGATGGTTTCGTTGATACACATAGCTCCACAACTACTCCTCTGGGGTCTAATGGTGTGTTCACTGGACCTGCAACTGACATGCTGCCCTTCACGGCGGTTCGGTTAAGTATCTTTACTGACCAACCTTCAGTAGTAGCTACCGGATTGAGCATTCAGTGGAGCAGTGAGGGGACGAATTGGGACTTCCAACAGAACACCGGGATACCCGCTTCAGCAGCAGGGGGCGGTGTCCATATGGTCTTTGGACGTATCTCTCGGTACTTCAGGGTAGTATACACAAATGGAGCTACTCCCCAGACTATTTTCCGTATGCAGGTTATCCACCAACGAGTAACTCCCCCTGTTGCTTCCTCTTTTATCAACCAGACTCTTACTGATGGAGATACTGCGGCTACAGTGAAGGCTGTTTTGTCAGGGAAAAATCCCTCACAGGTTTATACTCCGGTCTCTTTGAATAGTACAAATGCTCTATTAGTAGATGGATCAGCACAAACACAGCCTGTTTCTCTTGGTAATGTGGACAGTAAAACAGTAATTGGAAAGACGGGCACACTAGTCACAACTGCTGTTACTGCGGATCAAGTAGTATTAACCTATACTGTAACGGGGGGAAAGACCTTCTATCTTCAAGAACTAGAAGCGGGGGGCTACCAGACTAACTTACCAAACACGGATAGTCCAGTATTTCTTGGAACTCTTTCTTTAGAGAACCCCTCAGGAACTAAACTTATCACTGAGAATATAGTCTATGGAATTCAGTTTGCTTCCATTGAGAAAGCCTTTGCAGAACCGATTCCTTTTGCTGCGGGTACCGTACTTCGTGTAGTAGTGACTCCTGCTGCTACTGTTTCATTCACATGGCGTGCGAACTTCCTGGGTTATGAAAAGTAATAATGCCTGAATTAAACATCATTGGTGCGAAAGAGAAGAATAGATACTTCCCCTATCAGGGGGCTTTACGTGTGACTCGTAAGAGCTTCTGGACTGCGGGACAGGATAGCTATACTCTTCCGCCTGCGCAGAACCCTGATTTGTTTCAGTTGATGACTAATGTTGAGCCTATTAATCGGGGAGTTATACAGAGACGTAGAGGATACCAGCAGTACTCCAATCAAGTTCCCAGTATTCCTTATAGAGAAGGATTTAGCTTCAGAAGTGAAAGTCTTAATCTGAAGAACATGATATGGACTTCCACAGCTAATGTTTTAGCTCTCTCCGAGACAACGGGACTCAATTATTTGTCCCCTGTTTTTACTCCTTCTCTCTCTGCAAACTTTGCTCCAAGAATGGTCCTTAGTAGAAACTATGGATACTTCGCGGATGGCGTGCAAGCTGATTCCGTTAAGTGGGACGGCACAACTATCGCAGGGAATCTTACTAATTGGGGAATAGATATTAAAGGGAATCCAGCTTCTACTAATGGACCCAATGCTCCTGGTACGGCTGCGGATGTTGCTAATGGAGGGAGTTCTCCGGTCTGGGCTAACCCTAACAACATCAAAGTTCAGGATGGAAACTTCGCTGCTGTTAATCTTACCGCAGGACAAACTACAAGTGACTATCTACAAGGGACTAATTTTGGATTCGCAGTTACACCTGCTGCTTCTGTTATTACAGGAGTGAAAGTAGATATAAAAGGGAAACAAACAGATGTAACAGCAGGGGATCAAGTAGCTATTGCAGTAATGAAGGATGCTACCCATTGGAGTGCGTATAGATTAGTGCAGTTCTCTACTGTGAATGGCTTCCTGACCTTGGGTGGTTCCAATGATACGTGGGGTCTGTCTCTGACTGGTACAGATGTAAACTCAGTGCCTTTTGGAGTTGTGATTGTCGTCTCCAACATTTCAGGTCAAGCCTGCACCTATTCAATGGACTTCGTTACAATTACTGCTTATGTAAGTGGCAGTGCTATTGTTCTAGGTGCCCCAGCGGGGACAGGAATAACACTACTCAGTGGAAGAATCTATACTATTGTCTTTCAAAATACAAAGACAGGGCACACTTCAGGTCTGTATCCATTTTCAGCCAGTACAGGACCTTTAACAAATCAAGGTCAGCCTTTAAGTGGTCTGCCTGTATCTAGTGATCCCCAAGTAGACCAGAAGCTTCTATTAGCAACAGCAGATGGTGGGGATGAAACAACTCTGTATCTAGTGGCTCAGATTTTAAATGCTACAACTACGTACACAGATACAATGCCGGATTCTGTCCTGTTAACACAGCCTATCTATCAACAGACTAATCAAGATGGTAGCTTGCATGGAGTGGCTAATAACAATATACCGCCACTTTTCAACTTCCCAACTAAGCATAAAGGCCGGATATACGGCAGTATCCAGAGTACTCTTTACTTTAGTAAGAACCTTGATGACGTAACTACATCTACAGGTACCATTACTTCTAAATGGGAAGAAGCGTATCCTGCTACGAACCAAATGGATGTCAGTGAAACTGCTGAGACTATTCAAGGTATAATGAGTGACGGGGAAACTTTGTGGATCGCTACAGAGCGATGTATACGTCGGTTAATTGGCGACTCACCCAGTAACTTCCAGAAGCCTGAAATCCAGTTCAATGAAGCTGGAGTACTGAATATGGATAGTTGGAAGATTGTTTACTCTGAGGGTCAACCTATTGGAACCATGTGGATCACTCCTGATTTTAGAGTAATGGAATCGGACTTCAATACGTTTAAGGATGTGGGAACACCTATTCAGGATGTACTAAATACTATAAGTGTCGCTAATGTTTCAAAGATACATGCCTCTTTTGTTCAAAAAGGCACCTCGGAATACTACATGCTCTATATCCCTAGTGCCAGTACCGAACCAAACACAGTTTGCGTGTATAACCTGCGATCTAAACGCTGGTGCGTATGGGTGCCTATTGATACCATTACAGCTAGCTTGTTTTTCATAGATGGAACAGGTGCCCCTCGATGGATGTTCGCAGCAAATGCGGGTTCAATCTATGAGTGGAAAGATACTATTGTTCCACAAGATCGTGTGACTAATACTCCAGTGTCCTATGATGTAACTCTTAAGACTTCTTGGTTAGATTTTGGGGATGAAGGGCTTACTAAGGCTTTCAATAAAATCATAGCTACCACTTCTGATCCTTTGCTAACTGTAACTGTTCAAGGAGCTATTACAGATACAGACCTAGACACAGGGGGAGTTTTAGTGCTCCCTGCTACACCTTTACAACAGGACATTTTTGGTGATCTATTTGTTCCTATGGTCGCCCAAGATGGTAGGTACAAGTGGTATCAATTAACCTTTACAAGTCCTGCTAGTTTAGTTACAGATGTACTAGATGGCTTTGACTTTGAAATCCTGCCCTCAATGAGAATGTAATATGCCAAGTAGACCAGCAAGACTAACTGATCTTCAACATCCCGACGCAGTACATGTTATCAACCAGCTCTTTGCAGAGTACGCTAAGAGAATTGATGACGTGCAGAAGCAGGCTACTACTAAGCGGTTATCTAGTAGTTCTACGCTAGTCTTTGGCACAGTAAATGCTGCTACTTGTAAGGAAGCTCTCGTTAATCTTCTAGGGGCTTCTACCAATCAAATCGCTCATGCTAATCCTGTACTACCCTTGGATGCTACAGGGAATTTAACGTGGGCTGCTTACGTCTCAGCAGCAGGGCAAGTTAAAATTAGAGTTTGCAATCCCACTGCTGGAAACATAGTAGTGAATTCTGTGAAATGGAACATACTGGTATCCTAATATGGAAATTACGGAACAAACACTAATAGAACTTGTAAAAGGACAGGCCACTGTAGCTCAGGCTGTTGTTGACTTAAAGGGAAGCTTTGAGAAGGTTATTCCTTACCTAGTTGAAAGAGATGAGGTCTTAGCAAAGGATATCAGGGGAGTAGAGAGAAAGATTTGGTACTTCGGGGGGGCTGGAAGTGCTGTAGGATTCTTTTTAGGAGAAGTAGCTAAGAGGTTTATTAACTTTGGAGGGAAGTAATGATTAACAGGATTAGAATTGCAACGCCAGAAGAAGTGGCAGAAGTAATACAGAGTGGGGACTCTAGGGAAGGTACTGTACTTGCTTTAGATACTCCTGAAGGCGCAATGAAGGCAGTTATTAGAACGGCAATTGAAATTGATCCGGTTATCTATCCTCAACCAGATAAGCTATCCATGCGTATGCGAGCAGTATTTTGGCGGGACCTGGAGACGGTTCTAGCTGCACAGGGAGCAAAGAACTACTACTTCAATGTACATGTTTCAAACCAAGCCATGAATGATACTGTTAAAACTTGGGGAGCTTTTAGACTTTCTAGTGAGCCAGAATATAGGTATATAAAGGCGCTTTAAACTATGAGTACTACTAATACACAGACATCCACTAATCAGTACAATCAAGCAGGGATGAGCGCGTATAATCAAATGACGCCTGCTTTCTCCCAGATGGCAATGGGGTACATGAACAATCCCTTTCAGAATCCCTTCTTTCAACAGCAACAGCAAATGGGGAATCAGCAAGCTAACCTGATGGGCGGGTCTGCTATGTCCAATATTGCACGTAACTGGACTGCATCTGGAATGGGCCAAAGCAATAACCCCGCTATGCTTGAAATGATGCAGAATCAATCACGGGCTAATAGTGGAATGAGAGCTAATCTTGGCTTCCTTAATCCAATGCAAAATGCTTTCACAGCTCAACAGAACTTTGGGCAGATGGCTTCTCAGTTTAGACCGTTGCAAACTGGGCAGACACAAACACAGAAGCAGAGTGGGCTAGGTTCATGGCTTCCCCAGCTTATAGGGGCTGGAATTGGGATAGCAGGTATGGGTATGACAGGGGGGATGAGTGGATTAGCTGGAGCAGCAAAAGGTGGGGGAGGTGGTGGCTCACCATTCTTCCCGTCAAGTGGATGGTCAGGTGGTGGAGCTAGCTCTGGTGATTCAGGCGGATATAACGCAGGCGGCGGTGGATTCTAAAATGCCTCCATTCGATCAAAATACAAATCAACCCAGTAACTTTGGCAGCGGTGACTTCAGCGGTCAGCTAAATGATATGCTGGCTCCTTATCAACAGATGGCTCAAAAGATGCAGAGCCCTTACGCTACTATGAGTCCTAATAGCTGGCTAGCTAGGAACCATCCTCAAGCGGCGGGTATGCTAGATAACGCCTTCTTAACAATGGGCTCAATTCCAAGTCCACAAGGACCTGAGGGTGTAGGTGGGGGTATATCTAGAATGATGCAAGGTCTAATGGGGGCTCAGCAATATCGCCGCCAACAGATGATGCAGAACATGATGATGCCCTATCAGATGATGATGCCTCAGTTACAGGCTCAGGATATGATGGGTCAAATTGAAGAAAGAAAGTTTAGAGCGCCTCTAGAAATGGCCCAAGCAGAGAGGGCAAATGCACAGAGTAGTATGTACTTAGACTTGGAACGTCATCGTCAAGAAACAGAACGACAAGGGCAGGAACGAATAGAAGGCACAATTAATCCGGCAATGCTAATGCATAGGCGTGCTTTAATACAAGCAGGTTTGCCCCCAGATGCCGATATTAACAAGGCTACTCCTGAGCAGACAGAGAGATATGGACAAGCTCTAGATACTATTCAAAAAAAGAATCAACCTGCGGGTTCCTTTGAAGAGCATATAGGTAATTTATTGGGTTTCCCCCAGGGGTCTCCCGAAAGAGCGGAAGGGGAACGCCTTAAGACATTTCATCTCCAAAACATAGGAGCAGGTGCGGGTGCTAGAACTCAGGCAGAACAAAATATCACACAGCCTCCTAAAGACATTAAGGATTTTATATCCCAAGAGGATAAGACTGTCTATAGAGACATACCTGCCCTTGATAGCTTTGATAAATTTAAGGAAGCTTCCGGCATCGCTGGTAAGATGTCGGATATTGATCCTATAGCAAAGAACCAACTTCAATCCGATTATAACAAACGTAAAGCAGAGTTTAATGCTGCAATGACCAAGAGGGATACTGAGAGGGCTCAGTGGAAGCGTAGTTCTGCCCCTAGTCAGGGAATAGGTTTCTTTGAATGGCTTGCCAATCCTAAGCCATATGATAACGCAGCTCCTTCTCAGCTTCCTCCTGAAGCTGCTAATGCTCCACGAGAAGTAGATAAAAACTGGCACTACTAGACTTAACTATGCCTCAAGACCCTCAACCTCAAGGTACACAGCTTCCTTCTGTTCCAGGTGAGGATAAGCTCCTAGACATCATACGTAACTCTCCCCTACGGGATAGTGAACGTAGACAACTCTGGGAGACTTATCATACACCAGGAGATGAGAAGGCATTCACAGGAGCCTTAAACAAGCTCGACATGAATGATGAGACTAAGAGAGCTATGTACGAGATGCGCTGGTTACCTTCTAAGCCGTCTCCTACTACTCAGGCTGCTTCTAGTTTAGATACTCGCCCTCGGGCGAAGGGAGATGTGCGTCCATCTACTACCACTATCTATAACCAACAAGCTGCCCAGAAAATGATAGACCCTTATCTGGCTGTAGGACAGCAAACTCTAGATGCCTTTAAGGATGCTCCTTCTGCGTTTAAACCTAGCTTCTCTCCTCAAGAATTAGAGCAAGGCAAAGACTTAATCACCAGTCTTCTGCCTGTAGATCGTAACGCTCCTCCCTCTATCTTAACAGGTACAGTAGCAGCTCATGCAGGAGCTACACTTCGTCGAGCAGGTCAGTTAGGAAGTGATGTCCTCGGGGCAGTTAGTTCCCCGTTTAACCTAGCTACCGCTGGTATCCAACAACACATTAGTACCATCATTGAACCTTGGCAGAACCTTGCTCGTCAAATGTTCAGTAAAGAATCTAGTCCTGATCCTAAAACAGGTCGCTATAGTACAGGTAATGAGGACATTGATAAAGCCCTAGATACCGCTGTAGGCGCTATTCCCTTTATCTTAACCGATGCTGCTATGACTAGGCGGCCTACCCCACTTGAACAAAGCATAGATCAAATGAGGGGACAGGCTAAGGTTACCCCTAGAAGTGAAAGACCTGCTTCTGATGTTAATGCTGTGAGTGCTCGAACCCAACAGATTAAAGCCGGACTAAATAAAACCACCCCTATTGGTCCTATCTCTGAAACTGGTGGGCAGCAATTACACCTTGACTTCGCAACTAAGGCTCCTACAGAGGCACAGGCTCCCGTTAGAACAGATGGAGCGTCTAAGTCTGGAAATGCCCCTGTTGTAGATAAGCAGGCTCAAGTAGGTATGCCTTCGGAGCCTTCTGCTCTCATAGCCCCTAAGCCCGGTCTCCCAACTCATGATGCTCTTGTAGACGCCATGATTGCTAAGGGCGTTGACAACCGCTTTGCTGAGGTGCGTGCAGATCAGTTACTTGATGCGGCTTCTGGTAAGTCTGGTTTTCAACCAGTTGAACGCCGTAATGCCCCTACTCTTATAGATCACTATATGGGAGAGGAACGTAGAGGTGTGGCTCCTAAGGCTGAGGAAGCTAAGTCTGTACAAGCTCGTATTGAGACTCCTAAAGTTGAAGCTCCTAAACCCGAGCCTTCTCCAGTAACCTTTGGTAGGTTTATGGGTGAGCTTCATCGTAGGTTTGACTCCGTTGCAGACTTAGGGCGTCAAGCTGATCTAGCGGAGAACGATCAACAGGCTAATGATCTTCAATCTAAGAGTAAAGAAATAGAACGTCAGACTCGTGATGCTTCTAGACAGTACATGAACACACTGCCTAGTGAAAGTGTGGAACAGCATCAAGATGCTTTCCTTAAGGGGGCAGAGCGCCTAGAGGCTCAGTCAAAAGGTGTTAAAGATAAGACAGAGAATACTATTAAGAACCGTGGAATTAAAGGTGAACTTGTAGAACTGCGTTCTGGGGGCGGACCTGTTCAATCAGGAATTGATCCTAGAACAGGGGAGAAAATAGCCGTCAAACCAGAGGCTACTGTTCGTAGAGCATTTCGTTCTCTTGCAGATGAAGCTCAAGGTCGTGTTCCTACTTCTCCTTTTGACGATATTGAGATAATAGGATTGCCTGAAGGTCCATCAAGAGAGGAAGGAAAAGCTTGGCTAGCCTCGCGTTTAGCTGATCGTAAGAGCATTGCGAGAAAGTTCACCGATTTAATCCAAGTAGCTCAAGAGACAGGTGCTTCTATCCACGATCTTGGAATTGAAGACCTGGAAAAAGAACTAAGAGCTATTGATATAGACTTGGGTAAATACACCAAGCCCGCGAGTACAGGACGCAGGCCCAACGTAACTCCTGAAGTAGATGAGAACGGAGCTATTAAACCTAATAGTCTTCTAGACTCTTGGACAAAGAAAGAAGCCGATCTTGTCTTTGGTAGGAACCTACGCTCCATTCCTACAGATGAAGAGTTCTTTCAACATGCTGAGACGCTTAAGGAAAAGGGCCGTTTGTTTAGGGGTGTAGCTGAAGAAGCTCAAAGGATACTAGATCAACGTAGGACCCAGCCGGGTGGACGACAAGGTGAACGCGGGGCTATTGGTGAACCCTTACGTGGCAAAGTCACGCCTGTTTCTCTAGAAACTCCCTCAGTGGATGACTTCATAACTAGAGTTAAGAGGCTGGGTAAGTTAGTAAGAAACCCAGATGGAGACTTAATTAACACTCATAGAGGAGAGGCTAATATAACTGTTTCTAGAGTCACCCCGGAAACTACGGAAGGTGCGGTGGGTTTCCTTTTAGTGGATTCTAAGGGTGCTACACACTTTATAGATAATCATATCAGGGGTGCTTGGGATGTAGCTATGCACGAGGAAGTTGCTGAAGCTGCGTTTCCTCATTTGAAGTCTATGACAATAGACAAGGCACTTCAGGCTATTCTGTCTAATCCTGATGTTGTACGAAAGGCTGGATTAGGACATTATGAGTTTAATGCGTTAAATAATTCTAGGGTTGTAAAAGCAGTTGAGTTAGACTTAATTAAGGATCGGCAGACTAATAGAGAAGTTCGTATTCAAAGTAAAGATAACTCCCTTGGAAAGAGTTCAACTCTTACAATTGAACCGGGCTGGGAAGACCTTGGAAAAGCCATTGAGAAGGCTAAGGCTCGTCAAGGTTGGAACCAACGGGGAGTTTCTGGCACTACCAGCTTAGTAAGTGGAACAGCAGGGGCCTTAGTTGGAATGAAAGTAGGGGGAATCCTTGGGGGTCCAGTAGGCGGAGCTATAGGAGGAATGATTGGCTTTACAGTAGGCTTTACTGCGCCAGAAGTGCTCACTAGCCCCCGTGTGAGAGCAGCCGCACCTTTCATAAAGACTCTTCTTTCAAATGCTAATATGAGGGCCAGCCAGTTCTTCAACGGGCCAACCCAGCGAGATTACCCCTCCCCTCAGCTTCAGGCAATTCAAGCTGAGCAACAGATGCACCAGAATCGGAGTACTACTTGGCTTGAGAGGACTAAGGCTCTACCTGCGCAAATGGCTAAAGGTATTGATCCCTTTGTCTATGTACAAGATAAGAACAATATGGGGTACATAGCTCGGGGTTTGATGGCCTTTGATAAAGCTGGGAAAGTATTTCGGAATCTAAACATACCAGATATTCAGAGTCTTTACCTAGCTCTCAGAGATGCTAAAGGTCGTGCCTTGGGCCAACGCTGGTATCAGCAGATGCAGTATAGTGATATCAAAGCAGATGCTAAGAAGGCTGGGCTAATGAATAGCCTGGAGAAGCTTCTCAATCTAAAAGCTTATCAGCGGGGCTTTGATGTTCTAGAGGAGCATAAGCAGGACCTTCAACAGAAGATGCAGCAGACTCAGCAGGACCTTCAGAATCCAAATAATACGGTACGTGAGAATATTGCCTTTCAAGATAAGCTCAAGGAATTACAAAAGTATCATGATGAAATAGATAAGAAGGTTGCCGCTGGTGAGGCTGTACCTGGGAGCTATACTCCACAGACGCTTCAGCAAGAATTAAGTAACATGCAGCAATGGCATGGGCTTAATGACTGGACTCGATTGAATGACCTGTCTAATCGTGTGTTTAAATCTAGGGAACATATTCTTGATCTACTTCACAGTAATGGATTAATAACAGATGAAGCCTACCAGAAGTATGTCTCTAGGGGTAATGAGTATATTCCTCTAGAACGTATCATGGATGACATGGCTGAGAACAAGGTTCATTCGAGTACTCAGCCTTTACACCTGCGTCAACAGACAGTTATCAAAACCCTGGAAGGTAGCTCGCGTACCAACGTGAGTCCTTGGGAAGCCCTTGCTCATGCGGACGCTAAAGCATTTAACCAGATCATCCGTAATGATACCATGAGACATGCTGTTGATTTGGCAACTGCTTACCCGGCAACTATTGGATTAGAGTTCAAAGAAGTTAAAGAGGGGTACAGAGCTAAGAAAGGTGAATCAATTCTTGGTCACTATGTGGATGGTAAGCCTAACCTGTATGCTGTTCCTGAGTACTTAGGTGATGCCATGCAGAACTATCCTGCGGCTACTAAGACTGCTCTAGGTGCCGTAGCTAGCTGGTGGGGACATCAGTTTAAGCGTGGAGCCACAGTTGCTAACCTTTCCTTTCAAGCGGCTAGCTTAATAGGTCATGCTGGCGCTGGATTAATTCTCTCTGAGTCTAATAGAAGTGATGTAGGTCGCTTTGCTGCTAACTGGGGCCGCAGTTTTAAATCGGTACTCACTCAAGACCAGGAGTTCAGGGAGATGGTGCGTAGCGGAGCTGCGTTTGGAGGTTGGCAAGCAGCTATTGACCCGGAGTACGCAGCTAGCCCATCGGATATAGGAACGTGGGAGAAGCTAAAGCAACGTAAGATACTAGATGCTGCACAAGATGTAGCTACCATGCTGGAGAATGTAAACCGCACTAATACTTGGCGGAATGCTAGATTAGACGGGCACAATGAACGGTCAGCTTCCTTTGAGGCTAAGTATCGGTCAGGGGCTCCTGACTTCTCACGTATGGGGGATTTAACTCAGCCTCTTAATCAAGCTTTCATGTTTGTCAACGCGGCGACTCAGTATACTGCACAGATGATGGACGCACTTAGAAAAGACCCCAAGAGGATTGGGGGAGTTTTAGCTGCTACAGCAGCGGCTACTATAGCTCTACAAGCTTGGAACGCACAACAGAAAGACTCTGATGGTAATTCCCTGCTCCGAAAAGTCAATGTAGAAGAACGTCTTCGTAACTGGACTGTTCTTTTACCCTGGACCTACAAGGAAAAGGGGGTAGAAAAAGCTTATCACTTCAATATCCCCAAGCCTTACCCTGCTCAGTTTATGATAAATCCAGTAGAAGCTGCGGTCTCTAACATTATTGGAAAAGAAGACAGAACTGGTACACAACAAGCCTTAGATGTATTAGGGCATATGTCTCCTATTCGTTTGCACTTGGATGAAAATAAATTAGGTTCTTCCTTAGCTACTAGTCTAGCGAGTGCAACGCATCCTGTCATTAAAACTGCTGTTCAACAATTTGCAAATAAGGATGATTTTGGTTATCCTATTGTGCCCCCAAATCAACAAGACATTGACCCTCAGTTTCAGTTTGGCCCTCGTACCTCTGCTCCCGCAAAGGCCATTGGAAGAGGGGGTGCATTAGGTGCAGCCGCAGGTGGAACACTCGGAGCTGCTGTAGGTGGATTAATGGGAGGAGCCGCTGGTGCTGCAATAGGTGGGGGTATAGGAATTACTATTGGGGCTCGCGGAGCGTCTCCTCGTCGAGTAGAAGCAGGAGTTCGCTCCATGTTTGCTGGCAGTGCATCGCAGACTGAATCCTATCTCAATCCTTTCTTTGAGGCTTCCACGAATACTAAAGCCCCTGAAACTCTGATGGACAAAGCTCGAACTGCACCTATAGTTGGACCCACCATCTCTCGATTTATGGGTTCTCAAATGGATCAACAGATGGCTACCGCTAGTCAGCAATTTTATGGGGCTGCGGACAATGCTGAAATGCCACTAAAGACTATTAGGTATCTACAACAGAACTTACCAGAGGAAGCTCCTAAGTACTTACACGATCATAAAGCAGAACTAGAGAAGGGATTCGTAGCAGAGATGATACGATCTCGTCTTACTGAAATAGACAGTGCCATGAAGACTGTCCAAGGGCAGACAAAAATGCCTGCTAAGGAAATGGAAGACCAGCTTGAACGTCTGTATAAGGCGAAGATGTATGTGTTGGATGTAGGGAACAAAGCTCTGCGTCCTGGCCCACAAGTAGGCCAAGCTTCGGCGTTGCCAGGACAAGGCCAAGGAGCACCAAGGTAAGGAGAGGGTATGGGAAATAAAAAAGCCACCCCCGCACGGTACCCCGTGAGAGAATGGCTTGGTCAATACGAGAGCTACCTTCTAATTATGAAAGGTAGCAAAGTCTTTAGATACTACGACAAAGTACTAGAACGCTTGTTCGCTATGTTTCCGAACCACACAGGATTGGAACAGTTCACTACGGTAGACATAGCAGACTACAAGCTAGCTCGTGTGCAGCAGGGTAAGAAGGAACTCTCCATAGTCTATGAGCTATATGTGTTCTATGCCTTCTGGCGCTGGCTTATGGAGGATAAGGGATTACCACTATACAACCCTGCTAGAGCCTTCAAGAATAAGACCCCCAGTAAAAGCAAGAAGATCAACATCAGCTTAGGTGAACTTAATCGTTTGTTGGCTGAGTGCTCTACCCATGAGAAACGGGTTGTGCTTAACGTGATACAAGGGGTCCCGTGTCCTAAAGGAAAGCCGAGACAGGTAATAAGGGACGCGGCTGCTAGAGCGGGATTGCCCGCTTTTGATTTGTACGAGCTTAAGCTTAATCTTAGTAGAAGACTTAACAGGGATATCATCCAGTTTTATTGCCAGCAATTGCTCAATGCCCTTCCTCCTGAAGCCCAGCTTGAGGGCAACGCCCTCACTACAGTCCAAGCTACGCCCCTTAATGAACGGCCCCCGATCTGTCACAGTGACTATTACCCCTCTATTGTTGGTGGGGTTAATGAGCAAGAGATGAGTCCCAAAGGGTAAGGTCCTATGAGCTACAGTCATAGCCATTTTATTATAAGGTTTACCGTTAGCCATTATGGAACCTGATTCGTCTCCATACCAACTACTCATCATCCAGGTTACTTGGTCCTGCACAGGTCCTAGAACATCAGGACTTGAAGCCTGTGCTGTCGGAGTCAGGGGGAACATTGTAGTTCCCATCAGCATCAATAAAGCTGTCAAAAATAGCTTCACTAAATTCACCCGCTTCATCCACGTAAGTAAGCTCTTTGTACTCCTCTGGCCTAAATTGATCAAAGTGAATAGCATTCAGCACCCCTATCGAGCGTCTTTTAAGATTGTGCAACTCTCCATTTTTGGCTTCAATTATAAAGTCGAAGCCTCCATAAGCATCTAAAGCTGTTTCACTAATATGATTAGGGTCACGGCCTGAATCAACAAACTGAGTTCCATCAGCATTTCGGCGGATCACCTGCACAAGGTATCCGCCTTTTTCTTTGATGTACTTCGCTTCATTTTCAAATCTTACGTCAGTGACTACTGCGATTTCGGGAGCTTCACGGGATAAGCGTTTATCGAGAGCTTGAACCCAAACATTTGGATTTTCCTTGCGAGCGACATCAGTGCCATACCACTGGAGTATAGGTGTACAGCCGTAAATAGCATCAGCCTTCCACGCAGGGTGTGCTTTCGTTTGGTGGGCCAATTGCCACTGGGGTTCAAGTTCATTGTGATGCTCCTTGCAGTAGAGTTTTAGTTCGTCGGCGAAGGCATAAATCTGAACCTGAGGATTATACTCCTGCATGTAATTAGCAACGTAGTTTTTCCCCTGACGGGCTTTGTAACCGAGTCCTATGATTGTTGGCATCCAGATTCCTCCAAGATCATTCTAATAAAGTCATTAAGATTCTCAACTCTATCCACTCCAAGGCATTCCTGATTATACGTCGCGTTGTACAGGAAGCTTCTAGTTTCAGGAGACGCAGCAATTACCTCTGTTACGTTCTTCGGACGATCATCTAGCCAATAGGCAAGCTTCAATCCAAGAGCTACAGGACCTTTCCTATCCGAGATAATCACATTCACATTGTTAAGCCCAAAGTTCCTCTTCAACCAAACCTTAGTTTGATCCTCAATAGGCCAACCCGTTCCATCTTTACGGTTAGTGATAAAGATCACACGATGCTTCTCACAGAGTTGAGGGAGTAGGTCTGTGTTATCCATTGGCTTGTGATCTAACCACCAGTTTGGAATAGCATCAATCCTACGCCAGAGTTTGTTCTCTTCTTCAGGTGTAATACCCAATGAGTCGAATGCCCACGAGGTTTGAACCAACGCATCATCTGGCCTACCGTTGAAGAGTTGCTTGCAAAGCTTACGAGCAGCAGGGACAAATGCAGAGATTACCCCATCGACATCTAGGCCAATATTCAAACGCTTTCCCATTACTTCCCTCCGTATTGTTTTCCTGCGTAGGCGAATCTGCCCTTGTGGATTATTATAGAATAGTAGTTGTATTGCCCGTTTGGAAAGACGTTAATGACATTGATTCCATGAAGCCACGCAGTTGGTCTGTTGCGAAGATAAGATGGATTAACGCTACCCGAAGTTGGGCTGATATAGCCTTGCCACTTGTTGATGTCCTCAACAGGGGAGATTTTTGTGTAAGTCTGTGGAGCGTGCGTATGTCCCGCAAGTACGTTGCACGCATACGTTTCAACTGCCTTCTTTGCCGGATATATTCCGCATTGGTTACCAATTCCACTTAACACCTCCCCGTGAATCACCTTCAACTTTCCAAGAGTATAAGCATGTCCCAGAGGAATGATTTTCCATCCCCGTTCAACGAGCTTAAGCAAACGAACGTGGTCAATGACGTTCTCTAGTTCTGGATGCTCCTCAATCAGGTCTTGTTCAAATCGCTCATGATTTCCAATAATCCAGATTCGTTCGCATCCTTTTGGAAGTACACCTTCCAAAGGCTTAAGTATATCACGCTCAAATCCCTCAATAGAATTGGCATAAGCACGGCGAGTCCTGTATAAAGGCTTACCCTTAGTATGATGGGAAATTTCATCGAAATGAAATTGGTCACCACCAAAAATATAAACATCAGGCGGATTTTGCTTAAGAAAGTCAAGTTCAGCCTCCCACGTTGGCTTGTCATAGAGCGGGTAGTGCTTGTCGAAGTCTGCTACGCAAGTTTTAATTTTATCTGCCATGTTATCCTTTAAGAGCCGCTCCAAAATTTGAATAAGGTATTTCCTTGTACTGACCCTCGTCGAGATACAGACTACGCTCTACTCCATTTAAGTACCGACCATAGAAAGAGAACTTACGCTTCGTGGACTTATCTAAAGCTTCTATAAAGATTAGATTACCCGCAGCGCCTACAAAGGCAGAGGAACCACGAGCTGAGTTAATAGAAGAACTTTGGCCCCCGGTGTTCTCGTTATTCTTTCGATTGTGATGGGTTAAGACAATGGATAAGTATCTGTTCTTGAAGAGACTATTCAAGCGATTAATTGTATTCTGAATTGTAGCAGAGTCATTCTCTCCTCCCGGTGGTAGCTTTGCTAGACTTCCAAAGGTGTCTATAACTAGAATCTTAGACTTGGTAAGAGCTAACATCTTATCAGCGAACTCAATTGTATCTTCCCAGGTTCGTATGTGTTGTGGAGTTTCTTCCGGCAGGAGAACATAGAAATTCTTATTCCCCATCAAACCAGGAACCTCTTCTACCTGTCTCTTGAATTCCATTTCAGTAAGTTCACTGAGTACTAGGACCCTAGTGGGTGGGCAGTTCTTCCCTAGAAAGGTTCCACCCTCCGTCACAGCCTTTAACATATGTAAGAGGGCAATAGTTTTCCCACACTTGGGTGCTCCACTTAGAATGGTCTTGGCACCCACGGGAATGAAATCGGGGACGTAGTATTCTATCTCTAGGTTAGGACGGGCTTGGAGTTGTTCCAGATTGATGAGGGGTGCCCAACGCTCCGGTTGTTCTTCCCAGCGTTCGTGTTCATACTCGCGAAAGGCTTGCTCGGCGGGGCTGTGGTTGGTTACTGGATACTCTAGGTTATCTAAACCTATGTATTCTCTTGCCGCTTTAGCTAGCACTGGATTATATGCAGACTCAGGAAAGGTAGTTCCCATCAGTTAACCAACATCTTCTCAATCTTACTCTTCTTAGCATTGTCCATCTCGGCCATCATCTCCTCTTGGATTTGAGTCTTGAGGAGCATTTCCTTGGCTTCGTGCCTCAAATGTTCTTCTACTGTTTCGAGTTCAAAGGGGAAGAAGGTATCCTCTGAGTGTTGGATGCCATTCTCGTGGCTCATTAGGGGGCGGCGAACAAACACCATTCCACCATCTGCCTGAGCATCTCTGATGACTATGCAAAGCTCACCTGTAGTTCTTAAGCAAGCTACGGTTCCTGGTTTCATTATCGTAACCCCTCAGTCAATAGAGCTTCACTTCCACCTGCACGTTCCAGTGCACGAACCGCTATAGCTGCAATCTTAGCAATTTGCTTTAGTGCAGGTTTGTTATCTCCCTTTACGTTCCAATCCACTTTCGCTTTATTGATATACAAGTCAAGAAGAACTAGGTGAGAAGTCACATCCAAGTCTCGTTCACGTCGGGTAACGCCACTCGAAAGTTTTTCTCCGGGTACATAAAAGCCATCTTGATACCCTCGTTCCTGTGTAATCAATTTAAACACATCATCTATAGTTAGCATTAATCCTCCAATTTGTAACTCTTCGTCTCCCCCCAACTATCACCGGGGGCTGCTACGCTAAACTCTGCTGGTACACTGAAGCCGCCTAAGTGGGGCCAAGGTTGGCTCATTACAGCTCTAACACACCTAATAACTTCAGGTACTAACTCTTTAGGAGCCTCTAAGACAAAAGAGTCGTGGACATTTAAAAGTAACTTAGCTGGATAAGGTAATGGAGATAGAACTGGTGAAGCCTTTAAAGCTAGTTCAACAGGCCAGTTGATTCTCTCATACATCATGCCGATTGCTGCGCGGTGCATTATATCCGCTAGTGTAGACTGGGGGAGAAAGCTTAGGGACTCTCCGTATAGTCGGTTAGTCCAGAACCATCTCTTGCGGCTGAACACATTGGTTAAGACTCCAGAGTGCTCTGCTTCCTTGGAGACTTTCTCCATCCAGTCAACTGTTGGCCTGTTTGCTGCGCGCCACTTGAATAACCAATCCCTCACATCCTTCTCAGGAAGGTCTAGGTTCATTGCTATCTTACGCGGGCCTTCTCCGTAGTTAATACCATGTGTAAGCTTCTTAGCTCGTCCGTAAGGCGCGTCAGGAGAATTGTCTTTGACAACCTCTTCGTAGGGGACGTTAAAAAATATCTGCGCATTAAGCTTATGCTCCGAGAAGCCCGCCGTTGAAAGTCGTTGTAATCTCTCTTGGTCATTAGCATACCAGGCTGTTAACCTGTTTTCTCCTTGGCTAAAGTCGGCCTCAATGAGGCACCAATCAGGGTTAGAAGGTATATAGATAAAGCGAGCGGCAGGAGGCTGGTTCTGCATGTTAGGTCCACTAGAAGACAGACGACCACCACTTGTTCCATAAGGAGAAAAGTGCGGCAGGACTTTGCCATCTCTGATTGGGATTTCATTTCCATCATCGTCTTTCATCCCCTTTATGAAGCTGGAGGCTAGTTCATCTAGGCTTCGTAGCTTACGGACAGCGTTTATTGCGGCTTTGTCTTCGGGAAGCTTTGCTCGGTTGAAGAGTTTGTCTAAAGCTATTTTATCGGTGGATACTTGTTTGGTTTTTGCGTGGAGCTGTTCAGGAAGTTTAAGTGTATCATATAAGAAGTGTCCGACCATCTTTGGGCTAGACCAAGGGCAAATTCTCTCAGTTCCGGGGACATGGATGTACTTGATAGGCTTTCCTGATTTTCCAAGAGTTCCCTTCGGAGCAAGTTGGCGAACACGGATGGATTTATCATAAGGTTTAAGACCTTCGGGTAAGGTGGATTCTAGTTCTGCTATCTCTGCTAATAGTCTGACGCGGACTTCTGTGGCTCGCCTGCCGCTTGTATGAATTCCAGTTGTTTCTAGCAAGTGGCATATTTTTGCCAAAGGAACTTGTGTATACCAGTATAGGTCTTCAAGCTTCTGAGACTTTAATAGAGGCTTAAGCTGCTGAGCAATCTGAAGTGTACCATCAACGTCCTTACAGCAATAGTACTCTAAATCCTGCCCGATTTCATCCTTCCAGTACGGCTTCTGAAGAAATACTGAAGCTACAAACCCAAGATCATGCGGGCAATCAGGCATCAGCAAGTGCTGAGCCAAAATGGTATCAAACTCACGGGCCTTAAGATTCTTAATGCCTAATGCAGCACAAAGCCGGGGCATGTCAAAGCTGACCCCATTGTGTGTTATAATCTCTTCCGCGTTCTCTACAATTCGCTTGATCTCTGCTATGTGAGGACCCTTAAAGGGTACACACATTGCGTGGTAGGAACGATCAGAGAGTCCAACACAGATAATCTGTTGAGTAAAGCGATTGGTCTCGATGTCTATTGCAACCTTGGTAGAACGAAATCCTGCCACATCTTCTAAAGTAGGTTTAGTGTTGTAGTACTCAGGAGGAAGGGTAGTTCCCTTCTTTAAATCTGAAACCACGGCTGGGATATACCCCTGACCATAAACCATAATAAAACTCGGGTGTAAGGTAGGAACTACTCGAACTTTTTGTTCTCCGAGTAAAGGTAGTGGACTTCCTCTCCATTTTGTAATATCTGTTTTGCCAGTAAGTTCTCTAAGAGCATGACTTCCCAAAGCGTCAATACGTTCCCACGGCTTCCCGCGAAGGACTGGCTCAAGATGTTCCCTACGGCATTGGCTAACCGCCTTCTTAGCATCCTGTTCCGATATATACTTTCTAGCTGCTGAGTCCGTCGGGAAGATGTTGTTAGGGGGCCGACATGAGAGACAATTTGTGAGGGTAAGGGAGTCACGAGTGATACCTGCTTTGCGTGCTAAGCTATCGAAGAACTTTCCAGCGGCTCCTACTAGAGGCTCCATTAGAGTATTCTCGGTTTCGCCAGGGGCCTCAGCCACTACTAGCCTAAGGGAGGTGCCTATTTTAACGGGAACGAAATTCTGTTCAGAACCAACGTGCCTTATCTTCTTCCCGGCTTTCTCATAGGTATAGTCTACCTTAAGCATTGGGCAGCCAGCACATTTTGGGTTCTCAGATACCCTCATCGGATGTAGGTAGTTCCTGTTTCTCGATTTTGAAGGAAATCTTTAAAGAGTTCTGCACATACAGGACACAGTAGACTATAACTTCTTGGGATACGCCCAATAGAACTATGGGATATATCTTCCCAGTAGCTTCTATCTACTAGTGTAGTTCTAAGACATCTATCACAGGTATAAAGTTTTTGTTCCATTACTTCCCTCCCTGTACCCTCAAGTAAAACCAACTTAAACTAAGCACTAAGAATCCTATCAACATAACCGTAGTACGAAGCACATTCATTGTGCGCAATGAAGCCTCCTAGAACTTAACATCCATTCCTTCAGTATAAAAATCCGCTCCAACTCCTAAATATGCAGAATCCTTATCCAAGTTATCTACAAAAGCTTGTCTATCCTCTTTTGACCTACTTGCTATAGAATATAGTATAGCTCTATAAAGCAGGCTAGTATACTCAAAAAGCGGTTGGTGTACTTCGTCGGATGTTGCCAAGTCTCGAAATTTAGTTTTAAGCTTAGACCCTTCACGGGTTGTAACAAACAATGGTTCCATTCATCCTCCTATAAAAAGAAAGGGAGTAATCCTAAGACTACTCCCCTTGGCATGGCTGGCAAAACTACGCTGCTGGACTCACGGTGAAAATCCCGAACTTCGGGTCCTCGGTCTTGTCCTCTCCGGTCTTCTTATCCTTGTACACATTCCCAGGAAGAACATCCGCTGTAATCCTAGCATTACCATTCAAGGCAACTCGGTTAAGATACGCTGCGGAGTCCTCTCCCGGCAAAGCATCCTGTCCTAGAGAAATCTCAAGCTTCTTAAGAGCCTGAGCACTCCATGACATTGGCTTACCCTCCTTATTAAGAGCGGTAGGATCAGGGAAGGATACAAACATCGGACGCCCTGAGAACTCCCCCTCTGTCACATCGAAGCGGACATTTAGTTCTTGAATCGCATT
>WNFT01000925.1_pt1 | contig 27481 bp, 21 predicted proteins | sample 5400191 | NCBI WGS metagenome assembly WNFT01 (sample SAMN13153359, study PRJNA577476) | soil metagenome | isolation source: 80 cm saprolite under Madrone tree | place: USA:California | collected 2016-06-14 | reverse complement strand
TATTTGCAATAAGGCCGTACTAGCGGTTTATGACAATGAAACACGGCAAGACGCCGGGCAGCTTTCAAGACGCCGGGGCCAAAGCCCTCCGAGCGAACTTTCGGAAGATCGAGCATCGCGAATGGTGGCTGTGGGTAGCGGCGGCGATCATCACACTGCTACTCACGGTTGCTCTGGCTTCCTTTCTGCTCCCGAATCCGGCAGTGCCCCAGGACTTCCATACCTTATATGTGCTTCCGCAAGCGGTGCGTGGTCTCGTAGCGCTTGTTTTCTTGTTCGATCTTTACACCATCTATCAGCATCTGCAGATTCACAGGATTCGCAGGCAACTGATCGAACGGGAAGAGCTGTTTCATTTGATCAGTGAGAATGCGGCGGACATGATTGCAGTGGTAGATTTGGAAGGCCGCAGGATTTTCAACAGTCTCTCTTATCAGAAAATACTTGGGTATTCGCCTGAACAACTTCAGGAATCATCCGGGTTCGAGCAGATTCATCCGGACGACCGCGAGAAGGTCAAGAATGCCGCCAAGGAAGCCCGTGAGACGGGAGCGGGAACGCTTCTGGAATATCGCTTCCGTCACAATAACGGCAATTGGATGGTGCTGGAATCGGTTGCCAGCGTCATCCGCAACGGAAACGGCGAGCCCGAAAAACTTGTAATCGTAAACCGCGACATTACGGAGCGTAAGAAAGTCCAGGAGGCATTGGTACGCTCGGAAGTGAGTTTCCGGTCTTTGGTGGAGGGAGCGCCTCACGGTATCTACCGCGCGACGACCACGGGTCAGTTTCTGCAGGTGAATCCGGCGCTCCAGAGAATGCTCGGCTATGAATCCGCGCAAGAGCTTTTCAAAGCCGATCTCGCGACACAAGTGTTTCGCAACATCTCCGACTATCAACTCATGAATGAGTCCCTGGCCAATGCAAATGAATTGAAGGACATTGAACTGCAATGGAAGCGAGCGAATGGCGAGCCCATCCTGGTGCGGTGCTCGGGACACCGCGTCGACGCCAAGGATGGAGGCCCCGGATATTTCGAGGTTTTTGCCGAGGATGTAACGGAAAAACGCACTCTGGAGCGCCAGCTTCGAATGGCTCAGAAGATGGAGGCCATCGGAAGGCTATCGGGAGGGATCGCTCACGATTTCAATAATCTGCTCGGAGTCATCATCGGGTATAGCGGTGTATTGAAGAAATCCTTGGACAAGAGCCAACCCACCTACGAATATGCATTGGAAATCGAAAAAGCGGGCCAGCGGGCGGCCTCATTGACGCGCCAGTTGCTGGCATTCAGCAGACAGCAAGTTCTGACACCCTCGGTGCTGAGCCTGAATGCGCTCGTATCGGACATGGAGAAAATGCTTGCACGCCTGCTGGGCGAAGATATCGAAGTGTCGTTGTCGCTTGAGCCGGAGCTCGGAAACGTCAAGGCCGACCAGAGCCAAATCGAGCAAGTGATCATGAACCTGGCTGTGAATGCGCGGGATGCCATGCCTTCCGGCGGGAAACTCCAGATCCAAACCGCCAACGTGGAACTCGACCATGCCTACACGCGGGATCATCCGGGCTCCAAGGCAGGCAGTTACGTGATGCTGGCGATCGCGGACACTGGAACCGGCATGAATCCGGAAACCATCGCGCACATCTTCGAGCCGTTCTTCACCACCAAGGGAGTGGGAGAGGGCACGGGCCTCGGTCTCGCGACTGTCTACGGCGTGGTGAAACAAAGCAACGGATATATCTGGGTGGACAGTACACCGGGCAAAGGATCGACTTTTCAGATCTACCTTCCAAAGCATTTGGACACGGAGCTGGTTTCCGTTGCCAAGCCCGAAGTCCAATCCAGGGAGAAGCCGCAAGGATCAGAAATGATTCTTCTCGTGGAAGATGCGGAACCGCTGCGGAAACTGGCGCAGGCTTTCCTGGAATCAAACGGCTTTCGCGTTTTGTCGGCGCAGAGTGGAGAAGCCGCTCTCGAGACCGCGGCGCGCTATTCAGGCCGTTTCGACCTGCTGCTCACGGACGTGGTGATGCCCGGCATGAACGGCCGCGTTTTGGCCGAGCAATTGTCGATGCGGCAGCCCGGGCTGAAGGTCCTCTTCATGTCCGGGTACACGGACAGCTTTATCGCTGGGCACGGAGTTCTCCAGAAGGGAACCAACCTTCTGCACAAGCCGTTCACCGAGGAAATTTTCATAAGCAAGGTCCGGGAAGTTCTGGACGGCGGCAAAGACGCGCCGCCTGCGTTGAAACCTGAGTTAGACCAGGTAGGAAGTGGTTCCCGTGATCACGACTAGGAAGAATGGAGCGAAGGGAAAGCTGCTGGTTGTGGATGACGACGAGGCGCTGAGGCGGCTGATGCAGCTGGAACTGAGCGAAACCTACGAAGTCATTGACACGGGCGAACCCGAGCATGGATTGGCGCTGGCACTGGAGCACCTGCCTGACGCCATCCTGCTCGATTTGCGGATGCCGAAGTATTCCGGTTATGAACTGTGCCAGACGTTCACATCGTTCAGCCGGACACAAACAATTCCAGTGGTCATTGTCAGCGGCGAAGGAGGCGCGCAAACCAAGGAACACTGCAGACAGTTGGGGGCGGCAGGGTACTTTGAAAAGCCGTTGGATTTCGAGGCCCTTAAGGTATTCCTCGGGGGAATCGCCAAGACGTCACGACATCTTCCCCGGAGCGAGGTGCGCGTTCGGCTGCGTGTTCTGTTGAAACTTCGGGGCAAGGATGCGCAAGGCAAGGACTTCGAAGAGGTGGCGACAACAGAGAATGTTAGTCTTAGCGGTTTTCTGTGCACTTGCAATAGGGCCATCCCGGTTCATTCCATTGTGGACGTGGACATCGTGTCGGGGCACGACGAGCATGTGGGCAAGGCACAGATTATCCATTCGGATGTGGGGCACCGCCGCTCCACCGCTACGGGTGCCGCTTTACGGAAAAAAAGGGCCCTTGGGTCTTGCAGTAACGGCTTCGCGCCGGCAGAAAGATCGTTCCCCAGGCGTGCTAGGCCGCCAATTCATTCCCGCCATCAGCCCCCGGATTTGACCAGCTTACTCAGCGCCTGGATGTCGCTTGCGGTTGCAAAGGCATAGGCTTGGATGGCGGCGGTTTCCCGGCGGATCACTTCCCAAGTTTCGTTGGGAATACTCAAGAAGACTCTCGCCACTTGGGAGTCATATTGCTTTCCCGCCTCCTGTTCTATCACTTCTCGTGATGCCTGGAACGGAAGAGCACGGCGATAGGGCCGGTCGGAAGTCATGGCATCAAAAGTATCTGCAACCGCGAAAATTCTTGCGCCTGTGGGGATCTCCTCCGTCTTTAAGCCCCTCGGATAACCGCTGCCATCGCACCGTTCATGATGAGCGAAGATGATTTCCGCGGCATCCGCAAGGAATGGGATGCCTTTGACCAGGTCATACCCGATCCGCACATGGCGCTGCATGATCTGGCGTTCTTGATAGGAGAGAGGCCCCGGTTTGAGGAGAATGGCATCCGGTATCGCCAGCTTGCCGATATCGTGCAGCCACGTGCCCATGGCGATATTTCTCATCTGGCTTTCCAGGCCGCCCATGGCTTTGGCAATCTCGATGGAGTACAGAAATACGCGCCGGGAGTGTCCAGCCGTCGGACTGTCCCGTAAATCGATGGCCGCGCCCAATACTTCGAGTGTGTGGTCGTAGGTGCGCTCGATCCGACGCAAAGCCTCACGAAGTTGCTGGGTTTGTTCGGCGACGATTTCCTCGAGATGGTGACGGTAGTTTTCGACTTCCTGTTCCAATCGCTTCACGTGCAGCGCGCGCGTGAGGCTTGCTAGAACGATGTTCGCGTCCACCTGGAGCGGCTTGACGAGATAGTCGTCCGCACCCTGCCGCATCGCCTGGATGCCGACGCGGATGTCACCTACTCCGGTAACCACCAGAAAGACTATCCGGGGATAGATCTGCTTCACCTTCCCCAGAAGCTCCATGCCGGACATTCCAGGCATTTGCAGGTCAGAAATTACCGCATCTATCGGGTGGGTTTCGAGGATGTGAAGCGCTTCGTCTCCATTGGCAGCCGTTTCGCAGGGAAGGCCAAGCTGCGCGAGCACCGCCGCCATGACTTTTCGAACGGAAACCTCATCGTCCACGATCAACACTCGCAGAGTGACGGAATGCTCCAAAGGGATCGGTTCAGTTGCCAATTGCCATCCTGCGTCCGCTGCTTTGTGCACGCCCGTCAAGACTGGGTTTTTTCTGTTCCATCAACTGGCTACCGTCGTCAACCACTTTGAAATACAGAAAGGCGTTTTGATGCACGAAGGAGACCATCCTGCCCGGGACCTGGTGGCTCGAAAGCCAAGCAGACTCAATCGGTTGGCTGTAGTCGCACAAAGTCTGGAGATTCCATGTTCAAAGATGGTTCCACCGGCGGATTCGGTCCCACAATGGAACAAGGAGCCGAGTTTCGGCATTCACTCCTCACTTAGCCGCGAATGGATGGTGCCCCTTGCGCCAACAACCGCTAGCATTGTCTTGACACCTTCCGGCGCTCCGTCCAAACTGCACATACCCCTTCAAAAATCTAACTGGTTCGTGTGAACCGATGCGCATTCTTGTCGCTGAAGATGACGCGCCGCTTGCGGAATTTCTGCACCAGCGGCTGCAGCAAGAGCAATTCGCAGTGCAAATGGTTTCGAGCGGGGCGGAGGCGGAGAAACTGGCTTCCGACCAAGCCTACGACCTCGTGCTCCTGGACCTCAATTTGCCGGGAGCGGACGGGCTGGATGTCCTGCGCGGGATTCGTTCCAAGCGGCCCTACTTGCCGGTCGTTATGGTGACCGACGCCAGCATGGTGGAGGAGCGCGTCCGCGGACTCGATGCCGGCGCGGACGATTACGTCGCGAAACCGTTCGCCTTCGCCGAACTTGCTGCGCGCATTCGCGCGGTGCTCCGCAGAGGAAGCCGGCCCGCGCGCTCGATTCTCCAAATTGAAGACCTCGAAGTCGACCGTGTCAGCCACACCGTGCGCCGCGGAAGTCACAACATCGATCTGAGTCCCAAGGAATTCGCTTTGCTGGAATTCCTGATGCGCCACGAAGGCCAGGCCGTCTCTCGTACCGCCATCGTCGAGCAAGTCTGGAAACTTAATTTCGACACTATGACCAACGTCGTGGACGTCTACATCAACTATCTTCGCCGCAAAGTGGATTCCGGATACGACCGCGCGCTGATTCGCACGATTCGCGGCGTAGGCTACCAGATCGGCGGAAACGGCCAGCACGTTTAGTACAAAAGAAACAAACAATCGACGACAGCAGGTTTGCGTAGTCCTCTTTGACGCACGTCAGAGGCGGTATCTCTCGCATTGTATTGGACAGCGACAGAGAGGTATGCTCTGCGGCCAACCGGGTATCTATGGGGGAGCTGCGGTTGATGCAGGAAAGACCCGCCATCTAGATCCCTCGCTACGAAGGAGGAATTTGAATGAAACGAAGGGCTCTGCTCGCAACGTGGGTTTTAGTCTGTTGGGCAGCCTCGGTCTCGGGCCAAGGCCTGCCAAAGTCAAGACGGCCGGACGATGTTGGCTTTTCATCAGAACGGCTTGCTCGCATCAACAAGTTCTTTCAAGGCGAAATCGATAAGAAAGCAATTCCTGGGGCGGTCCTGCTGGTGACGCGCGAAGGCAAGTCAGCCTATTTCCAGGCCCTCGGTTATCAGGACCGGGAGAAGAACATCCCCATGAAGCCCGACGCCATCTTCCGCATCGCTTCGATGACAAAACCCATCACGAGCGTTGCGGTCATGATGCTGGCGGAGGAAGGCAAGATCGACCTGCTCGCTCCGGTGTCTCAATACCTTCCGGAGTTTAAGGACGTCAAGGTTGGCGTGGAGAAGATTGACACCGGTATGGGCAAGCCAGCTCTATCCCTTGAGGATCCTCAACACGCGATGACGGTGCAGGATTTGCTTCGACACACGTCGGGGCTGGTCTACGGTCCGCTTGGCAGCTCGCTCGTCCACCAAGCTTATAACAAGGCCGATCTGTTCAATGGTGATCAGACGTTGGCGGAGTTCGTGACCAAGTTGTCGAAGCTTCCGCTCGCTCATCAGCCTGGAACAGTGTGGGAGTACGGCATGTCCACCGACGTGTTGGGGCGGATCGTCGAAGTGGTTTCCGGAATGCCGCTCGATCGGTTCTTCGAAGACCGCATCACCAATCCCCTCGGCATGCATGACACCGGTTTTTATTTGAGTGCCGTGCAAGCTCCGCGTGTTGCCGAGCTGCAAGTGGATCCCGCCACCGGCAAGAGGCCCGGCGCAAGCAGTGCTGAGAATCTGACGAAAGAGAAACAGAAGTGGTTTTCCGGCGGGGGTGGCCTGCTCTCGACGGCGTCCGACTATGCGAAGTTCTGCCAGATGCTCCTGAACGGAGGCGAACTCAATGGCGTTCGCCTTTTGTCACCGCAGACGATTGCCTTGATGAGTTCAGACCATCTCCCACCCGGCATTCTGCGCTCCGGTTATGAAGACATGGCCCCGACACTGGAGATGGGACAAAGTTTCGGGCTCGGGTTCGCGGTGCGGACCGACGCAGGCCGTAACCCGCTGCCTGGCTCGGTCGGCACTTATTACTGGGCCGGCGCATTCGGTACTACCTTCTGGATAGATCCACAAACAAAGATGTTTGCAGTCATGATGGTTCAGATGCCCTTCCCACAGTCGGGCTACTACCGGCGCGCTTTTCGCGAATTGGTCTATGGGGCCTTGCTCCCCTGAAGGGAAGTCTCTGGTCTAATCTAGCGAGCAGAGTTGCGATTGCGTCAACGGAGGCTCCTTTGGAGAATAACCCAAACGCTGTGCGTGCAGTGCTATGGGCCGGCTTGGCGTGCGGCGTCCTGGACATTGCTGCCGCGCTCGTCGTCTACGGCTTCTTTGGCGCCAAGCCTGCGCGGCTACTGCAAGGAATTGCCAGCGGATTGCTGGGGCCAAAGGCATTCGACGGCGGACTCGCAACGGCGCTGCTTGGCCTTCTTTGTCACTTCGTCATCGCATTTGGTGCGGCTGCTGTCTATTTTATGGCGAGCCGCACGATTCCTTTCTTGATACAGAACGCGGTCGTTTCAGGCGCGCTGTATGGCATAGCCGTCTATTTCTTCATGAATCGCATCGTGGTGCCGCTTTCCGCTGCCGCCAAGCGTCCGTTTTCCATGAAGCTGATGATCGTCGGCATCGTCATACATATCTTCTGTGTTGGACTTCCGATATCTCTCAGCGTGCGCCGATTCTCTAAATGATTGTCAGACCAAATTGTTTTCAGCGCGGCGCCGCGCGGACTTTGCTATCCTACGCCGCGTGAAACCGCTCTTCCTGATTGACACGGACACGGCTTCCGATGACGCCGTGGCCTTAATGATGGCGCTGCGATCCTCGCAAGTGCGGGTGCTGGCGATTACCACCGTCGCCGGAAACGTCGATGTTCAGCAGGCCACGCGGAACGCTCTTTACACAGCGGAACTTTGCGGCGCTGACGTCCCGGTTTTCATGGGCGCGGAAAAACCGCTGAATCGCGCGCACCAGAGCGCGCACTGGTTCCATGGACGTGATGGCCTGGGAGACCACGACTATCCGCCCCCGAAAAGGGCGGCAGAAAAAGAACACGCCGCCGACGCCATAATCGCGACCATCGAGTCCAATCCGGGCCTCGTTCTGGTTACACTGGGGCCGCTGACAAATATTGCTTTGGCTTTGCAGCGTAATCCCGGCATCGCCACCAAAGTCGGCCGCTGCGTGATCATGGGCGGCGCTCCGTGCTGCGAAGGCAACGTGACTCCCGCCGCCGAGTACAACATTTGGTGCGACCCCGAGGCTGCGCGAATCGTTTTGCGCAGCGGGCTTCCCGTGGAATTGGTGGGCTGGCACCTCTGCCGTGGTGATGCCGCCTTGAATCCCGACGACATCAAGCATGTCCTGAGCTTTGGCACGCCGCAGGCGCATTTTGCCATCGAATGCAACAGTCGTGCCCAGGAGGCCTACCTCGAGCAGACTGGCGAACATGGAATTTCGTTGCCGGATCCGGTGGCAATGGCCATCGCACTGGACCCGACGATCGCCACGCAGCAAAGCGAAAACTATGTGGACGTCGAGACCTCCAGCGAATTGACTCTCGGAATGACCGTGGTGGACCGCCTCAACGTGGCAGCCAACGATCGCAATCGAGCGGTCTGGGCGCCTATTTTGGAGCGAGGCAAGAAAGCCAAAGTTTACTGGACCATTGACAATAAGCGGTGGAAGCACGCTCTCTATGCCGCCCTTAGATAGCGATTGTCGAGGGGCAGCTGCTCGAAAGCAGGGATGCCGCGTAAGTTATTAACAGCAAACACGTTAGCAGCTTCTTCTTGCCACCTGTGCCAGAACGCGCCGATGGGCAACTTCTTTCCCATATCCGTGTTCTACCCAATGGGAGCATCTAAAGATGTTACGCCCCCACCGGCTAGAACGTCTCATTTAGAGGGCCACAGCGGCCCGCGTCCCAACCGAGAACAGAGGGTTCGTCATGAAGACATTTACCGGTAAGAGCGGCCTCAGCCTGCTGCTATGTTTTGCCGGTCTTTTGAGTTTTGCCGCTCCGAAGGCGCGAGCGGACGAAGAAAAAGATCCGCCTACGCGCGTTGCGCGAATCAGCTACGTCGATGGTTCCGTGTCCTTGCAGCCCGGTGGAGAAGGGGATTGGGGAGCGGCCGCTCGAAACCGCCCGATGACCATCGGCGACAAAATCTGGGTTGACAAAGATGCTCGCGCCGAATTACAAGCCGGCCCCGCTTCCATCCATCTTGGCAGCATGACCGCGCTCTCCTTCCTGAACCTGGACGAGGGCATCACGCAGATGCGCCTTGCGGAAGGCAGCGTTAATTTCCGTGTCAGCGAATTGCGCCAAGGCGATGTCTACGAAGTGGATGCGCCGAATCTGGCTTTCACGGTCAAAGAAGCCGGAGCCTTTCGCATCGACGTGGATGAGAACGGGGACTCCGCCCGCGTGACCGTGATCCGCGGCGAAGGCGAAGTGACCGCCGGTGGCAAGACCTATGAAGTTCATCCCGGCGAGCGCGCCGAGTTCACCGGCATGGACAACGTCCAATACAACATTGAAAAAGCTCCCGGCCCCGACGGTCTGGACCGCTGGGCCTCGGAACGCGACCTGAAAGAAGACAACTCTGTTTCAGGGAAATACGTCTCGCGCGATATGCCCGGTTACAGCGATTTGGATGATTACGGCGACTGGCGCGATGAACCGGAATACGGTCACGTTTGGTATCCGCGCGAAGTTGCGGTTGACTGGGCTCCTTACAGCTACGGGTATTGGAACTGGGTTGGCCCTTGGGGCTGGACCTGGGTTGACTATTCGCCCTGGGGTTTCGCGCCCTACCACTATGGCCGGTGGAATTATTTCGGAGGCCGGTGGGGCTGGTGCCCGGGTCCGTATTATGGCGGTGCGATTTACGGACCTGCCTTTGTCGGTTTCTTCGGCGGCGGGTTTGGTTTCGGAGTCGGCTGGTTCCCGCTGGGCTTTGGCGAACCGTTTTACCCTTGGTACCGCTGCCGTGGCGGTTACATCCGAAACATCAATACCCGCAATACTTTCATACGTAACACGAACGTGTTCAACAACACCAATGTTCGCAACTTCAATTACGTGAATGCGCGCAACGTGAATGCGGTAACTGTGGCGAATCGCAACACGTTCATGAACGGTCAAGCAGTCAACCGCGGCGCCACGCGCGTCACGGCTGCCTCTTTGCGCGGCGCGCAAGTGACCAACTCGGTCGGCATCCGGCCGACGCAGCACAGTGAGCTCGGCGCCGTGAACATGAGATCGAACGTCGCTCGCCCGCCGGCTTCCGTTCAGAACCGTGCCGTGATCGCGCGCACCGCGCCTGCGCCTGGAGCTTCCCAGATGCGCGTTCACACCGTCAATAGCGCGAGCCTCACTCCGGGCCGCGCGGGAAATACGCGCGTGAACGGCGCCATGGATCAGCGGGCGGGCACCCAGAATATGCCAACTCGCAACGCGCCCATGACGAATAATCGTCACGATAACGCGCCTGGGGCAAACAATCGCCAGGGCAACACGCCCGCGATGAATAACAACCGCCCGGGCAACATGCCCAACAATTCCGGCACAGGTAGCCGTCAGCGGGACCTCTCGCAGAATCGGCCGCCTTCGGCGATGACCAACTCGAACGGCACGTCCGTTTCTGTCATGGGGAATGGTGCGTCTCAGCGCGCCGGCAATAGCCAACGTACCTGGGAAGCGCAAGGCAATGCAACCGATCGTGGCCACGCGCCTGCGGGCTTCGGAAACTCGAATCGCCCCGCGAGCGCGCCAGCGCAAACAGCGCGTATGAATGACGCGAATCGTCCGCCGTGGGCGCGAGGGAATTCGCAATCTGGAGCAGTCAATGGCCCGGCCTCGCGGCCTTCTGCGCCAAGCTACAACAGCAACCGCCCAAGCTCTTCGAGCAGCGGGCGTTCGTACGAGCCGCCGCAGCGCTCTGGCGGAAACGCGCCGAATTACGGCAACCGCGGCAATTCGCAGCCGCCGCAGCGGACCTATAACAACACGCCTTCCAACAATAATAACCGCAGCTATTCGCAGCCGCGCTCTTACAATCCGCCGTCCTCGCCCTCGTACTCGGCGCCGCGAACTTATTCCGCACCGAGCCGCAGCTATCCAGCGCCTTCACGTTCCTACTCTGCGGCCAGCGGCGGCGGAGGTGGCTATAGCGGTGGCGGAGGGAGCCGTGGAGGTGGTGGCAGCTATAGTGGCGGCGGGAGCTCGCACGGTGGCGGGGGTGGTGGAAGTCGCGGAAGCAGTGGTGGCGGAAGCCCACACAGCGGTGGAGGTGGCGGAAGTTCACACGGCGGTGGAGGCTCCAGCTCTCACGGCCACCATTAATCTCTTGGCCAGACACAATGGGCCCGCCCGCTAAGTCCGGGCGGGCCCATTCTTTTTCGTCACACCTCATTTGTTTCCCATTCTTCACGGCGTGCCCCCCGCACAACTCTTCCAGCCCCCAGGTGTTATATGAAGTGAAGTATTTCGTTACCGGCATTTGCTGTTTCGACATGGGGAAAATACGCAGCAAATGCTCTCTAACGATGAAGTGTTACCGTTTTAAGAGAGGCCAACCAATTTACCGGGGAAGGTGAGCCAGGAACGTGGAATGACGCGGCGCAAGTGCATTACGGCCGCTCAGGTTTCAGGAGAGATTCCGATGAGAAAACATCTGCTCAAGTTAGCGAGCCTGCTTAGCGTTGCGCTGGCAGTGGCTTTCTTTGCGCCGCAACGCGCCACAGCCCATGATGACGACGATCCCCCCAGCCGCGTAGCGCGTCTCAGCTACGCGCGGGGCACTGTTTCATTTAATCCAGCAGGCACCGACGATTGGGTTTCCGCGGTCGTCAACCGTCCGATTACCACAGGTGACAAGCTTTGGACCGACAACGGTTCGCTCGCCGAGCTGCACATCGGCTCCGCGGCGATCCGTCTTTCCGGCAACACCGGTTTTTCGTTCTTGAATCTCGACGACCGTATGGCGCAAATCCGGATCACCGAAGGCACCCTGAACGTGCGCGTGCGGCGGCTCGAAAACGACGAAACTTTCGAGATTGATACACCGAATCTCGCCTTTTCCATCCTTCGCCCCGGCAACTACAAAATCGACGTCAACGAAGCCGGCGATTCCACCTTCGTCGTTGTCCGCGACGGTCAAGGCGAAGTCACCGGCGGCGGTTCCGCTTACACCATTCATTCTCGAGAAGCCGGCACGTTTGCCGGAATCGACCAGCTCGACGCCGACATTCAGAGATTCGGCAATGACGATGACGACTTCGACCACTGGTGCCGTGACCGTGACCGCCGCGAGGATCACTCTGAATCCTCCCGCTATGTCTCTTCCGATGTAATTGGCTATGAAGATCTCGACGAATACGGAGGCTGGCGCCAGGTGTCCGAGTACGGCACGGTTTGGTTTCCACACACGACTATCGTCGGCTGGGCGCCCTATCGCTACGGCCACTGGGTGTGGATTTCTCCCTGGGGCTGGACATGGGTAGATGACGCTCCCTGGGGCTTTGCGCCATTTCACTACGGCCGTTGGGTTGCGGTTGGCGGAGTTTGGGGCTGGGTACCTTGCGCGCCTCGTGCCGTCGTAGGTGTCGCTTATGTACGCCCGGTTTACGCTCCCGCGCTGGTCGCCTGGGTCGGCGGGCCGCACTTCAGCGTTGGCATCGGGGTGGGCGGCGGCGGTGGAGTCGGCGTGGCCTGGTTCCCGCTTGCGCCGCGTGAAGTCTACGTGCCCTCGTATCGCGTGAGCCGCACCTACGTCAACAACGTGAACGTCTCCAACACGACGGTGAACACCACCGTGGTGAACAATTACTACAACACCGTCGTCGTCAACAAAAACGTCACCAACATCCGGTACGTGAACCAGACCGCGCCGAATGGCGTAACTGCCACGTCTCAACAGAATTTCACGTCGGCGCAGCCTGTCGGACACAACATGATGAGGGTGGATCGCCGTGAAGTTGAGACTGCGCAGGTCAATCCGACTACGCCAACAGTGGCGCCGCAGCAGAGAAGCGTGATTGGGGCGGGCGCTACGGTTTCGCCAAGGTCTCAGGCGCGGTTCCAGGAACGTCCTGTGGTGGCCAAGACGCCACCGCCTCCCGCTCCGGTATCCTTCGTGAAACAACAGCAGGAGATTCGAGAGAACGGCGGCAGGCCGCCGGCCGTCTCCGAGATGCGCCGGGCTCGCATGGAAGACACCCAACAGCCTCGTTCCAACATCAAGATCGCTCCGCCGGTACAACCTGACACGCCGCGAAACGCTCAGACGAATCGGCCCGTCGACAACGCGCCGAACAATCCGGCCAACGGGCGGAACAACCCCGGCAATGTCCAGAACAATCCGGGCAACGCGCAAAACGACCGCCGGGACATGAGAAACGATCGGCGCGACATCCAGAATGATCGGCGTGATGTCCAGAACGATCGCCGCGACGTGCAGAACAACAACAGCCGCCCATCGTCGGTGGAGAATACTCCTCCAGCGAATCCTCCGAACCGGCCACCGAATCAGCCATCGAACCAGACAGGTAACAGCGGCAACGCTCCCGGTAACTCCGGCAATGCCCCTGGCAACAGCGGCAACGCGCCGGGCAACACGGGCAATGCGAGGGTGTACAACGATCGTCCACCTACGTCTCGGCCGAACAACTCCAACAGGCCGGACGACGCCAATCCGCAGCTTGACCAGAGGCATCAGCAGCAAATGGAACAGCTCCGCCAGAAGCAGGACCAGGAGCGGCAGAAGGTCGAGCAGAAGCAGGTCAAGGAGCAGCAGAAGATTCAGCAGAATAATCCTGATGACGGGAGAAGGCAGAGAGTCGATCAGAACCAGCCGCCGCAGCGCCAGCAGGTTGAGCAGAAGCCTCAGCAGGAGCAGCAGAGGCCCCCACAGGAGCAGCAGAGGATTCAGCAGAATAATGCTGACGACGCAAGAAGGCAGAGAGTCGAACAAAACCAGCCGCCGCAACGTCAGCAGGTCGAGCAGAAGCCTCAGCAAGAGCAGCAGAGAGCTGTTCAACAAAACGCTGACCGGCAACGCCAACAGCAGCGCCAACAACAGGTCGACCAGAGACAACAGCAGCAGCTCCAGCAGCTCGAGCAGAAACACGGGCAGGAGCAGCAGAAGCTGCAGCAAAGACAACAGCAGGAAAGCCAGAAAGCGAAGCCTGCCGACAAGCCAGCGAAGGAGAAGGACAAGCCGAAGGAGGACAAACCGCCTCATCGCGGCTAGGTATCACTCAGAGTTGAGCCTTTCCTGACGGGCGTCCCGGTGTGATCGGGACGCCCGTTTCGCTTTTTCCCATCACTGATACTTGTCACTCAACTGAGCAACGACATCGGCGTTGCGAAATTGGGCAATGCTGGCCACATTGGCCATGCCCAGTGCGTAGCGCCGCCTTAAACTATTTTCGTCGACGCGATTTCCAGCTTTTTAGCTGCCAGTTGCCTTGGATTGGACGTTACGCTGCGAAATCTTCTCTCCATCTACTTTGTGCTCGCCATCCTCGCACCCGCGGGTCGCTATCTCGCGCGCGAATCGTCCGCCATGCAATCGCCCGCCCACACGCCTCCCGTCCAGCAGAGCGCCTCGAGTAGCAACGACGATGCCGCTGCAAAGGCCGCGGTCCGCAAGAAGAGGTTTGAGGAAATCAGGCACCGGCTCGAATCCGGCGAGGGTGGTCTCGATTCTTCCTCCGGTGATTTGCAGGACTCTTCGCCTATGCGCATCGTCTACCTCACTCCCTATGTCGGCACCACTAAGAGCAACCGGCTGACTACGGATTCCCTTCGCGTTGATTACGAGCTCGACCAGGATTTTTTGCAGGGTTTCCTGGAAGTCGTCAGTGCTGGCAGCGTCACCGCCCGTTATCCTCTTCCTGCCCTCGCCCGCGGCCGCCACTCCATGAACATTCCTCGTGGCATCCCTCTCGCCAATGATCCTTACACCTTTACATGTAATCTTCCTGAGTCCCGTTATGGCGGCATCACCCAGCGCGTCGATTTTCTCTGGGACAATCGCAACATGGACAGTGTCAATCCGCAATTCCCTAAGGAGGACGACGCTTCCATCTACAACTATCAGCCGCCGCCTCCCGAAGACCGCGACGTCGATCCGTCCGACAGCGCAGCTGCCTTCCGCGGCGATGAAGTCGCCATCATCTCCTCCAACATCCCCCATAAGCGCAACCGCATGCGGCTCAGCACTGGCCGCCCGCCGGAAATCCAAATTCTCGGAGTCAATTTTAGTGAAGGCGACGAAGTCGTCTGTACCAAGGAGTCTTACGGCAATCCGCCGATCGAAGCCACTACTCGCTTGCACGACGTTCGGACTGTCTCGACCATTTCCCATCAGGTGGACGACGCAATCCCTGTCTTGCGCGCCGGGCGATTCGACGTGCCCGAACGTGTCGCCGCGCATGGCACCTTCGTCCGGCTCGTCGGCGAACCCAGGTAGTCTCCTCTCCCGCGGATTCTCCTCGTTCGATCCGCCTGGAGTTATCACAGGTGAAAGGTTTCGACCCATCGCGTAAGATTTCTCTTCCGCGCCCATGGCCAAGCGTTCCACATCCCGCTCATCTGTAAAGAAGGCTCGCACTGCGAGTTCGGATGTGCGCCTGATTCGCTTGCCCGGATTGCCCGAGATTCACCGCGACGACGATCTCTCCGAACAAATAACCAATGCCGCTCGCAAGGCGCGTCTGCATTTTGAGAACGGCGACGTTCTCGTTGTCGCGCAGAAAATAGTTTCGAAGGCCGAAGGTGCGGTCGTCCATCTGGAATCGGTTGAGCCTTCGACCGAGGCGCAGGTCATCGCGGAGCGGCAAAAGAAAGATCCCCGGCTGGTGGAAGTAATTTTGAAAGAATCGCGGCGCCTCGTTCGCACGGATCCCGTGCTGATTGCCGAAACACGCCTTGGCTACGTGTGTGCCAATGCAGGCGTCGACCATTCGAACGTGCCCGGCAGCGATACCGTCACCCTGCTCCCCCGAGATCCCGACGGCTCGGCCAAAACTCTTGCTGCCGCTCTCCGCAAACGCACCGGCAAACGCATCGCCGTCATCATCAGCGACACGTTCGGCCGTCCCTGGCGCCTCGGTCTGACAAACGTGGCCATCGGGGCGTCGGGCATTCCCGTCCTCCACGATTTGCGAGGCACGCGCGATCGTGACGGCAAGCCTCTCACTGCCACGATTCTAGCCGTCGCGGACGAACTAGCCGCCGCCGCCGGCCTCCTGATGGCCAAATCCGAAGGCTTTCCCGTAGTCCTCATTCGCGGCTATCGTTACAAGTCCTCCACTGAGCCCGCCACGAGCATCATCCGCCCCGCCAACGAAGATTTGTTCCGGTGATGTTCTCTTCTCTGCGGTCCCTGTGTCCTCCGTGTTCTCTGTGTTAAATTCCTTACGTAACCTAAGCTAGCTTGCCATGCAAACGACACTCCATCCCCTGACCCGCGAAGAAGCCCTCCATCAAGCCGCGCAAGCTCCCCTTGCGGACCTCGTGAGCGCCGCCACCGAACTGCGTGCCCAAGGCAAAGGGACCGTCGTCACCTATTCAAGAAAAGTCTTCTTCCCGCTGACGACTCTCTGCCGCGACTATTGCAGCTACTGCACCTTCCGCAAAGACCCCGGCCAGCCTGGCGCGCATTTCATGACTCCCCAGGAAGTCCTCGCCCTCGCCGAACGCGGACGCCAAGCCGGCTGCAAGGAAGCGCTCTTCAGCCTGGGCGACCAGCCCGAAAAGATTTTCCCTGAAGCCCGCGAATTCCTCAGCACGCAAGGCTACTCGCGTACGCTCCACTATCTCGCCGCCATGTGCGAACTCGTCCTGGAAAAAACCGGCCTGCTCCCGCACGCCAATCCCGGCGTGATGGACCGCGCCGCCCTCGTCCATTTGAAAGATTCAAACGCCAGCGTCGGCCTCATGCTTGAAAACGTCAGCCCGCGCTTGATGCGCGATGGTTTGCCGCATGCCAAAGCGCCGGACAAAGTTCCCGCCCTTCGCCTCCGCACCATCGAAGAAGCAGGGAAGCTCTCGATCGCGTTTACCACGGGCATTCTCATCGGCATCGGCGAAACCATGGAAGAACGTATCGACTCGCTGTTGGCCATTCGAACGCTCCACGAGAAATACGGCCACATCCAGGAAGTCATCATCCAGAATTTCCGCGCAAAACCGGATATTCCCATGGCCGCGCATCCGGAGCCCTCTCTTGAGGATATGCTGCGCACCATCGCCCTCGCGCGCCTGATTCTCGGCCCGCAGATGAACATTCAAGCTCCGCCGAACCTGAGCTACGACGATTTCCCCCGTTTGCTCGATGCGGGCATCAACGATTGGGGCGGCATTTCCCCTGTCACTAAAGATTTCATCAATCCGGAAGCCGCCTGGCCACAGATCGCCCTCCTGCAAGCCGAAACGGAATCCCGCGGCTTCGCTCTGCGCGAACGCCTCGCGCTCTATCCCGAGTTTGTCCGCCGGGACGAATTTCTTTCGCCGCGCGTGCGCGATCGCATCGCGGAGGTAGCAGATGCCGATGGCTTCGCGCGTGACGCTGCTCACGCCGCTCGCATCTGACTTCTCTATGCCCGCAAACGTAAAACTGAAGATTACTGCGCTTGCTGGTGGCGTTGGCGCTTCAAAACTCCTGCTAGGTCTTTACGATGTGATGGACTCCGCCCTTTTAACGATCATCGTCAACACCGGCGACGACATCGCCCTTCACCGCCTGAAAATCTCGCCGGACCTCGACATCGTCACTTATACACTTGCTGGAATTGTGGACCCATCAAAAGGCTGGGGATTTCGTGGTGAGACGTTTTACGCTCTGAAGCGCCTCGCCGTCTATGGCCGCCCCGATTGGTTCAATCTCGGCGACCGCGACCTCGCCACGCATATCCATCGCACCGCTATGCTCGGCGAAGGAAAAACTCTCTCGCAAGCTGCCGACTCCATTCGAATCGCCCTCGGCGTCAAATCCCGCATCCTGCCCATGTCAGACAATTCTGTCCCCACGATCATCGATTCGAACGAGGGCCCGCTGCATTTCCAGGAATACCTCGTGAAGCGCCGCGCTGAACCCGTCGTGAAGGGGATTCGTTTTGCGGGCGCAGAGTCCGCGCTTCCGGCTCCCGGCGTCCTCGAAGCCATTCGCGAAGCCGACCGCATCCTCGTCTGCCCCAGTAATCCGCTGATCAGCATCGGCCCGATTCTTTCCGTCCTTACGATCCGCGATGAACTCCGCGCTCACAAAGAAAAAGTCTTCGCCGTCTGTCCCATCGTCGGCGGCAAATCCCTGAAAGGCCCCTCGGACAAAATGCTCGCCCAGCTCGGCCACGATCCCACCGCCCTCGGCGTAGCCAAACTCTACGCCGACTTCACCGGTACATTCATCATCGACCCCGCCGACAAATCCCAATCCGCCGCCATCTCCGCCCTCGGCATGCAAGTCGGTGTCCTCCACACCATCATGAAAACGCGCGCCCACAAGCGCAAGCTCGCCCGCGCCCTATTGTCCCTTTCTTTGTAGTGGCGCAGCACCGCTGCGGCCTTCCTTCAAGCGGAAAAGCATACGGGAGTCGGGCGCAAGCTTCGCGCTGAGGTAAACGCTCATTCTTCCATCCACGGTTTTGCCTAAGCCAGATTTAGGGATTTTTGTCGCTCAATTGGAGTTTACGCCGGATTGTGCGTGCTGCCATCCATTCATAAGCTGCCCACTGTTGTGGCCCCGGAAGCGTTGCAGGTTCGCTGGTGAAGTTGCACGCCCGCGTCCCCAGGTGAGCCAGGAGAAAAACAGGAACTTCCGTGTCCGCTACAAGTGTGCCCGGAATTCTCAAGAGCGGGACACGGCAACACGAAAAAAAAAAGGAGTCAACTATGGGTCAAACAAAACATGGCCGGTCAGCTTTGGTTCTAGTCGCCGTGCTAATGGCTGGCCTGCTCGCCTGGCCTTCCGTCGGCCTCGCGCAGCTCGGCGGCCTTCTGCCGCCAATAGGCAGTTCAACAACAACAACAACAACCGCGATCACAGGAGATGCGGCTGCCGTTCGCGCAACCCTCTTCGGAGCCCTGGGCCTTCTCACAACCACCACGGCACTCGCCGATACCGGGACACTTAGCGGCGTCAACGACGCCCGAGATGCGTCCATGGACACAGGGACGGTGCCCTCGGTGCTTACTGGGGAAGTCCTCAGCGCGGGCACGATCAGTTGGCCCGACGAGGTTGACTCCGCAGTCTCGCTCGCGAACTTGAATATGAACGTAGCCGGGGTCGGCATTACCGCCGATTCGGTAGTGGCACAGGCGTCGCAGGTCGCGGGTGCCGCGGGTACAGGCAGCACAACAATTGACAACCTCTTGGTCAACGGGACGCCCATCGCCATTACCGGGACCCCCAATCAGATCGTGGGCATACCTGGCGGGCAGATAGTCATCAATGAACAATCCATTTCTTCCACCGGCACGGCGGTGGTTAACGCGATCCACGTCACCGTCACGGGCGTAGCCGATGTCGTGATCGCTTCGGCGACCGCGGGCATCGCCTAGGACTGCGCCTTTACGCACAACGAGGAAAAACAATGAACAAGAGAACAAAATCAATTGTACCGATGCTAATCACCGGACTTTTAACAGGGGTACTCCTGGTAGCGATGCTGGGTTTTAAGAGCACCCCCGTATACGCTCACGTAGTCCCGAGCCCTTGCGACTTCACGACCGGCGGCGGATTCGTAATCACCGACAATGGCAACCACGCGAACTTCGGCCTTGTGGCTGGATGTAAGCATGGCGGGTTCTTCGGTCATGTGAACTTTGTGGACCATGACACAACCGGAACATTCGCCGGGTTGCACGTCAGCAGCGACCAAATTACGGCGTATGTGGATCCTTTCCCAACTTCTCGATACCGCGATATCTGCGGCACAGCGGATACGAACCTTTTTGGAAACGTGTACTTTCGAGTGAGGACTTTGGACGTCGCGGAGCCAGGCTCCGGGTCGAATGGGCCCGACAGGTTCGGGATAGAACTTACCGGTATCAGTCCCCCATTCACTGGTCTCCATGCCGTGGTTGTTTCGACGCGCTTCCTGAGGGGCGGTAACATGCAGTTGCATAAACCCAACAACTCTACCACGGGGCCGAACCTGACCGACGATCAGATCACCGCCGCCTGCGGTGGGCAGACAGGGGATGACTTGGGACCCTGATCCCCCCCGGAGTTCGTCTGAAACCGCGCATGCGTCGTGGGGGCTAGGCTGGCCAAACAGCACTTGGCGTTTTCGGATGGATGGACCCGCATCGCTTCTCTTCGCCGGTGGCGATGCGGGTTTGCTGTCCAGGCCGCCAGTGGCCCATCGCAATCTGACTCGCGAAAGCTCGGCGAACAAGAGGCGTCACTTCAAGGGAAGCCCGGTAAAACGTATCCCGGCGGCGTGAACTTTGTAGCGCATGTTCAATCCGATCAGCAGCGCCGTCAGCGATTCCACGATGCGCGCGTTTTCCAGTTTTCCCCCATTCAGCGCCCGCGCGCCTGGAATCTTGCCGACCAATTCGGACGCCACTTGCTTGGCCTTCTCATCGTCGCTGCACACTAACACGTCGGAGTCGACCGGCTCATCGCCCGAAAGCGTTTCCGCGCCAAGGTTCTGAAACGCCGCCGCTAAACTCACGCTTGCGGGCAAAAGTTCGCGCGTCTGTTCCGCTGCCGATCCTTGCCACACTCCAAGCACGCGCGTCGCTGCGCCGCCAACCGTCGCCGCCAGCGGCACGGTTGTATCGATGACGATCGTCCCCGGCTTCCATACACTCTTCAATTGTTTGAGCAACGCCGCGGCGCCGGAGAAGGGAACCGTCAACACCGCGACGTCGCACGCTGCCGCCGCCGAAGGATTGTCCAAGCCTTCGACCTGCGCTCCACCGCCAATCCGCTCCCGCAAAAGTTTTGCGGTTTCTTGCGCGCGCGCTGAGTCGCGAGAGCCTATCAGGATGTGCTCACCGGCCTTCGCCAGGCGATATGCGAGCCCGGAGCCTTCCGCGCCCGTTCCGCCCAGAATCGCGATTTTTCGCGCCATGAATGTTCACCCCGTTTCCGACTCCGCTGCTCAAACGAATTGCCGGCCAGACAATTCCGATACGAACTGGCTACTTCGCTTTTCCCGCAGCCAGTATGGTATCTTCAAAAACTTCCAAGATGCCAACGTCCTCACTCTCGTCCTCCGAATTCCGCAAAGCCCTGGGCCATTTCACCACTGGCGTGACCGTCGTCACCGTCGAGCGAGAGCCCGGCAAAATTCACGGTATGACCGCGAACTCTTTCACATCCGTTTCGCTCGATCCTAAGCTGGTTCTCGTTTGCGTCGACCACCGCGCAAACATGTATTCGTTGTTGCAAAAGAAAAAACAGTTTGGCGTCAGCGTCCTGAAACAAAATCAGCAGGCCATCTCCGAATATTTCGCAAAACGCGAACACAACGCCGAAACGGAGCAGCGGCTGGGCATTCATTTCCGGCGGGCGCCCAGCGGCGCTCCCGTCATCGAGGGCACGCTGCTCCAGATGAGTTGCAAGGTGATTGCGTCGCACGTCGCCGGCGACCATACGATTTTTATCGGCGAAGTGGAAGATGCGGAACTGCACGAAGGAGAGCCGCTGCTGTACTTCCGCGGAGAGTACCGGAAAATCGCGCGTCACTCCTAGCCAGGCCGCTTCGTTCTTGAGAAAAACTCTCTAGCGTTCGGGATTCCCGGAAGGCCGCGTCGATTCGGTAGAATCACCCATTTCTTTGCGATGACTTTTCACTTCGCGCAACGCGTAAATCGGCTTGTTCTGCGATTCGTAGTAGGTGCGCGCGTTGATTTCGCCGAGCAAGCCCATGGAGAAAAACTGCACGCCGCTGATGAACAGCGCCACTGCCAGCATCATCAACGGCCCGTGTTCCGCCATGATAGCTTGGTGCAGATAAAATTTTTCGTAAGCCAGGAAGCACGCGAGCAGGGAACCAAGTCCCATCCCGGCCACGCCGAGCAAGCCGAAAAATTGCAACGGCCGCGTCGAATAATCCAATAAAAATTTCACGATAATCAAATCCAGAAAAACGCGGATGGTGCGCGCGATTCCATAGTCGGACTTGCCACTCTTCCGACGGAGATTCTCGATGGGCACTTCCGCGATTCTCGCGCCCGTCGAACTTGCCAGCGCGGGAATAAACCGGTGCAACTCGCCGTAGAGCTGAATTTCCTGAATAATCTCGCGCCGGTATGCCTTGAACGTGGTTCCGAAATCGTGCAAGTCGATTCCTGAGAGCTTAGCCATCATCCAGTTGGCGGCGCGGCTGGGAAGCTGCCGCATCAACCAGTGATCCCGCCTGTTGTGACGCCAGCCGCTCACCAGGTCGTAGCCCTCTTCGATTTTTTCAAGGAACCGAGGAATCTCTTCGGGGTCGTGCTGTAGATCGCCGTCCATCGAAATGATGACTTCACCCCGCGCAAAATCAAAACCTGCTTTCAGCGCCGGCGTCTGTCCGAAATTCCGCCGCAGCCTCACCAAGTTCACGCGCCGGTCGTGCTCGTAAATTTCCGAGAGCACTTTGAACGAGTCGTCCTTGCTGCCGTCATCCACAAACACCAATTCGTAGGGCTCGCCAATACTGTCCATCACTTCCGTGAGCTTCATGTAGAGAGGTGGGATATTTTCCTGTTCGTTGTAGAACGGAACGACGATGGAATACTGGATGGGAGAATCGCTTGCCATTCTTTTGCGCAAAGTCCTCTTTAGACTTCCTGGGCTACGAAGCCATAGTCTATCAGGCGAATCCCCAGCGATGCGACAAGATTTCGGATCCCCGTGTCCGTCAGGATCTGCAACTCGGACTGCCGCGAATCCTGCAGCCGCGTGGGGGATTTCTGGAGCGCCGCATCCGCATATCCGGGGTGGCACACGAGCTCGGTCGTTCCGTCCGGAAGACTCCTCATGAATTGCTCTACGCCCTCGCGCGTCAGCTCTCCGGTTTGCGCAATCCCGCAAAAATAATCGGAGCTGGAAATGCCCGCGCGCTCGGCTTGCTCATGAGCATCGCGTGCCAGCAGTTTCAAGCCGCGGGCCTGCACGCCCTGTTTCATGATGACGCCGGCGTGCCTCGTTGAGCCGGAGGAAAGAGCTTTGCGCAGGCTCGACGCCTCCAGCGAAACTCGAATTGCTCCGATGCTGTGACGCTTCGCAAGCCGTAGCGCGATTTCAAAAAGCCCCGGCAGCATGTGCACGTGTTTATGCCCGTCGAGATGCGTCGGCGCAATCCCAGCGTCGCGGACCTTCTGGATTTGCGCGTCCCACTCGGTTTCCACTTCGGCCAGCAAGAGGCCGCGCCGCACGCGCCGCAAGAGCAGGTTTTCAGGTCCGCCCGCGAATTCACCGTCGTCATTCAGAAGACTCGTAACGGTTTCCCGGTCGGCTACCGGCGAGCCGTCGCTCAAGTTCAAATGAACGCCAACGCCCAACGCAGGAGCGGAGCGCGCGGCCTCCACAGCCCCTGCATAGGCCGCGCCATTGGCCAGCAACGAAGCGCTCGTGACAATCCCGTGATGGAACGCTTCAATGATTCCGCGGTTTACGCCATCCGTCCATCCCAGGTCATCGGCGTTGACGATCAGATTCTTCACTACCTGTCCCACTCCTTTGTTTACCCCTGCCCATTAGGACAGCTACTTGTTTGCGCGACCGCGTAAGCTCGTACCATTGACCCTTTTCGCCCTCAACTTTAGCATGGCGAGGTAGAGGCGAAAATGCAGGTAAATGTGCGTGAAAACAAGCGTCTTGGTTCCAGGCATCACGAGAAGCGCCGTGGACGCCGGATGAATTCCCGGGTGCCGGTGCGCCTGGAATGGGATGACGAAACCGGAAAGCGCATCAGCGCCGAAGCGCACACGCGAGTCGTCAACCCTTACGGGTGCATGGTCGTCCTGAAGTATGAGCTCAACCTGGAACATCGGCTGGCCCTCGTCAATCTGATCTCCAACACCAGCAATGCCGCCATCATCGTGTGGAAAGGGAACCAGCGGCCCGACGGCTGGGAATACGGCGTGGAACTGGTTGCGCCAGAAATGGATTTCTGGGGACTCGAACTGTGAAACCTTCGCCGTACGCGAAACCTGGTGCGATAGCTGGCGTGCGGCCCACCGGTGTGCGCCCGGGGCTGACGCGGCAGCCTACCGCTGAAGAGCGGCGCCGCGCGCAGCGTGTGCTTCTCAGGATGCCGGTGCTCGTCCACATCTCCAATAACCCCAAGGCCATCGAGGGATTTACGCACACGGTGAGCGCTACCGGCGCGATGATCATTCTTCGCGAAGGTATTCCGCAGGGCACCAAGTTCATTGTGGAGAATCCCAAAACGCAGCAGAAGGTCGAAGTGAACGTGGTTCGTCCGCCGCAAATGAATCAGGAAGGATCACTCATTCCTGTGGAGTTCCTTTCTCCCGCACCGTTGTTCTGGAATATTGTCTTTCCTCCGAACGGCAACTGACAATCAGAGTGGAGTTGTCCGGCGCGGCGTTGGTCATAGATTCGGCGCCCATAGCTGGTCTCCTCCCCCACCCGCCTTTTTTCATAAGTGTTGCATCTAAAGGACTTAGTGTTTGCGTAAGTGGTTTAGAATCAATACTTGCGGGCATTTCTATAAGTGTTGATTCTAAAGGGACTTACGTTGCACCAAAATTGTGCAGATGTCCGGTAACCGGAGCATTCAATCGTGAGCGCGGAGGCACAGCGTCGGCTGAGGAACATCGTCGACGAAAACGGGACGCGAAAGACGCCGAGTTGCCGGTCACAAACACGGGAGAGAATAGCACGCCTTAGTCAAGTTGCTAAGTGTTTTGCAGGGAACGGTAGAAATTGAGGGATGAACGGCAATTGGGTGCAGTGAACGGGGCGGGGAAGCGGCCAAGATAGCGTGTTATCGATGCGGCCGCTGCCACTACCAGGCCCGCTACATCCTGCGAGGGCCGTCAGCACAAAAACAAGCAAAAGCAGACTCACGTAAGTGAACCTGCGGCGATAGGTTGGCGAAACCTTGTTCACGAAGAAAAGGAATGCAACCAAAAGCAGCAGAGCCGTGAGGAACACCGGCTGATACCGGAAGTTGGGGAAACGACTTGGACCTGACGGCGGCGTCATGAAGGACAAGGTGGTGGTCAGGGTGGCGGTGCAAAATGCGGCCGCCGTAGTCGTGGCTGCGGTAGGGGTGCACGTAACTGCGGTGCCAAGCGCACTTGATCCGTTACGGAACTGGACCGTGCCCGTCGGTCCGGCACCGTTGCTATTCGTGGCCACTTTTGCCGTGAGCGTTACGCTTCCACCGGAATTAATGGTTGTGGGGCTTGCAATCACTGCAGTCGTGGTCGTCGCCTTGGTTACCGTGACGTTATCGACCACCGCTACCGTGAATGGGTTGTAGCTGATGTCGCCAGAGTAAGTCGCGGATAAGGCGTGCGAGCCTGGGGGAAGTTGGATCGGCTGATCTTCGCCGCTGCCCGCGCTGTTGACTGGGAACGGACTGGCGTCGAGAGGGCTGCCATTATCTGTGATCGTGACTGTTCCTGTCGCATCGAAAGCACAGCCCGCTGTCGTGCGTGTTCCCCCGGCCGCCACGACAGGATGGCAGTTCGTGTTAGTGCCCAAACTATTTAAAATGTCGAAGCGCAAAATGTAAGGTGAGCCATACACGAACGAAGTGGCATTGACGTTGGTGATAGCGTTGGTGACAGGATCGAATGTGACGATGCCATATTGCAGATGGCTGTTTTCCTTGCTCACCACGACCGGCACGCCGGGGCTGGAGGTGCTTGAAGCAAACGTGGTTGTCGCCGTGGTGTCGCCGGCGTAGCGGGCATTTACGTTGTAACTGCCCCCGGGAAGAATAATGCCAGTAACGTTCACGGAACCGCCAGACAGAGTGGCGCTGCCGATTCCACCATTTACGGAAGTGGGAACGATAAGCGAGACGTCGCCGGTAGGTGTGCCGGACGTCGAAGTCACGGTTACATTTGCTGTGACCGCTGTACCGTGCGTGATGGTGACCGTCGATGTTCCACCGTTCACGGTAAGGGTAGTCGTCGTGGCGTGGAAAGTGCCTACCGCCAGCGGCCATTGTGTGGCGAGGTTGGCGACATTGACTGAACCGAGACCGGTCGCGAGGTCGTATCCGGCGGTGGTGGTCCACGCCGGCGTTGTGACGGAGGCTGGGGCCACGAGAACACCGTTCGTGTTGGCCGTCTTGCTGCTACAGTTTGGCGAATTCCCAGCACACGGAACTGAGTTATTACCCTTCGTTACGTCATTGAACGCGCAGGTTGAGCCAGAGAGCGCTTCCGTCGAGGAGTTGCAGCTTTGGCCCGCTGTTGCAGCGATCTTGTATAACACGGGATTGGCGTTGCCTTGGCGGCCGTTGTTCTGATTGATCAGCGCCATGATACCCGCGAACGCGGGAGCGGATGCAGAAGTGCCGCCCACGCCCAAGAAACTGAAAGATCCGCTGGACGCGCAGGAAGGCGAACTGCCAGCCTTAATCGCGTCCGCCTGGCAGACCAGATAGAAGCTCTGGCTTTGCGGTCCGTCGCTGGCGAACAGGGAAACGTCGGGGATATAACGATGGTTGTCACCTGCGGCAATGCCGTTCGGAATGATTCCGCTTTGCCAGGCGGGCTTGGGATATCCCGCAAACGTGCCCGCATTAATGCCGCTGGGGCCTCCGCCTCCACCAACTATGCCATTGGCAGTCGTGCAGACCGTGTTGAGTGTCGTGCTCGTGGCGGTTGCGGCGCACGAATCGTTCCAAGGTATCTCGTGGATGTACCCCAGAGCGGATTCTTTTCCCGTACCGTTTGCTGTTGCCCAGAAACTGGTTTGCATGGCGGCGGGGGAAAAATCGTCAAAATCCGTGCCACCCACTGCGGTATTGAATGGCGTGGAGGCAATGCCACTGACCGCGAGTCCACCCGTGGCGACCTTCGCGGTTGTAAAGTCATCGCAACCGGCGGAGCCGGGATCGCCAGAAGACACGAAGACGCTGATACCTTGCGCCGCTGCTTGCTCCCATAGGGCGTTAAAGAACTGATTCCCCGCGGTGCCCAGTCCTGATTCGCAGGCGCCGAAACTGAGGCTCATCGCCGGGGCGATATTGTTATCAATGATGTAAAACGAAGAAAGGTCTGTTCCAAGGGCGGTTTGAGTATCTTCCGATACCACAAGGTTGATAGTCGCATTCGGCGCGACCATTCCGGCGATTTGCACGTCGAGGTCGGCTTCGCCTTCGTCCCCATTCTTACCGGGGTCCGGCCCATTGGGAATGATATTGGGAGGATTGTTTGGAAGACCGAATAGCGTTCTAAAATCCGTCACGTCCTGAGGGTTTATGTTTGAATCAGCCACGATGGCGATTTGCTGCCCAGTTCCATCAAGTGCGAGGGGGATGTTATAGATTTTGGCGAAGTCCGCGGGACCCACGACGTAACAGGGTTGTGCATGGTTCGTCCCGCAGCCTGATGTTGTAGTGAACTGCGGTTTACCCGGTACTTCCCGAGTTGCGGTGCGAATCCCAACGTCGTGTCTGAACGAGTGTCTTGGAAAGTTGTGCAGAGACAGAATGCCTGCTACGACAGGCGTCAAAGCCGCTGGAATTTGCGGATCGCTGATGTTGGCTTGGCGGGATTTGCTGTCCACATTGAATTGATGGATCTCGGTGTGAAAGGCGTTGCGGACTTGGGCTACGTTGCCGGAAAACTCGATGGCGGTGCGACCTGCACCGACCTTGATTCCTTGGAATCCCTGGCGCGTCAGCCAGTCGGTGACGGTCTGGATATCGGCGTCGGCGGGAC
>WNFT01000785.1_pt1 | contig 27486 bp, 31 predicted proteins | sample 5400191 | NCBI WGS metagenome assembly WNFT01 (sample SAMN13153359, study PRJNA577476) | soil metagenome | isolation source: 80 cm saprolite under Madrone tree | place: USA:California | collected 2016-06-14 | reverse complement strand
TGCGGCAACGTCCGAATTGTGGCGTCGGGACTCCCATACCGGGTCGGCCTTTGTCACTGTCTCGACTGCCGCAAGCATCATGGGGCCCTTTTTCACGCTTCCGCGGTGTTCCCTCAGGATGCGGTGACGATCGATGGCGAAACACACGACTACGCCGGGCGGTTTTTCTGTCCCCGCTGCGGCTCGTCCATTTTCTCACGCAGCGCAGACGAAATCGAAGTGAACCTAGGATCCCTGGATGCCCCTGACCAACTGAGGCCAACCTACGAACTCTGGACCGTCCGTCGCGAGTCCTGGTTGCCGCCGTTTCCGCTCACGAGACGATACGACCGCGATCGTGACGCCGCGGGTCCCTTTGAGGAGTAGGTCGCACGAACGGTGCGAAGGCGCCGTTACGAGGTGACAGAGATGTATGCCTTGATCGACATCTCGAACCAGATGCTCGAGGACAGCGCCTTCGACATGGAAGGCGAAATCCGCGGCGAGGCGACCGAGCAGTTCGCTGTCAAGGAAGGCGCTGAAATCCGCGGCACCGTCCGGGCCGGCCAGAAGTCGTGCAGCGTCTAGGAAACTACGGGCATTGGCGCAGGGAATTGTCCGTGATCCGCTGCAGCGCCTTCATGTCTGCGAGCAGCATCACCCGGTCGGCGACCGGCAGCTTTCACACGGCCCGCAAAGGGCTACGGCCGGAAGGCGGCGGCTATCGGCGGGATCACCTGCGGGCCTTCGCACAGCGCGTCGAAGTCGCAGACACCGAGGTTCGCATCATGGGATCGAAAACGGAACTGCTACGAACGCTCGTCGCTGCTTCTAGCGGGAAATCGCGTGTAGCGCCTGGCGCCAGACCCCGGGTCTCCAGGCATTGCGGCGGAAATGTCGCTTGAGGCAAGGGGGTCAATTCTATAAGATTCTCCGCGAGTTAGCGGGCGCGCGTCAAGAACGGTGGCAACTTCGTCGAGAGTGATGGCCACAGCCTTCGGCGCGGAGGCAGTCGGGGCAAGAGCATAAAATGCAAAGTAACTGGATAAAGGCCGCCCTTCTCGGGACGGCGTTCTTGGTCGGCGGTTGCTCGTTCGCCGACAATGCCCTGCTGCCCTCCCTCGGCGGCAGCAGCACCAGTGGCAGCACCGTCGGCACTCCGGCGAATACCACCGGGGCCCCTACCGGACAAGCCGCCGCAGGTCAGCCCGGTGGCGCCGGCACCCCGACGAATACCACCGGAGCGCCCAAGCTCGGCACCGGCAATTTCCAGCCTGAGCCGGTCGCCCCCGGCAAGCCCACCGGCACTGCGGTGGGCCAGAAGGTCGAGGCCATGCGCGGCGACCTGACCAGGCTGAATGCCTCGGTTGGCGCCCAGAACCAGACGCTCCAGGCACTGCGCGCCCAATCGATCCAGAACGCGGTTGCCTATCATTGGTCGGTCGCCAGCATCAACGCCCAGCTGGAGCCCGGTACGACCCCCGGCAATCCCATCCTGGTCAAACAGTGGAACGATGCCCAGGGTCATCTTGGCAAGGTCAACGACATGCTGAGCGCCATGAGCAAGCTGGCCAATGACGCGGCGGCCAATGCGGCGATGTCCAATTTTCTGCTGGAATCCACCCGGGCTACCTTCGGGATTTCCGGCGCGGCGGACGAAGACCATGCCCAGCTCCTTGTGCTGGAGGACGAGGTCAACAAGACTTCCATCCTGATCGACCGCATGCTCGACGAATTGGCCGTGGATATCAGTCGCCAGACCAGTTATTTGTCCGAGGAGCGGGCGAACTTGAACACGCTGGCCGTCGCCGTGAACAGTGGCGAATTCCTCGGCAACAGCCTGGCGAGCGAGGCCTATCCGCCGCCCATTGCTCCGGCGATGGCCCCGGGCACCGGCATCGCTTCCGGCCGTCCGCTGGTGGTCATCCGCTTCGACCGGCCCATTGTCGATTATCAGCAGCCGCTCTATCAGGCGGTGAGTCAGGCCCTGGCGCGCCGCCCCAATGTCGCCTTCGATCTTGTCGCCGTCGCGGCCACCGGTAGTGGCACGGCCCAGACGGCCATCAACAGCAACATGGCCCGCCGCAACGCGGATCAGGTGCTGCGCTCCCTCATCGGCATGGGGCTCCCGCCCGAGCGCGTGAGCGTCTCCTCGGCCACCAGCGGAGCCGCGCGAGTCAACGAAGTACACCTCTACGTGCGCTGACAACCTCTAACCGGTCTTGACACCCGGCGCCGCGGCCCTCCGCGGCGCCGGTTTCGTTTTGGGGCCGAGAGCCCATTGAATCATTCCCGCCCCTCGATGGCGGCGGGAGAATTATTTCGGTGCCTTGCGGGCGATCCGACATTTTTTTTGCGCCCCCGGGGACTGGCAGGCGGGCTTGGGCGATGCCATCCTATTCTCAAGGCCATGGTGTCGGAGCGGAGGTTGCCATGCGGGGGCGTGTCCTGCAGCTTGTCGCCCTTATCCTTTCCCTGTCGCTACCAGTCGCGGCGCGGGCGGGCGATGCGCCGGTCGGTCGGGCCGACACGGCGGCGATCCGCGCCGTCATCGCCGATCAGCTCGGCGCCTTCCTGCGCGACGACGGGGCCGGTGCCTTTGCCGATGCTTCCCCAGCCATCCAGCAGATTTTTCACGACCCCGATACCTTCATGGAAATGGTGCGCGCCGGCTATCAATCGGTCTATCGGGCGCGCGGCGTGGAATTCCGCGATCTCGGCATGATGGAGAAGCGGCTGATCCAGCAGGTCTACATGACCGGCCCCGACGGTATTCCCGTGCTGGCCTTCTACGAAATGCAGCGCCAGCCCGACGGCAGCTGGCGCATCAACGGCGTCTCTATCGCCCGCGCGCCCGACCAGGGCGTCTAAGCGATAAACAGGCAGGCGTTGCCGGGTCGGCGGGCACGGGCTAAAACCGCGCTCAATCCGTCGCGCCGTTGCGGCGCCGGGCCATCGGGGGATCTCCGCATGAGCAGCGCGCCACAGAAGAATTTTCCCGTCACCTGGGAGGAATTGCACCGCAACGCCAAGGCGCTCGCCTGGCGGCTGGTGGAAGTGGGGCCGTTCAAGGGCATCGTCGCGGTGACCCGCGGCGGGCTTGTGCCGGCCGCGGTCGTGGCCCGCGAGCTGGAAATCCGCCTGCTCGATACCCTCTGCATAACCAGCTATGACGAAAGCAAGCAGGGCCGGCTCAGCGTGCTGAAGGCGGCAGCGGCGGCGGACAAGGGCAAGGATTGGCTTATCATCGACGATCTGGTGGATACGGGCCGCACCGCCAAGGAAGTGCGCAAGCTGCTGCCCCTAGCGCATTTCGCCACGATCTATGCCAAGCCCGCCGGGCGGCCCCTGGTCGATACGTTCATTACCGAGGTCAGCCAGGACACCTGGATCCTCTTTCCCTGGGACATCGAACCCCAGTTCATCCAGCCCATCGCCCAGCGGAGATAAACTCAGCCCACCGGCCAATTATCGATCAGCCGGGTGCGGCCGAGCCAGGCGGCGGCGAACAGGCGGCACGGCGGCTTGGCCTTCGCGAGCGGCTGAAGCTCCGCCTCATCGGCCAGGGTGACATAGTCGATCTTGCCGAAGCCGGCGGCACTCAAGCCCGCCTGCACGATCTCGATTTCCGGCGCCGCCGCTCGGCCATCGGCGAGATGGGCTGCTGCGGCCTTCAGCAGTTGCCCTAAAGCCGCCGCGCGCTGGCGTTCGCTCGCCGAGAGATAGCGGTTGCGCGAGGAGAGCGCCAAGCCATCGGCCTCGCGCACCGTAGGCACGCCGACAATCGCCACCGGCAGATCGAGGTCGCGCGCCATGCGCCGGATGACCTGCAACTGCTGAAAATCCTTCTCGCCGAAATAGGCGCGATCCGGCAATGCCTGGTTCAGAAGCTTGGCCACCACCGTGGCCACGCCGGCAAAATGTCCCGGCCGATGAGATCCGCAAAGATGCTGGGTCAGCCGCGCCACGGTGACGGTGGTCGCGAAACCTTCCGGATAGATTTCATCGACATCAGGCGCGAACAACAGGTCGGCGCGGGCCTGGCCCAGCAGGGCGCGGTCGGTCGATTCGTCGCGCGGATAGGCTGCCAAATCCTCGTTGGCACCGAACTGGGTGGGGTTGACGAACAATGTGGCCACCGCGCGGCCGCCGTCGGCCTTGGCCTGGCGCACCAGCGTCAGATGACCTTCATGCAACGAGCCCATGGTGGGGACAAGACCTACTCGCTCGCCCGCCTTGCGCCAGAGGGCGACGGCGGCGCGCAACTCGCCGATCCGCCGGACAATCGCAGGGCCGCCGGCCACGCTCACGCCTTGCTGGGTATCCCGAAGCAATGCTCGGGCGCCGGGAAGCGGCGCTGGCGCACGTCCTCGGCATAGGCGGCGGCCGCCTTGCCGATGGCCGGGCCCAGATCGGCATAGCGTCTGACGAATTTCGGGCGGAAGTCAGCGAAGAGGCCGGTGATATCCTCGGTCACCAGCACCTGGCCGTCGCAGGCGGGCGAGGCGCCGATGCCGATGATGGGCGTGGCAACGCGCGCCACGATGTCGCGCGCGAGCGGTTCCACCACGCCCTCGAGAACGATATTGAAGGCGCCGGCCGCCGCGATCGCCTCGGCATCGGCCAGGATTGCCGCAGCCTCGTCCTGTTTGCGGCCCCGCGCGCGATATCCGCCCAGGCGATTGACCGACTGCGGCGTCAACCCGACATGGCCCATGACCGGGATGCCGCGGCGAACGAGATAATCCACCGTCTCCGCCATTTCGACGCCGCCCTCCAGCTTCACCGCCGAACTGCCGGTCTCCGCCATGACGCGGGCGGCGCTGCGGAAGGCAAGCTGAGGCGATTCCTTGTAGCTGACGAAGGGCATGTCGACGACGAGACAGGCGCGCCGGCTGCCACGATGTACCGCGGCACCATGGGCGATCATCATGTCGAGGGTGACCTTGAGGGTGCTGTCGAATCCATACAACACCATGCCCAGGGAATCGCCCACCAGCAGCAGATCGACATGGGGATCGAGCTGGCGGGCCACCGGCGTCGTATAGGCGGTGAGGCAGACGATGGGTTCGCCACCCTTGCGCGCGGCGAGATCCGGTACGGAAATCCGCTCGACCTTGGCTTCGGCGCTCATGTTTCTGGCCTTTCGCGCCTCCTCGGGAGGGTGCATTCTGTTCCTAAATGGTGCAGTGCACAATAATCTTTTGGCAACAATCGAATGTCCTTGCCGGGGCCGCCTGCGGCCTATAAGCACCGCGCCATGCGCAGCATCACCATGCGACCCGAGGCACATAAGCGATTCACCACGGGCCATCCCTGGGTCTATTCCAACGAGATCGTGATGGATGCAGGCGCCAAGGCCATCGAGGCCGGCAGCCTCGTGCGCCTGCTGCGCGCGGACGGGTCGCCCCTGGCGCTTGCCATTTTCAATCCCCATACGCTGATCGCCGCCCGCCGGTTGACGAACAATCTCGAGGCCAAGATCGACGCCGATTTCTTCGCCCAGCGTTTGGACCGCGCCCTCAAGCTTCGCGAACGGCTGGTAGGCGAGCCCTATTACCGCCTGGTCCATGCCGAGGCCGACGGCATGCCCGGTGTGGTGATCGATCGCTTCGGCGATCTGGTGGTGGTGCAGATCAATACCGCGGGCATGGAGCGGCTGCTGCCGGAAATACAATCCGCACTCGACAAGGTGGTGGCACCGCGCCAGTTGTTGCTGCGCTGCGATTCATCGGCCCGCGAGTTCGAGGGCCTGCCGGCCTATGTGAAAATAGCCAAGGGCGAGCTCGAGGGGCCGATCGAGGTCAAGGAAAACGGGCTCCGTTTCCTGGTCGACCCGATGGCCGGGCAGAAGACCGGCTGGTTCTACGATCAGCGCGACAATCGCGCCGCGGTGGCGACGTTGGCGCCGGGCGCCCGCGTGCTCGATCTCTACAGCTACACCGGCGGCTTCGCGCTAGCCGCGGCCAAGGCCGGCGCGCGTGAGGTGATGGCCATCGACCGTTCCGAGGGCGCCTTGCGTTTCGCCGAACAATCCGCAGCACTCAACGGTCTGGCCGAGCGTTGCAAATTTTGCCGGGCCGAAGTCTTCGAGGAATTGGAGCGGCTGGCCAAGGCAGGCAAGCGCTTCGACATCGTGATTGCCGATCCGCCGGCCTTCGTCAAAGCCAAGAAGGACCTGAACCAGGGCGCGCGCGCCTATCGCAAACTGGCGCGGCTCTCAGCCGCTCTGGTGAAGCCGGGCGGATTTCTTTTCATCGCCTCATGCTCGCACAACATGCCGGTGGAGGAATTCGATCGCCAGGTCAATCGCGGCCTGGTCGATCTCACGCGCGAGGGCCGCATCCTGCGCGCCGCCGGGGCGGCCGCCGATCATCCCCTCCATCCGGCGTTGCCGGAGAGCGCCTATCTGAAATCGCTGTTGCTGCAGCTCGACTAGTCACCCCAACCGGCGAAGCCGGCTAGTCATCACGCACGGCGATCCGGTCGATGATTGCCAGCAAACCGAACAGCACGATGGCTGAGACGACGGCGATGAGCGTGGCGTTGTCGGGAATCGACTCCGCCGCCAAGCCATAGGCGAGATAGCCGATGGCCGCCGAGACACCGACGCGCAACCACAGCGGCATGCCGCCACCGCGAATGCCCTCGGCCTTGTCAAAACCGTGCTTGATGAGCAAAAAGACGAAGAGCACGGCGAAGACGAAGAAGGTCAGGCCGCCGTAATAGGGCACCCCATGGCCGGCACGCTGGGCCACGAACAGGCTCACGATGCCCATGATCGCCACCGCGCCGCAGAGCACCGCATTGCTGGAGAAGGACGAATCATGGTCGGGCGATGCCGGCTGGCTCATGGCGTTCCTCGATGCAAGTCGCTGGGCGAGAAGGCGGAAATTACGGCGGCGGAGGAATTAGCGCAAGCGGGCACCCTCCAACTCTCCCCTATCGGCACGGGGCTGCCGGCCCGCAGGGGCAGGGCAATCGCATTTGGCGAGACTGTTGCCTTTCTCTCCTCTGTCATTCCCGCGCAAGCGGGAATCCAGCGCCCCAAAACCCGTCACTCGCCGCTGGATTCCCGCTTGCGCGGGAATGACGGCAACAGAGAGGTCGGAGAACCCAAATGCGATTGCCTTACCTGCAGAGGGAGGGGGAAGTAAAGCCGGCGGCACGAATACTCGTTCGTCACGCCCGCGACGGCGGGCGTCCACGTCTTGCAATTGACGAAGGAAGCCGTGGATGCCCGGCCGCGGCCTTCGGCCGCCCCGGGCATGACGGTGAAGGGACAGCAGTGGGGGTGGCCGCTTGGGCGCCTAAGCCGCCCTCGATTTTCGGGGGCCGTTCTTGCTCTTCTGGCCGTCCTTGTTGGTCTTCTGGGGCAGTTCGACGGCGAAGACCGTGCCTTCGGCGGTGCTGCGCAGCAGGCGGATATTGCCGCCATGGGCGCGCGCCAGCTCGCGCACGATGGCCAAGCCCAGGCCCGATCCACCAGGACGCGCCGAGCCGGCGAAGGGCTGGAACAGATTGTCGCGGGCACGGGGTGCCAGGCCAGGTCCGTTGTCGCTGACCTCGACGATGATGCGCTCGCCCTCGCGCCGGGCGGTGATTTCGATGCGATTGGCCCCGGCTTGGGCGGCGTTCTGCGTGAGGTTGGCGAATATCCGGAACAGCTGGGAACGATCGGCCTCCACGATCAGGGTTGCCGGCACGTGATTGCGCAGGGGCGGTTCGCCCTCGGCCGGCACCGGCAAGGTGAGTGCCACCTCCTCGATCAATTCGGCCAGAGGGAAGCTGGTTTGTTCAAGAACCGGCGGTCCCTCCCGGGTGAAATTCAGCGTGGCGCTACACAGCTCGACGGCGCGGTCGATGGCGGCCAGCAGGGCACGGGAATTGCGCCGCACCGTGGGATCGTCGCTCGCCAGCAGGCGGTCGGAAACAAGCCGCGCCGTCGAGAGAATGTTGCGCAGATCGTGATTGATCTTGGTGACAGCACCGCCCAATGCAGCGAGCCGGGTCTTCTGTTTGAGAGCTGCACGCAATCCCGCCTGCATCTGGACCAATTCGCGCTCGGCCACGCCGATCTCGTCGCTGCGCTGGCTGGGGCGCCCGGCGAGCGAGGCGTTTTCCGGATCGCTGCGGAAGGCCACCATGGATTCGGTCAGCCGCCGCATGGGCCGGATCATCAGCCATTGCAGGCTGAGATAGACCAGGGAGGCGGTGAGCAGGGAGATGACGATGGAAAGGGCCAGCACGCGTTCGGAATATTCGATGAGGGCGCTTCGCATGGGCGCCTCGTCGACGACGATTTCGACGACGGCCCCGGGAGTCTTCGGCGAGGGGCCCACTACCCGGAGGATCCGGTTGGCGGGATGCGCGATGCTGGCGAAAGCATCGCCGATCAGGCCGAAGAAGTTGCGCTGGGTGAGATCGTACATCGCATCGATAGCGGGTACGCCGTCCTTGGCATGCATCATCAGCTTGATGCCATTGGGCTGCTTGAGGCCGACGACATAGGCCCCGGCATGCTTCAGCAGTTCGGCCTGAAGCGAATCGCTCACCATGTAATCGGGGGTAGCGAGAAGCGCCAGGACCGCCACATGAGCCGTGGCCAGGCGATCGCGTAGATATTCGTAGCGGAAGCGGCCGGCCGAAGGGGCATAAATCAGGATCTCGCCCAGCATGACGAAAAAGATCGTGAGCAGCAGGACGCGCGCCGAGAGGCTCTTTGCGGGCGGCGGCAGATGGGGGCGGTTGCCGGTGACGGTCATGATCGGTTCCGATGCTTCTCAGCCGAAGCGGGCGAGGAATCGCACCAGGCGCTTCGTGCGCTCGCCGAACAATTTCGGCAGGTAATAATTCCCGGCGGCGCGCTTGCCGATCTCGGCCAGCGTCGGATATGGCGCGATCATTCCAGCCACGGCGCCGATCTTCAGTTTTTGGGATACGGCCAGGGTCCAGAAATGGATCATCTCGCCGGCCGAGGGGCCGACGATATCGGCCCCCAGGATGCGCCCCCGCATATTGGTGACGATCTTGATGAACCCCCGATGCAGATGCTCGGCCTGGGCGCGGTCGTTCTCGGCGAGCGGCCAGCGCAGCAGGCGGATGGGTCCTTGCGCGCGCGCCGCCGCCTCGCTCGATCCGACATGGGCGAGTTCGGGATTGGTGAACGTGACCCAGGGCAGCGCGGAAAGATCAACCCTGGCCGGCAGGCGAAACAGCGCGTTGCGGATGACGATGCCGGCATGATAGGCGGCCAGATGGGTGAACTGCGGCCCACCCACCACGTCGCCCACTGCATAGGCTCGACGGTTGGTGGTGCGCAGGCGCGCGTCGACCTGGATGCCCTTGTCGGAATGGGCGATGCCGGCGCTCTCCAGACCCAGATCCGCGACCTGGGGCCGGCGGCCGGCGGCGACCAGCAGATGCGATCCTTCCAGGCGCCGGCGCATCCCATCCTTCTCGATCTCCAAGGCCAGGTTCGCTCCCGACTTGCTGGCGCCCACGACCTTGTGCTGCTCGAACAAGGCAATGCCGTCGTCGAGCAGGGACTGGCGGACGACGGCCACCAGTTCCGGATCGTCCTTGGGCATGATCTCCAACATCTCCACGACGCTGACTTGCGCGCCCAGGCGGCGAAACGCCTGGGCCAGCTCGCAGCCGATGGGCCCGCCCCCCATGACCAGAAGATGCGCGGGCAGGCGATCGATGTCGAAGATCGTCTCGTTGGTCAGATAGGGAAGGTCGCCCAACCCCGGCACCGGCGGCACGAAGGCCATGGAGCCGGTGGCGACCACGAAGCGCCGCGCCCGGATGCGGGTCTCGCCGACGCTGACCTCGCTGGGACCGGTAAAGCGGCCGGGTTCGCGCAAGACGGTGACGCCGAGGCCGGTAAATCGCTCCTCGGAATCATTGGGCGCGATTGCCGCGATGACGGCGCGGACATGGGCCTGGACCTTGGCGAAATCGACGCGCGGGGCATCCTGCGCCAGACCGAAGGCCGCTGCGCGGCGATAGTCCGTGGCCGCGTGGGCCGCTGCCAGCAGCGCCTTGGAAGGTACGCAGCCGGTATTGAGACAGTCGCCGCCCATGCGATGGGATTCGATCAACACGGTCTTGGCGCCCAACTGGCTGGCGCCCGCGGCCACTACCAGCCCGCCGGTGCCAGCACCGATGACGCAGATATCGGGGGTCAGCAGATCGCTCATTTCTTGGATGTTCCCCGGGATTTCCGCCAGGCCTTATAGGCGACCGGCAGCAAGGAGAGCAGCGCCAGCCCGATCATCGCGGTCAGGATCTGGGGCGTGAGCACTGACCCGAGGGAAAAATCGGCGTTGCTGTCGAGCAGAGTCTTGAGGCCCGCACCCACCGTCGTATAGACGAATGTGCCAGGGATGACGCCAATGAATGTGGCAAGGACGAATGTACGAAGGCGAACGCCCAGAAAAGCCGGCACCAGATTGACGACGAAAAAAGGAAACGCCGGCACCAGCCGCAGGAACAGGAGATAACTGAAGGCATTGGCCTGGAACCCGTCATACATGCGGGTCAGCCAGGGGCCGGCGCGCTGGCGCAACATATCGGCAAACGCCGTGCGCGCGGCGAGAAACAGAAGCGTGGCGCCGATCGTCGCGGCGACCACGGTGACGCCCGTGCCAAGCCACTGTCCGAACATATAGCCCCCGGCGAGCGTCAGAACCGCCGCCCCGGGCAGCGAAAGGCCGACAGCCCCGACGTAGACCAGGACATAGACCGCCAAAACCAGGATCAGATGGTCGGCGACGTGCGAAGAGAGCCAGTCGCGATTGGCTTTCAAGGCGTCCAGCGACAGATAGCGCTGCAGCCCGAAGGCGAAGAACAAGGCGGCACCCAGGACGATGGCCAACACGGGCAGCCAGCGCCGAATGCCGCGCTTTTGCTGGCTCTTAGGGATGCTGTCAGCCATTTCCATCATGTAACATCGGGCCGTGCCGGGCGCCACCCCGGCCGCCGTTTGGGCCTTAATCCGGCAGCGCGGGCAGGCTGTTCTTGGCCAGCGTTGACTCTGCTCCGTTAAGCCCTTATACAGCCGCGGCAATTCCTTGAATCACCGCCTTTCGTAACGGAGTCTCAACGTGAAGCGCACGTATCAGCCCAGTGTGCTCGTCCGCAAGCGCCGCCATGGCTATCGCTCCCGCATGGCCACGGTCGGCGGCCGCAAGGTCATCGCCAATCGGCGGGCCAAGGGTCGCAAGCGCCTCAGCGCTTAAAGTGCATGGCGCCACTTCAGCGCCTCACCCGACGGGCCGAATTCCTGACGGTCGCCGCCGGCCGACGTAAGTCGGTGGCGCCGGGTCTCATCCTGCAAGCACATCCGCAGCTTGCCGCCGATGCTTTACGCGTGGGCTTTACCGCCAGCCGCAAGGTCGGCAATGCCGTCGCCCGCAACCGGGCGCGCCGGCGCCTGCGCGCCGCCGCCGCCGCGGTCCTCGCCACCCATGCGGCGAGTGGCCACGACTATGTCGTCATCGCGCGAGCCGGTACCTTGACCAGACCCTATGACGCCTTGCTCGAGGATCTGGCGGCAGGGCTGAAGCGCCTCGGGGTTTATCGGGAATGAGCGGGACCGGGATCACGATCGCGCTGAGGCGGCTGGCGATCCTGCCGATCCGCCTCTACCAGTGGACGCTGTCGCCGTTGCTGCCGCGCAGTTGCCGCTTCACGCCCAGTTGTTCGGCCTATGCCGTCGACGCCATCCTCGCCCATGGCCTGTGGCGCGGCGTTGGATTGGCCGGGCGGCGTTTGCTGCGCTGCCATCCCTGGGGCGGACAGGGTTATGACCCGGTGCCGGACTGCACGCGCCATCGCGCGGCGCGCTGAGGGTCCGCGGACCAGTCGAAAGAGGACGAGACGGAGACGATGGATCAGAAGAATTTCATCTTGGCGATTGTCCTGTCGGGACTCATCCTCTTCCTGTTCTGGGTCGTGCTGCCGCAGTTCTTCCCACATTACTTCCCGGGAATGGGCGGCGTTGTCACCCAGACCAACACCGCGACGACCAGCACCACCACCACGGGCCAGACCACCGCAGGCCAGACCACGGGACAGCCCACCACGGGACAGCCCGCGGTTCCGGCAACGCCCGCCGCGGCTGCCTTCAAGCCGCGCGCCGCGGCGCTGGCCGATAGCCCGCGGGTCGAGATCCGCACGGATCGCCTCCTCGGCACGATTTCACTGGTCGGCGGCCGGCTCGACGATCTGACCCTGGCGAACTATCGCGAGACGGTGGATCCCACCAGCCCGCAGATCGTACTGCTCAACCCACCCGGAACGGACGACGCCTATTATGCCGACTTCGGCTGGGTCACCGATGCCGGCATGAAGTTCAACCTGCCCAATTCCAGCACGCGCTGGACCGCCGACGGCGCGCCCCTGACCTCCGAGCATCCGGTGACCTTGAGTTGGGACAATGGCGAAGGGCTGACCTTCACCCGCATATTTTCCCTCGACAAGAATTTCATGTTCACCGTGACCGACGCGGTGAAGAACGGCGGCAAGGTGGCGCTCAAGCTCTATCCCTATGGCCGCATACGCAGGGTCGGCACGCCGCCCCTGGCAGGATATGCGATTCTGCATGAGGGACTGCTCGGCGTGCTGGGCGGTTCCCTCAAGGAGGTCAAATACTCGGCCATCGCCAAGGCGGGGTCCGAGCCCTTCGACAGCACCGGCGGGTGGTTGGGCATCACCGATAAATATTGGCTGGTGGCCTTGGCGCCAGATCAGGCGGCGCCGATCCATGTCAATTTCCTGCATGACACCGAGGCCAACAAGGACGTCTATCTGACCAACTACAACGGCGCCAGCGCCCTCGATCTCGCGCCGGGCGGCAGCGCCAGTTCCACCACGCACCTCTTCGCCGGGGCCAAGGAAGTGCATCTGCTGGCCGATTATCGCGATCGGCTCGGCATTCCCCTGTTCGAGCGCGCCGTCGACTTCGGCTACCTCTATTTCCTGACCAAGCCGATCTTCTATCTGCTCGATTTTATCTATCACGCCATCGGCAATTTCGGCGTCGCGATCCTGGTGCTGACAGTCTGCGTGCGAATTCTGATGTTCCCGCTCGCCAACAAATCCTTCCGGGCGATGAACAAGATGAAGAAGCTGACGCCGCTGATGACCGAGCTGCGCGAGCGCCACAAGGACGACAAGCAGCGCTTGAACCAGGAGATGATGGAGCTCTACAAGCGCGAGAAGGTGAATCCGGCGGCGGGATGTCTGCCGGTTCTGGTGCAGATCCCGGTCTTCTTCTGCCTTTACAAAGTGCTTTTCGTCACCATCGAGATGCGCCACGCGCCCTTCTTCGGCTGGATCAAGGACCTCTCGGCGCCCGATCCGACGACCTGGCTAAATCTCTTCGGCCTGCTGCCCTGGCATGTGCCCCACGACTTTTCTTCTCTGGGCATCGTCGCCGGCATTGTCGCGGCCGTCGCCCACCTCGGCGTCTGGCCGATCCTGATGGGCCTCACCATGTTCCTGCAGCAGAAGCTGAACCCGCCACCGCCCGATCCGGTCCAGGCTAGGATCTTCATGTTCTTGCCGATCGTCTTCACCTTCACCTTGGCGAACTTTCCGGCGGGGTTGGTGATCTATTGGGCGTGGAACAATCTGCTGTCGATTTCCCAACAGAAGTTTCTGATGTGGCGGATGAGCCGGAAGCCTTGAGCCGGCCGGAAGCGGCCGCCGCTATAGAGACCGGCCGACTTCTGTTCGCCCAGGCTTGCGATTTCGTTGCCGGTGCCACCAAGGCCGAAGCCCTGCCGGCGCCTAGATTGCCCGAGGTCGCCTTCGCCGGGCGTTCCAATGTGGGCAAGTCGAGCCTGATCAATGCGCTGACCGGACGGAAAACGCTGGCGCGTGTGTCCCACACGCCCGGCCGCACCCAGCAGGTCAATTTCTTCGATCTGGGTGGGCGCCTGATGCTGGTCGATCTGCCGGGCTATGGCTATGCCGCGGTCGGCCGCAAGCAAGTTGGCGTCTGGTCGGCCCTGATCCGGACATATCTCAAAGGTCGCCCCTCCCTGCGCCGGCTCTGCTTGCTGATCGACGGGCGCCACGGCTTGAAGGACAGTGACCGGGCGACCATGAGCGAGCTCGACAAGGCGGGACTCTCTTATCAGCTCCTGTTGACCAAGGCCGACCAGGTGAAGCCCGATGTCCTGGAAGCGCGCCGCCAGTCGATCACCAGCGAGATCGCCCGTCATACGGCGGCCCATCCTCATGTGCCGGTCACCAGCGCCTTCGAGGGCATCGGTATCGCCGAGTTGCGTGCGGAACTGGCGAGTCTTTCACGGCCCAACCCTTTGCGATAGAGTGCGCGCCCATGGCCCAAGCACCTAATTTCACCGAGACCAAGCACTGGTTGCGCACCGCGCGGACTCTGACCGAGGCCCTGCCTTACATGCAGCGCTATTCGGGCAAGACCTTCGTCATCAAATACGGCGGCCATGCCATGGTCGATGACGAACTCTCCCGCGTCTTCGCCAGCGATATCGTGCTGATCAAGCAGGTGGGCATCAACCCCTTGGTGGTTCATGGCGGCGGCCCGCAGATCGCCGAGATGCTGGATCGCCTGCAGCTCAAGAGCGATTTCGTCGACGGCCTGCGCGTGACCGATGCCGCTACCGTCGAGGTGGTCGAGATGGTGCTCGCCGGCAAGATCAACAAGCAGATCGTCCAGGCCATGACGCAAGCGGGCGGCAACGCGCTCGGGCTCAGCGGCAAGGATGCGGGCCTGATGCCGGCGAACCGGATGCAGTTGATCAAGGGCGGCCAATCCATCGATCTGGGTTTCGTGGGCGATCCGGCGGAGATCGACGCCGATGTGCTGCACCGCCTGGCCGCGGCGGGTTTCATCCCGATCATCGCCCCCATTGGCTATGGCCGGGCGGGCGAGACCTACAACATCAACGCCGATACGGCCTCCGGCGCCATCGCCGGGGCGATGAAAGCCACCCGCCTGTTGATGCTGACCGATGTCGTCGGCGTGCTCGACCGCGAGGGCAATCTACTGACCGACCTCACGGTCAGCCAGGTCAGCGCCCTGATGAAGGACGGCACCATCACCGGCGGCATGATCCCCAAGCTCGAGACTTGCGTGGAGGCGCTGGAAGCCGGTGTCGAGGCCGCCGTCATTCTCGATGGACGCGTGCCCCATGCCCTGCTGCTGGAAATCTTCACCGCGCGCGGCGTCGGCACCATCGTGCGGCGCGATTAGGCGTGCCGGACATTTTCAACGCTCTCAGTGCCGCCATGAAAGACCGTGCCCGCCTGCGCCCGCTGAGCGAAATCGCCGACTGGATCTTCGATCTCGACAACACGCTTTATCCGGCGCGCTGCAACCTGTTCGCGCAGGTCGACCGGCGCATCGGCCAGTTCATCGAGGGCCGCCTGGGCCTCGATCCCCTCGAGGCGCACCAGTTGCAGAAGCACTATTTCCACGAACATGGCACGACGCTGGCAGGCCTGATGGCCCATCACGCCGTCGATCCCGAGGCCTTTCTGCATTTCGTCCACGATATCGACGTGACGCCCGTGCCGCCCAGCCCGGCTCTGGACGAAGTGCTGAAGCGCCTGCCGGGAAGGAAATTCATTTTCACCAACGGCTCGACAGCCCATGCCGATCGGGTGACGGGGCGCCTGGGCGTCACCCATCATTTCGACGGCGTCTTCGACATCATCGCCGCCAATTACCGGCCGAAGCCCGACCCGGCAACCTATGACAGCCTGATACGCCGCCATGGGATCGATCCCTTGAAGGCCGCCATGATCGAGGATTTGCCGCGCAATCTGCGGCCCGCCGCCGCACTGGGCATGACCACGGTTCTGGTCCTGACCGGCGAGGAATGGGCGCAAACCGATGCCGCCGGCGATCACATTCATCACGTCACCGACGATCTTGTCGGGTGGCTCACCGCCAACGCGCCGCAACGCAGCCGATAGAGACGATCCCCATGGAAACCCAAAAGCTCCAGGCCGCCATCGATGCCGCCTGGGACAAGCGCGACAGCATCAATTCGGCAACCAAGGGCGATCTTCGCACCTCCGTCGAAGCGGCACTCGAAGGTCTTGATGCCGGCAGATACCGCGTGGCCGAGAATGTCGAAGGTAAATGGGTGACCCATCAGTGGCTGAAGAAGGCGGTGCTGCTCTCCTTCCGCCTCAGGGATTCCGCACCCATGGAAACCGCCGCCGGAGCCTATGACAAGGTGCCGCTGAAATTCGCCGGCTGGGGCGAGAATCGCTTTCGTGAGGCCGGGTTTCGCGCGGTGCCGGGCAATGTGGTGCGCCACTCCGCCTATATCGCGCCGGGGGTGATCCTGATGCCCTCCTTCGTCAATGTCGGCGCGCGGGTCGACAGCGGCACCATGGTGGACACCTGGGTCACCGTCGGCTCCTGCGCCCAGATCGGCAAGAATTGCCATCTCTCCGGGGGCGTGGGCATCGGCGGGGTGCTGGAGCCCCTGCAGGCAGGGCCCGTCATCATCGAGGACGATTGCTTCATTGGCGCCCGCTCCGAAGTGGTGGAGGGCGTGGTGGTGGAGCGGGGCAGCGTCTTGTCCATGGGTGTCTACATCGGCATCTCCACCAAGATCATCGATCGGGCCACCGGCGAGGTCCATTACGGGCGCGTACCCGCCTATTCGGTGGTCGTCTCCGGCACCTTGCCGGGCAAGCCCCTGCCGAACGGCCAGCCGGGTCCCGGCCTGTACTGCGCCGTCATCGTCAAGCGCGTCGACGAAAAGACCCGGGCCAAGACTTCGATCAACGAGTTGCTGCGGGACTGAGCATGAGCACCATCGATCCCCTCGGCCTGGCCCAGGCCCTGATTCGCTGTCCCAGCGTGACGCCGGCGGAGGCGGGGGCGCTGGGCGTGCTGGAGAAGGCGCTGCGGCCGGTGGGATTCCGCTGCTGGCGCCAATCCTTCCAGGCGCCTGACACGGCCAAGGTCGACAATCTCTATGCCCGCTGGGGTGAGGGTGACGGACTCTGCTTCGCCTTTGCCGGCCACGCGGACGTGGTGCCGGCCGGCGATGCCGCGGGCTGGCAGCCCGATCCCTTCGCCGGCGAAATTCGCGACGATCACCTCTGCGGCCGGGGTGCCGCCGACATGAAATCGGCCATCGCCTGTTTTGCCGCCGCCGCGGCGCGTTTCATCCAGAAGCGCGGGCCCAATTTCGCCGGGCGCATCGCGCTCATCATCACCGGCGATGAGGAAGGGCCGGCGGTCAACGGCACCAAGCCGCTGCTCGCCTGGATGAAGCAGCAGGGGGAGCGCCTGGACGCCTGTCTGGTGGGCGAGCCGACCAATCCCGAGGCGTTGGGCGACATGATCAAGATCGGCCGGCGCGGCAGCATGACCGGGCGTTTGATGGTCTATGGCGTGCAGGGCCACAGCGCCTATCCCCATCTCGCCGACAATCCCGTGCATCGGATGATCCGGATGCTGGATTCCATCACCCGCGATCCGCTGGACGAGGGGACGACCCATTTCCAGCCCTCGACCCTGCAGGTGGTCAGCGTTGACGTGGGCAATCCCGCCAACAATGTGATTCCCGCCGCCGCCCGCGCCCTGTTCAACATCCGCTTCAACGACAAGCATACGAGCGGCGCTCTGGCCAACTGGCTGCGCGAGCGCTTCGATGCGAGCGGCGCACGCTATGATCTCGATATACAGGTGAGCGGCGAATCCTTCCTGACGCCCCCCGGCCCTCTCAGCGAGTTGATGGCCAAGGCCATCGAGCAGGTGACCGGCCGGTGCCCCGAATTCAGCACCACCGGGGGCACCTCGGACGCGCGTTTCATCCGGGCATATTGTCCCGTGGCGGAGTTCGGGATGGTGGGACAGACCATGCATAAGGTGAACGAGCGCGTGGCGCTGGCAGACATCGCCCGTCTGACCGACATTTACGAACGGATCCTGGACGGCTTCTTCGCATGAGCAAGGCCGGATGCTGAGCCTGGCTGAAATCGGTACGGCGATCTATGGCGCCTGGCGGTTGGCCTGCTTCGACCCCAATGGCATGCGCTATTTCGATCGCAGCCTCGTGGGTTTCTGGCGCTCTTTTCGCGTCGCACTGCTGGCCGCACCCTTCAGTGCGTTCCTCATCGCCCTCGATCTGTTTCACATGAAAGTCGCCGGGGGCTGGTTCAGAATCCTCGCCGGCGAATCGATCGCTTATGTCATCGGCTGGGTGGCATTCCCGCTGCTGGCCTATTATCTGACCGAGGCGATCAATCGGCGCACTCAATATCTGGGATTCATCGTCGCCTACAACTGGTCGACGCTGATTCAACTCGCCGTGGTCCTGCCCGCTGCCATCGTTGCCTATAGCGGCATCTTGCCCGCAGGCTTGGCGCCGGTGGTGATTCTCGCAGCAGACGCCGTCATCCTGATTTACGAGTGGTTCGTCGTGCGCACCGCGCTTGCCCTGCCGGGCCTGGGCGCCGCCGGCGTGGTGGTGATCGACGTCATCATGGGCATGCTGATCAACGACGCCGGCTATTTCATGGCGCGGGCGAGCTAGGATATTCGGTCGACCTCCTCAGGCCGGCCGATGGTGACATCCAGATCTTTCACCAGGCCGTTGGCGAGCGAATAGACCCAGCCGTGGACATGCAGGTTCTGACCGCGCCCCCAGGCCTCCTGCACGAAGACGTCGGAGGCGACGTTCCTTACCTGCCGGATGACATTGAGCTCGCACAGGCGATCCAGGCGCGCGCGCGAATCGGCGATCGCATCCAGCTCGTGGCGATGCTCCTGGGAGACCTCGCGGATGGGATGCAGCCAGTGGTCCACCAGGCCGCGCCGCTTGCCGTCCACCGCCGCGCTGACGCCGCCGCAGCCATAATGCCCCACCACCATGACATGCTTCACCTTCAGCACGTCGACGGCGAACTGCAGGACGGAAAGGTAGTTGGCGTCCTGCGGCGGGGCGAGGTTTGCCACGTTCCGGTGGACGAAAAGCTCGCCGGGATCGAGATCGACGATCTCGTTGGCCGGCACCCGGCTGTCGGAGCAGCCGATCCACAAATAAGACGGCGCCTGCTGGCGCTCGAGGCGGCGGAAGAAATCGGCGTCGGCGGACAAGACCCGGGCGGCCCAGGCGCGGTTGTTCGCTATCAAATGATCCAACATCGGCGCATCCACAAAGCTGACGGTCCTGCGCCCACAAGATGGAACGCTGGCTTAGGTCTCGTCCACGGCTGAATTAAGCACTCCCCGGATTCGAGCCGGATCTAGGCTTTTTGTCGCGGCCTCGTTCAGGAAGGGCCGCAACCGCGCCAGCACCTCGGCAGGGGCTTCCTCCTGCAGGAAATGCCCGCAGTCGAGCCCTTCGCCGCGTACGTCGGTGGCCCAGCGTCGCCAGATCGGCAATAGATCGCGATCCCGCCCGGCCCAGAGCAGGAGCAGCGGACAGGCGATGCGCCGGCCCGCCATGCGATCGGCTTCGTCGTCGACCAGATCCACCGTGGCACCGGCCCGATAATCCGCACAAGTCGCGCGAATCACCGGCGAGCGGCGGAAGCAGCGCAGATATTCGGCCAGCGCCTGGGTATCGATGCGGCCGACATCCCCCGCCCACCGGCTCATGAGATAGCGCAGGAAAAAATCCGGGTCGCGATCGATCAGCCCCTCGGGCAGGCCCCCGGGCTGGGCCAGAAACGGCCAATGGAATTCGTCGATGGCTGAGGCACCCGTCATCGCTTCCCAGGTTTCGATGGTGGGCAGGATGTCGAAAAGCGCAAGCCGCGTGACGAGATCCGGCCGGTCGAGGGTCAGGCGATAGGCCACCCGCGCGCCCCGGTCGTGGCCGACGACGGCATAGCGCTGGTGGCCCAATGCGCCCATCAGTTCGGCCATGACGACGGCGGTTTGGCGCTTGGAATATTGGCGGTTGGCCGGATCGGGCTCAACGTAGTCGCTGTCGCCGTAGCCGGGCAGGTCGGGCACGACCACGCTGAAGGCACCCGTCAAGGCGGGCGCCAAACGATGCCAGCAGGCATGGGTCTCGGGATAGCCGTGAAGCAGGAGTACGGCTGGCCCATCGCCGCCGAGGCGGCAATTGATCTCAATGCCCGCGGCGGCGATTCGGCGCCGCTGGAAGCCGGGGAACAGATCGGTCATGGCGGCAATCTACATGGGCGCCGGTTAATAGCGAACTTCGGCAAGGAAAAGGCCTTCGGGCGGCGCGGTGGGGCCGGCGGCGCTTCGGGCCCGGGCTGCCAGGGCAGCCGCCACATCCTCCGCAGTCCAGCGGCCCTCGCCCACCAGCTTCAGCGTGCCCACCATGTTGCGCACCTGATGATGCAAGAAGGAACGCGCGGCGGCGTGAATGCGAATCTCCTCGCCCGCGCGCTCCACATCCAGCCGATCCAGGGTCTTCAGCGGCGAGGCGGCCTGGCAGATCGAGGACCGGAAACTCGTGAAATCGTGATGACCGATCAGCCGCTGGCCGGCCGCTTGCATGGCGGATGCATCGAGTTCGCTCTGCACCCACCAGGCGCGATTGCGCTCGATCGCCAGGGGCGAGCGCCGGTTGACGATGCGATAGAGATAGCGCCGGCCGACGGCGGAGAAGCGGGCGTGGAAATCGCTGGCCACGGGCTCGGCGGCGAGAATCGAAATCGGCCGAGGCTTCAGATGAAAATTGACCGCGTCGCGCAAGGTATCGGCTTTGGTGTCGCGGGCCAGATCCACATGGGCCACCTGTCCCAGGGCATGGACGCCGGCATCGGTGCGCCCGGCGGCGGCGAGGTTGGTGCGTTCGGCTGAGAAGGCGAAGATCGCCTCCTCGATGGCCTGCTGGATCGAGGGGCCGTTATCCTGGCGCTGCCAGCCGACATAGCCGGTGCCGTCGTATTCGACGAGCAGGCGAAAGCGGGTCACGCCAGCACCGTGCCGGGGATAAGCTTGAAGCCGCGCAGGAATTCCGCGGCGCCCAGGGGCGCCTTGCCGGGGCGCTGAACCGTCAGCAGGCGAAGCGCGCCGGCCCCGCAGGCGATGGTGAGCCGATCGTCCAGCACCCGGCCCGGCGGGCCCTCGGCGCCTACGGCCTCGGCCGCCAGGATCTTGATCCGCTCGCCGACCAATTCGCACCACGCACCCGGCCAGGGCGTCAGCGCGCGCACGCGGCGCGCCAGATCGCCGGCGGGTTCGCGCCAATCGAGGCGGCCGTCTTCGCGCCTCAGCTTGGCGGCATATGTCGCGCCTGAGGCGGGCTGGGGCGTGGGGATCAACCGGCCGGTGGCCGATTGCTCAAGAGCCGCCACGATCAGCCGCGCGCCAAGCGCCGCAAGCCGATCATGCAGCATGGCGCCGGTGTCCGAGGGCGAAATGGGAAGGCGCTCGGCCAGCAGCATGGGGCCGGTATCGAGCCCTTCATCCATCTGCATGATGGTGATGCCGGTCTCATGATCCCCGGCCAGGATCGCGCGCTGGATCGGCGCTGCGCCACGCCAGCGCGGCAGAAGCGAGGCATGGATGTTGAGGCAGCCCCGCCGCGGTGCCTCGAGAATTGCCGGCGGCAGAATGAGGCCATATGCGGCCACCACAGCCGCATCGAGGCCAAGGTCGGCAAAATGCGCCTGCTCTGCCGCCTCGCGCAGATTGACCGGTGTGCGAACCGGCAGGCCTCGTTCTTCGGCCAAAGCCTGCACCGGCGAAGGCCGGGACCGCTGACCGCGGCCGGCCGGGCGTGGCGGTTGGCTATAGACGCATGCAATGTCATGGCCCGCGGCGATCAGCGCGGCAAGGCCGGTCCGGGCGAATTCCGGCGTGCCCATGAAGGCGAGGCGCAGGCGAGCCATGGCGCCCGGGCCCGCCTAGACGGCGACCGAAATGGATTTCTTCGCCTTCAGCAGCTTGCGCAGGATGATGTTGCGCTTGAGGGCCGTCAGATGATCGACGAACAGGATGCCATCGAGATGATCCATCTCATGCTGGATGCAGGTCGCCAGCAGCCCCTCGGCCTCGCGCTCGCGAATCTCGTTGGCATGGTCGATATAACGCACCCGGATGGCCCGCGGCCGGACGACATCGGCGTAATGCTCGGGTAGCGACAGGCAGCCCTCGTTGAAGATCGCATCCTCGTCGGAGACCCAGACCAGTTCCGGGTTGGCCATCTTCAGTGGGGCCGGCGCCTCCCCCTCCTTGGCGATATCGAGGACGATGACGCGCTGGGCCACCCCCACCTGGGGCGCGGCCAGGCCGATCCCCGGGGCCGCATACATCGTCTCCAACATGTTATCCATCAAGCGGGCGATCTTGGCATCGACGCGCGCCACCGGCTTGCATTTGACTTTCAGGCGCGGATCGGGCGCCACGATGATATCCAGCTTGGCCATGACGGGATTACCTATGGCCTGATTCCGGCGCCGTCAATAGGATGCGCCCATGGATTTCCAATGGCTGGTTCTGATCGCGCTCGGCCTTGTCATGGTCTTGCTCGTCGTGCTGTTGCTGCGCCGGGGTACGTCCGGCGGCGAGATCGGCCAGATCGCCGGGCGCCTCGATCAGATGGCGCAGAGCCAGGCGGCCCAGCAGGCGGCCCTCGATGCCCGCCTCCAAGCCCAGGAGCGCAACCTGGCGCGCGCCGTGGAAGAACGCCTGGGCGACCTCAACAAGCGGATCGGCGACAAGCTGCAGGAATCGGCCGAGAAGGCCGGCAAATCGCTTAGCGACCTGGCGAGCCGGCTGGCGGTCATCGACCGCGCCCAGGCCAATATCATGGAGTTGTCGGGCCAGGTGGTGGGCCTGCAGAACATTCTGTCGAACAAGCAGGCCCGAGGCGCCTTCGGCGAAATCCAGCTTCAGGATCTGGTGAGCGAGATCCTGGCCCCCGACAGCTATGAGTTCCAAGCCAAGGTCGGCAGCGGCCGGGCGGACTGCCTGCTGAAGCTGCCCCTTCCGCCGGGGCCGATCGCCATCGATGCCAAATTTCCGCTGGAGAGCTATCGGGCCTTGCGCGCGGCGGTGAGCGACGTGGAGGGCGTTACGGCGCGGCGTGCCTTCGATCAGGCCCTGCGCAAGCATGTGAAGGACATCCGCGAGCGCTATATCATCGCCGGCGAAACGGCGGAATCGGCGCTCATGTTTTTGCCTAGCGAAGCCGTCTATGCCGAGCTCTATGCCAATTTCCCCAATGTGGTGGAGGAGAGCTTTCGCGCTCGGGTCTGGATCGTCTCGCCCACTACCATGATGGCACTCCTCAACACCGTGCGTGCCGTGCTGCGCGACGTGCAGATGCGCAAGGAAGCGGGCCTGATCAAGGTCGAGGTCGACAGGATGATGGACGACGTGCGCCGCCTGGGCGACCGGGTGAGGAATCTCGGCCGGCATTTCGACCAGGCGCGCGAAGACGTCGACGAAATCCGCAGATCCACCGAGGGCATCGCCCGCCACGGCGAGAAGATTCGCGCCGTCGACCTGGGCGAGGCCAAGGTCAGCCTACTAGAACGTGTAGAGCAGGGGTCTTCACAACCGACGGCCGATTGACCATATACAAGGTGGCGTTCGGCCAAACAGGAGGAAACAAGGGATGGACGGGGGGAGCATTTTCGCCATCGCGCTGGTCGTGGTGGCCTTCATTGCGATCGCCATGAGCGTGCGCTCCGTGCCGCAAGGCATGGAATACACGGTGGAGCGCTTCGGGCGCTACACCCATACGATGCGGCCGGGCCTCAATCTGATCCTGCCTTTCGTCGACCGCGTCGGCGCCAAGATGAACATGATGGAGCAGGTGCTTGATGTGCCCCGCCAGGAGGTCATCACCAAGGACAACGCCATGGTCTCGGTGGACGGCGTGGTCTTCTATCAGGTGCTCGATGCGGCCAAGGCCACATACGAGGTGAGCCGCCTGCAATACGCCATCGGCAATCTGGTCATGACCAACGTGCGTACGGTCATGGGCTCGATGGATCTGGACCAGCTGCTCTCGCAACGCGACCAGATCAACCACCAGCTTCTGAAGGTGGTCGACGACGCGACATCGCCCTGGGGCCTCAAGGTCACCCGCATAGAGATCAAGGACATCGCCCCGCCCAAGGATCTAATCGAATCCATGGGCCGGCAGATGAAGGCCGAACGCGACAAGCGCGCCGCAATTCTCGAGGCCGAAGGCTTGCGCCAATCGGCCATTTTGAAGGCCGAGGGCGAGAAGCAGGCCGCAATTCTGCAGGCCGAGGGCCAGCGCGAGGCGGCGTTCCGCAACGCCGAAGCCCGCGAGCGCGCCGCCGAAGCGGAAGCCAAAGCGACGACATCCGTCTCCGATGCCATCGCCAAGGGCAGCGTGCAGGCGATCAACTATTTCGTCGCCCAGAAATATATCGATGCCCTGCAGCGCATCGCCTCGGCCCCGAACCAGAAGCTGATTTTCATGCCGCTGGAGGCGGCAAGCGTCATCGGCGCCATCGGGGGCATCGCCGAACTCGCCAAACAGGCGATGGGCCCCCAGGCGGGCGGGACCAAGGCCGGACCCTGGGAACAGAAGAGCTGAGGAGCATCCGATGGAAGGATTTCTCGGCAATCTGCAGTTCTGGCACTGGTTGATTCTGGCCGCGGTGCTGGCGGCCGTCGAGGCCCTGGCGCCAGGCATGTTCTTCATCTGGTTCGGACTGGCCGCGGGCTTGGTCGGCTTGATCGTCCTGGTGGTTCCAGGCTTGAGCTGGGAATGGGAGGCAGGTCTGTTTGTCGTGCTTGCGGTGGTTTCCGTCTTCCTCGGCCGCAGCTTCGTTCATCGCAATCCGAAGGAGAGCGCCGATCCGTCCCTCAATCGACGGGGCGAGCGCTATCTGGGGCGCAAGTTCACGGTGGAATCGCCTATCGTCAACGGCCGGGGCGCGATCAAGGTCGACGACGGCGTCTGGCGCGCGTCGGGTCCGGATATGCCGGCGGGCCGTCATGTGAAGGTGGTCGGCGTCGACGGCTCGATCCTGAAGGTCGAAGCCGCCGACTAGGTGTTTCCGTTGCGGAGAAAATTCCTAGGCCGTGACCCCGACCGGCGATTTCCGCTGCTGGGGCGCGAGCGGAGTCAGCGCGGAGGTGCTGCAGTGGCCGAGTTCGACCCAGCGCGGACCCCACTTGAATTTTGAAAATATGGGGTTCAGGGCGAGCTAGCAGACGACCGCGTCGGCTCGAGCCGCCATGAGTCCTTAATCGTATTATCGTATTCCAGATTGGCGCGGGAAACCTGAATAGCTACTCTGACGCGCAGAACCGGGGATCATATGGGGAATGTCGGATTAATCGGGAGAATAAAATCGCAAATGGGAGTTGTGTTCGCGCGCAGCTGGTTTGATTTGCCATGCAGCTAGAAAGGGCAACCGGCGTGGCGCAAGCGAAGTATCTGGTGATTCTGAGCGCGGCGTTTGCGCTGGCGATCGATGGCTGGCCGAATGCATCCACAGCCCAAACCGTCCCTACGCCCACGCCGGCTGGGCAGGCCCGCTATGTCATAGGCAAACCCTATCAATTCGACGGCGTCTGGTATCGACCGGCGGTAGACTATGGCTATGACGAGCCTGGGGTCGCCTCCGTATATCCTTCGAGTCGCGCCGGCCTCGTCACCACGAGTGGCGAGCCATACGACGAGAACACCATCGCCGCGGCGCATAAGACCTTGCCGCTGCCCTCCGTGGCGAGCGTCACCAATCTCGACAACGGAAAATCCATCGAGCTTCGGATCAACGACCGCGGGCCCTTCGTCAACGATCGGATTATCGAGTTGACCCCTGCGGCGGCCCGATTGCTGGGCATATCTAATCAAGCCACGGCTCGCGTTCGGGTTCAGATCGTGGCGGCGAAAAGCAAGGCGCTTGCCGCAGCGTTAGGCGGAGGTCCGGGCGCCGGCATCGTCTCCCCCGCGCCGGCACCCGCAGCCACAGTTACAAGCCTGCCATTGCTGAGCGGCCCAGCCGTGCAGCCGCTGAAGCCCGTGATGCCCCCCGCACCCGCCGCGCCGCCTTTGGTATCTGCCTCCGTGACGCCGGCGCAGATGCCGGTGGCATCGCTGATTCCGGTGCAGACTCCCACGAACTCCGCACCGGTGAACCGGGCGCGCGACGACCCGCAGGCGCCGCCGCCGACCAACCCGCCAAGGACCCAGACCGCGGCGATTGCCGAGAACTTCCATATTCAGTTGGCGGCCCTGAGGAGCGAGGCCGACGCGTACAAAACCTGGGATCGAATATTGGCCAATCACAATGACCTTCTGCGGCTCCTGCGGGTGCATATTGTGCGCGCCGATCTGGGTAGCCAGGGCATCTACTACCGCGTGGAGGCGGGACCCTTTGACGACAAAACTTCCGCCAAGGCCATCTGCGACAAGCTGAAATCGGTGGGCCAGCAGTGTCTTGTAAAGCCGTGGCCGGGCGATCGCCGCTCGTTCGCGCCGAACTCCTAAGCAGACCCTGCGCCCGATGCAGCAGAGCCCGGCGAGGCCGGGCACAGCATGATGGCCGCCGGCATAGCGCTAGGCAAGCCGCCGACGCAATGCCCAGCACCCATACTTTCCGTCGCGATCGATTGCCTGCGGCAAAACGGAATAATGACAATGAGACACTCATCGCGACTTCGCTGGCGGAACTCGGGCGAAAACGCGAGCAGCGTTATCATTCTGGCGACGGCGGGCCGACTGGCGCAGAGCGAGAACTGACTACCCGTCTGCGGACTGGAATATCGGCCATCTCGTCCTTTCAGTTTGAGGGAAATGGCGCCGACTTGCTGCCTGTCCCGATTACATTGCCGTTCGCGTCTAAGGCGTTCACAGTGAATCGATAAGTATGCGACCCGGATGGTGGGCATGGCCCGTTATAGTCGTTCAATGCACCTGCTGGTATATCGCCACCCGCATTAGCCGGCACTGTGCCGCCACCATGACGATAGGTGGGCACGTCCAAGTCCTGTAAAGCAACCTCAAATTTCTTGGTTCCCTCTGGCACGCTGCTAACGTGAATCTCGGGGGATACCGTCGTGCACCTCTCGGTCTGCGCCCATGAGAAATTGATCTGAAGCTTGGCCTGTTCTGCGAGCACAGTACCCCCGATGCTCCACACCAGCAGCCCGCATCCGACCGGCAACGCAAATGTTATGGGTTTCATAGCGACACGCTCCAGGTTTCAATTCTACGCTTTCCAAGCGTAGTGGGAAGATGGGGCCACAAGCATCGGCCGTCCGGTTTGGCTCAGTCGCGGAAGGTTGGCGCGTGTTAGCGGTCCCAATTTATGAGTTACCACCGGGTAATCCGACTTTCGGCAACCCAGAACAGCATGCCCTGATTGGCGCGCCAGCCAACGCGTGGGATCGTCGACAAAATCCTTTGTGATTGCTCTTGGGTGGGTGTTCTCACCCCAGACTAGCGCGCGTATGATGCCGAACTGGGACGCGAACTCTGCCAACGAAACCATGGCCAATCTGCCGGGAGGGTTCCAATGCCTACGCACGTGATCGATGCCGGGAAGCCCGGGCGCTTGGCG
>WNFT01001896.1_pt1 | contig 27502 bp, 24 predicted proteins | sample 5400191 | NCBI WGS metagenome assembly WNFT01 (sample SAMN13153359, study PRJNA577476) | soil metagenome | isolation source: 80 cm saprolite under Madrone tree | place: USA:California | collected 2016-06-14 | reverse complement strand
CTGGATCCATCGGCGTACTAGTTCCGTAGGCAGTGGTGGTTCCGTAATCGACCGAGGAGTTGGCAGGGACGTTTGTTGTCCAAATGACCTGAGAGCTGGCGGTTGTGACCGATCCGGTTTGTACGTTCGTGATGACCAGAGTCGACGGCGGATTGCCGGTGCTGTTGGCGCTGCTAACCAAACCTGCGCAACCGCTCAAGAACGCCGCAGAGCAGCTCAGAATCACAGCACTTGTTGCGCACACCAATCCCTTTAAGGTCGTTTTCACTTTTCTCATTTCCTCAGTACTTTTGTCAGCTCGTTAGCTGGGGCAGGGGGTGGGGGCCCGCGGAAATAGCTGGTAAGTCTTGCCCTAACTTCGCGAGTAGAATAGAAAAGGAATGCGTACCATTACTACTGGCATGCAGAACAGTTTTGGTGCAGGTCTGACAATTCTTCTGGCACTGCACCTTTGTTGCCCTGCGGCCAGGGAGTCATGGACCGAGGGGACGAGGAGATTCGGAATCCTCTCTGAAATCTTACTGATTGGCGCGGCCAACCTTAGGCGTGATCTCCACGTCCTTGCGTGCCGCGAATGGATTGGATTTGATAATCGCCCCGTTCTCATCCCGCGCCACCGCCACCACCACGATTGTCTTCAGTCCGAAAGGGGGTCCATAGGAAAACTCATCGGAAATGTTGTCGATCATTCCCACGGCATTTGGGGGATTCGGGACGCGACGCAGGGGTTTCGGATGTTGTTGGTCGGTGTAGTCAAGAATTTCGAAATGATCGATGCAGTCGTTTGTCCGACTGGAGTTGCAGGCCGGCTGGCGTATGTAATCGTAGGACCAGCTTACGGTTACTCGAGCCGCCAAGGCACCGCTGTAGAAAAACAGGATCGCTATCAACGGAAGCGCGCCAGCCGTTACCAATAAGATTCTTCTCCTTCTCACGTGCGCCTCAATCGCGACCTGTTATCTCTCACGGTAAGCGTAAAATCATCTCACAACTAAGCGCAAGCGGGCGCTCAGCGGCGCATTCGTCGTACTGCGTGAGTCAGGAATAAGACCGGAACCTGGACAGCTCAAATGCACAAATTGAGGGAAGCGTAGCTCTTGGAGCCGGTTCGGCGAAGCAACGCCGCAGTTGGCAATCGAACGACTACAGCTCTGGCATACTACAATTGTGCCTTCAATAATTTCAGTTGTGACCGGCGACGTCAACGAGGTAGAGCACGGCATCCCCGCTGAAAGGCGGAGTGAAGGATTGGTTCGCCGACCCTCCCGCAATAGTTCCGCCCGTGGTGATGGCTCCGTTGCTGGGGTTGAGCCACTCTACACTGAGCGTCCGCGTAGTGGCCGATAAGTTCACCGTGATGCTTCCCCCGTTCGGTGCATAGACCAGATATTCCGCTCCCGTCGCCACGTTATCCGCCAGGCAGAATCCGGTGGAGCACAACCCGCCCTGCGGCGTCATTTTCAGCAAGTCCAGTTTTGTGTTGGCGTAGTTCAACATGTATCCCATGTTGTCTCGGAAATTATTCCAGCGGCTGTCCGGCCCGCTGCACACTCCATTCATCGGGCTGCTGCACAGATTTCGGTTTCCGCTGGGCCAGTAAATCACGTACGGATCCATAAACAGCACGCTATTCCCGTTGGTGAAGTTCTCCCAAATGAACGTGCGATTGGTTTGCGCCGAGTCATTCCACATCCCGAAATACGAATGGTCGCTGTCGTTGATGTTTACCTTGCATTGCGGCGTCCCGCTTCCACAACTGCTCGTCGGTGAAATCCTTGCTGCCGGAGCCGCGGCATCCGCATTGCTATTGTAGAGAAAGGAATCGCTCGATAAATCCTGCGTCGCAGCATTGAGTACGGGATGCTGGAACGGTTTGGCTGTGAAGACTTCGCCGGTCTGCGCCAGGGTGCCACCTCCCTCGTACTTGTGGAGCAAGTCCACCATGAACGGCTGCCAGAAGGTCTTTACGCCCGATGGCGCTTCTTCGGACGGCTCCCAGATGACGGTCTGTAGATCGTTCAGCGTATCCACCGTCTTCTTGACGTAGGCTTCTTGGATGGCTGTGATCGCGTTGGGAGCGGTCATGGTCACGGAGTTCGTCCCGCCACCATCGTTCACTCCGTTCACATTGTTGCCCCCCGTGAACGGATACCCATCGTTCGAACAGCGGTTATTGACCAAACCGAGTCCATCGAATAGCTCGACGATGGCATAGATCCCGTTCTGCTGTAGCTGAATTACCCTGGCCCGGAGCCGATCGAAATACGTTTGATCGAGCTGCGTCAGATCAAAAGCCGGCAATCCATCTGAAGCGACCTGCGTCCCACTGCTCCCGCCTGTGCGTTTCCACGGGAAGGGGGCCATGTGCCAAGTCCCGCCCGCCCCCCAATTGCAGTAGGTCGGCAGGTCCTTCCGCCAGAGAATCGTCACGTTGTGCCCGTGCGACTTCAGGAAGTTCACATAGGCCGTGAAGTCAAAAGCCGCCGGCGAGGTGCTCTGGTCGGTATCCTGGAAAGTGTCCCAAGTCTGTGAGCCAGACAAAAGGACGGCCTTGCCTGACGGGGTCACAAAGTAGCGAGGATTCACTGTACTCTGCTTCAGGGGCCCCATCGCCGTGTTGGCCGTGTTAGAAATGGTGATCGTCACGGCCACACTCGTGCCCACGTTTCCGCTCGGATCTTGACCCACCGCCGTCAAGGTGTGCGTTGCGTTGGAAAGCGTGGTTGTGTCAAGAGAAACCGAATACGGGGCAGTCGTCAGCTGCGCGCCCACGTTCGCTCCATCAACCTTGAACTGAACAAAAGATACCGCGCTGTCTGGGTCCGTCGCTGCTGCTGTCAGAGTAATTGTCCCTGATACCGTCGCATTGTTCGCCGGCGCCGTGATGGTTACCACCGGCGGCGTCGTATCCGCGGTGACAGTAAAACTCACACCGTTGCTCGCCACTCCTCCGACCGTCACCACCACGTTTCCCGTCGTCGCTCCCGCCGACACTGGCACAACGATGCTCGCCGCACTCCAGCTCGTCGGCGTCGCCGTCACTCCATTGAACTTCACCGTGCTCGTTCCCTGCACCGCTCCGAAATTTGCCCCGCTGATCGTCACCGGCGTCCCTACCAACCCCGACGCCGGATTCAGACCCGTAATGCTCGGCACCGGAGCTGTCACCGTGAATGCCACACCGTTGCTGGCCACTCCACCAACCGTCACGACGACGTTACCGGTAGTTGCCCCGGCTGGCACCGCCGCTACGATGCTGGTGGCGCTCCAACTCGTCGGTGTCGCAGTGATCCCATTGAACTGCAACATGCTCGTTCCCTGCACCGCTCCGAAATTTGCCCCGCTGATCGTCACCGGCGTCCCTACCAACCCCGACGCCGGATTCAGGCTCGTGATACTCGGCCCCGGGTTCACCGTCAGCGTCGCCGCCGCGCTCGTCACCGTCCCCGCCGTGTTCGTGACCACCACCGCGAACGTCGACCCGCTATCTGACGCCGTCGTCGCCGGTGTGGTGTAGCTCGCCGCCGTGGCCCCCGCGATGTTCACGCTGTTCTTCTGCCACTGGTAACTCAGCGGCGCTGTCCCCGTCGCCACGACAGTGAACGTCGCTGCCTGCCCCGCCGTCACCGTCTGGTTCACTGGCTGTGTGGTGATCGTCGGCGCGACCGCTGGGTTGACCGTGAAGTTCACTGCCGTAACGTTGGCTCCATTTACCGTCGTACTCTGGCTGCTTGGAGTAAACGTAAAACCCGCGTGACTCGGAACAACCGTGTACGTCCCATTCGGTAGTCCGGCAAACGCATAATTCCCCAAGCTGTCTGTCGTCGCCGTGGCGTTCGCCGCCCCGCTTAGTGTCAGCGTCGCTCCGCTTCCTCCCGTTGCAGGATTAATCGTGCCCGAAATGCTGAAACCCGCTGTCTTGAACGAATGGCCGCCACTCTTGCCGTTGTTGCCTTTCGAGTCGGTCGACCTTACTTGGTAATAGTAGGCGGTGCCGGCGGCCAGGCCAGAAAGAGTTATCTGGTGGCTCGTGACCATCGAAGGATTGACCGGTGTGCTCGATCCGTAGGAAGCGCTTGTCCCGTAATCAACTACTGAGTCGGCAGCAATGTTTGTCGCCCAGCTCACCTGAAAGCCAGTCAATCCTTGCGTGCTTGCTTGCACGCTCGAAATCGTCAGCGAGGTTACTCCGCCCGGCGTACCCCCGCTTACAAGGCCCGCGCAACCGCTGTTCACCACCATGACGATCAAATTGAACAGGAACAGGATGCTCCCGGCGGACAGACGGCTCGAAATTCCCAGAGTAGTGCGGAAACCCCTCATGATTCTCCTCAATCTCCCAAATACCGTGGCGCTCGATTTGCGTCGGTCTCCCGACGAGACGACGGACTCCCCACCTTCACGAGCCTACGGGGCGCTTTCAGGCACTTCCACTGGCCGTAGGGACAATTTCGGAGCAGGGGGGGTGACTGCCCGGAGGGGAATGGGAGGACTACACTAGGTCAGGAGAAGGAACTGGTCGGAAGGAAACACAATGAGCAGGTCAGGCTAGGAAGGAAAGCTCGTAAGTTACAGATATATCATCAGTTATGACCGGCGACGTCAACGAGGTAGAGCACGGCATCCCCGCTGAAAGGCGGAGTGAAGGATTGGTTCGCCGAGCCTCCCGCAATGGTTCCGCCCGTGGTGATGGCTCCGCTGCTGGGGTTGAGCCACTCCACACTGAGCGTCCGCGCAGTGGCCGATAAGTTCACCGTGATGCTTCCCCCGTTCGGTGCGTAGACCAGATATTCCGCTCCCGTCGCCACGTTATCCGCCAAGCAGAACCCCGTCGACGACAGGCTGCCCTGCGGCGTCATCTTCGCGAGGTCCATCTTGTTCGCGTAGGTAAGGGTATACCCCAGGTCGTCGCGCAGGTTATTCCAGCGCGAATCTGGCCCCGTGCACACACCATTCGTTGGGCTTGGGCACAGGTTGCGATTCCCGCTGGTCCAATAGATCACGTACGGGTCCATAAACATCACCGAATCGCCGTTCGTGAAGTTCTCCCACACGTAGTTGCGGTTTGTCTGTGCGCTGTCATTCCACATCCCGAAATACGAATGGTCGCTATCGTTGATATTTACCTTGCAAGCTGGCGTCCCCGAACCGCAACTGCTCGTGGGTGAAATCCGCGCCCCAGGCGCTACCCAATCCGCATCGCTGTTATAAAGGAGGGAGTCTGACGCCCCAGTGACATAGGGAAAGCCAACTGGATGTTGAGCAGGCTTGCCTGCTTCGTACGTATGAATCAGAGAGATCATATGCCCTTGCCACCATGTGGAGTTTCCTGGGGCCTCTTCGGAAATCTCCCACAACACGTTGGGCTGATCGTTCACCGTGTCGATCACCTTCTGCACGAACGCATCCTGATAATTCGTAATGGTGTTGGGACTCCCCATGGTCATGGAGTTTGTTCCGCCTCCATCGTCTACTCCGTTCACATTGTTGCCCCCCGTGAACGGATACCCATCGTTCGAACAGCGGTTACTGATCAGGCCGAGTCCATCGAATAGCTCGACAATGGCGTAGATGCCGTTTTGCTGCAGCTGAATCACTCTGGCCCGCAGCCGATCGAAGTACGCTTGATCCAGCTGCGTCAAATCAAAAGCCGGCAATCCATCGGAAGCGACCAGTGTCCCACTGCTCCCGCCCGTGCGCTTCCACGGGAACGGCGTCATGTGCCAGGTTCCCCCGGCTCCCCAGTTGCAATAGGTCGGCAGGTCCTTCCTCCATAGAATCGTGACATTGTGGCCATGGGACTTCAGGAAGTTCACATAGGCCGTGAAGTCAAACGGCGCCGGCGAACTGCTCTGGTCGGTGTCCTGGAAAGTGTCCCAAGTCTGTGAGCCGGTTAGCAAAATGGCCTTGCCGCTCCCATCCGTGAAATAGCGCGGGTTCGAGGCCAGCGCCCGCAGCGGCCCCGTTGCGCCCGTCCCCGCGGAATTTGTAACGGTGAATCCCACACCATTGCTGGCTACTCCCCCTACCGTCACCACCACGTTCCCGTTCGTCGCTCCCGCTGGCACCGGCGCTACGATGCTCGTCGCGCTCCAGCTCGTCGGCGCCGCGGTGATCCCATTGAACTTCACCGTGCTCGTGCCCTGCGCCGCTCCAAAGTTCGCTCCATTGATCGTCACCGGCGTTCCTACCATTCCCGTCGCCGGATTCAGACTCGCAATGCTAGCCGGGGAAGGATTTCCTCCACCGCCTTGACTCGGGCTTCCTGTTCCGTTGCAGCTGATAGTCGCGATGGCCACCGCCAAGATGGGCAGCCATCGTGCATATTGACGCAGGCTCTGGCTCAAGAAAATCCTCTTCATTCCGAAGGATACTATGTCAGGGTTGGAGATATACATTGTAGCGGTCCCGCAACGCAAGGCAGGCCCTCTTTTCACGTAGACAATCTGAAGAAAGTCGTTGCCGCGGCTTTGGATTTCAATCCGCGGCAGGTGGGGGAGGATTTGCTTCTTCAATTGGTTTCGAAGTCTCTTTCTGGAGTCTCTTTGAAGGCAATCCTATCTCTCGGATCTCGTATAGAAGCGTTCGGTAACTGATCTTGAGATCTTTTGCTGCTCTTCGGCGGTTCCAGTGATTCGCTTGCAAGGCCCTCAGAATCAATTCGCGGCTCATCGCTCGACCCGCCTGCCGGGCGATTCGTTTGAGCGGGATACTACCCTCTGGCAGTTCGTCTGCTCTCCCGGAGTATGGATGCTTCATGCTGATCAATTCCTCTAACAGCTCCTCTTCTCCAAGAAGAACGTAGCGTGAAATCCAGTTTTCCAATTCCCGGATGTTCCCGCGCCATTCGCGGCTTTGTAAGAGGCGGAGCTTGCTCGCGTCAAGCATCGAGGCTTCGCGGCCAAAACGCGCGTTCACTTGTTTCAGTAAATAGTTTGCGATTGTCGGGATGTCCCCTCGACGCGACGAGAGGGGAGGCAATATAACTTCGAAGACGTTTATACGGTAGTAGAGATCCTGACGAAAACGCCCCTCCATAACCGCTTCATCGAGCCGGTGACTGCTGGCGCATACTATCCGCGCCTCCAGTCTTCTTTCCTCCTGATCACCCAAGCGGGTGAAAGCTCCATCCTGCAGCAGTTGCAATATCTTGGCTTGGAATGTGGGCTCTAAATCCGTGATTTGGTCAAGAAAGAGCGTACCTCCTTGAGCCATCTCGACAAGGCCAATTCGGGTGGAGTTCGCACCCGTGAAAGCTCCCGTCTTATAACCAAACAATTCGCTCTCCACCAGGCTGCCGGGAACCGCCGCAAAGTTGACTTTGATAAATGGTCCCGAGCTCCATGGTGAATGATGATGCACCCACCGAGCGAGGGTCTCTTTGCCGCTGCCGCCATCACCCTGAATGAGCACAGGAAGATTCGTGCCGCAAATCTTTTCGAGCTGATGGCGAACTGCCATCATGGAAGGAGCGCAGCCAAAGACAACCTCGTCAGGCGGCACAACGAATTGGCTCGCCGCAGGACGCATATCAGATGAGCCATTTCTAGACATTCCAGTGATCCGTCAATCGACTTCAGGCCGTCTTAATGACGTTGCATCCGAGTCTCCAAATGGGGAAGAGTCCTAAACTCCATTGAATTAGAAAAGAAATCTGGAGGATATGTACTACAACGCTTGTTTTCATTCACTTACGAGATGGCGCCCTCCCTAAGGCCGACCCACCGTCAAGGAGGCAAGACGCCAGGACCTGCAAGTCTCATTCGTCTCTTTGGTAGAGGTTTATGAAATTAGATGTACTGCAATGGAAATGAATTACCGAGACCCGCCCCGGCTCATCTGTCAACAATTTATTGACATTGCTTACATTCAATCTGAGGCTTGGAATTCAGCCTCTTGGAAAGAACGCAGCGGCGCGGAACTACGCGTGATTTTGCGGCACCTCGAGTGCAGACTTGCAACCTCATTTCCAACATCGCCGAATCCTATGCATAGTGGTGCGACGCAACACATAGAAACCGCTTTGGATGGAATAAAGCGGAGAGTTCCCGCAGCGCCCCTCGACACGGAATGATCCTGCAATGTCTTTTCTGAGGATTGGCCCATTCACAAACGGCCATCCCTCTACTATCCTTAAAATAGTGCTATTTATCGTTGCGGGAAAATAAATGACTCGAGCAGGTCCGCCCGGGCCTTCTCATCCGATGCCACCACTCTCAAGATGTCACTGATGGAGAGCATACCCAGGAATTCTTGTTTCTCGCCCAGCACAATGAGGTGGTAGATGCTGTTCTGTTCCATCAAGCGCAAGCAGTCATCAAGCGTCATCTCCCGTGTGACCGTCACGAGCTCGCGCGTCATAATATCCGACGCTTTCATCCACGCCGGGCACTTGTTCTCCGCGGCGACTTTGTCGGACACGTCGCTCTGCGAGATCACGCCTGAAAGCTTGCCCTCGACGCTAACCACCCCCACCGCGCGTACTTGTTTCTCACGGAGGTACTGAGCAGCCTGGTGTACGCTCGTCTCCTCGGTGATGGAGAATATTTCCTTACGGGATCCGATTAGCTCCGAGACCTTCATTGGACTCTCCCGGGGACAGCCTCGCCGGATGGTAGGCCCAACTTGCCCCTGAATGCAAGATGAAATCATTTCAAAGATAGGATTGTCGGGGTGCAAAGGCAGGCAAGGCCCTGAAACTTTCACCGGTCAGCGAAGCACAAATCTCAAATAACCTCAATCACGCCCGCGCCGCTTCTCCCCGAATGATATCGTATCGCTCGATCACTGCTGCCACTCCCATGCGGTTGTCGCCGTCTTCCGATCGGTTCTCCATCCGAACAACCTTCCCCAATGCCCGCACAAATACCTCCGTGCCATGGGTGATTTCTGTGGGTAGGGTCAGCGTGATGTCCAGCTCCGAGCCGGCCTCCAAGTTCTGTTCGACAACAAAATACAATCCACGCGTGGAGATGTCGCGGGTCTTGCCTTGCTGCGCATCCAGCGCTCGTTCGGTTGGGACACGGATGATAATCGGCAACGAGAGGTCATAGCGCCATGCTGTGCGACGTTCCGTCATTGCCACCATCCTCCAATTCACGCCGCGGATCTCCCGTCTTGCCCGCGTTCCCTTTTCGGAGTCCAAGTTACTCGAAATGTTCAACCTTCGACATTTCCTCGCTCAAAGAATAGGCTGACCACAGCGGAACAAGCCCAATTCTCACTCGATGTCCGCGAGATCATTCCGCAAAACTTGCGCTGACGATAAACATCCCGGACTCTCCCAGGTCGCCCCCAGACTGGTTCCCCGTTCGCTGGCCTGCCGCGCGCCTGCGTGTAACATTCGTTGCTGCACAAATTAACTCAACTCCGGCCGACCGCGGTATCGTTATTATTTGGATGTGACGAGGCGGCCGCTTTCGCGCACTACTCCGTAAAACGGATTCCAGTGACGGTGCCTAGCCGGAGAAATGCAGACGACGAGCGGTCTTAACGGCGTCGCGTTCCAATCCCTGAAGCCGCCGGCTCCTCAGCCGTTGGCTCCTCAGCCGATTTCCGCGTGCGCGGCGTATCCAGATTGAACTGCCGCATCTTGTATAGCAAGGCCTTGTAACTGATACCCAGCATTTTCGCAGCGTCCTTTCGGCACCAACGCGTCTTTTCCAGTGCGTCGGCGATGGCTTCTGTTTCAGCCTCATCCTTCAACCCACGCACAAGTGCCTTCAGCCCTTGTTCGCGAGGCAGCATCGGTTCTTCGCGAGGCGACGTCCGCTGGCGTGTCGAGGACATCTCGACCAATTCGCGCAAGCTGCCTTCGTCGTCCTCCAGAATCACGTAGCGCTTCACGAAGTTTTCCAGCTCACGCAAGTTACCAGGCCAGGGATAATTCACGGCTGCATCCAGGAGGTACTTCGAGGGTCCTGGAGGCGTCTTCCCGAACTTCTCGCTGTATTTCTCAAGGAAATGCCGGAAAAGAAGCGGAATCTCCGCGGTCCGTTCCCGCAGCGGCGGCACATTGATGGACAGCACGTTCAAGCGATAGTAGAGATCTTCCCGGAACTTCCCCGTCTTCATCGCTTCTTGCACATCCACGTTCGTTGCTGCAAGCACCCGAACGTCCGTCTCCACAAGGTGCCGCCCGCCCAGTCGCGAGTATTGATGATCCTGCAGGACGTGCAGCAGCTTGGCCTGCAGATGCGTGCTCATTTCTGCGATTTCATCCAGGAAGATCGTGCCCTTGTTGGCCATCTCAAATTTCCCCGGCTTGCTGCGCACGGCGCCGGTGAAAGCGCCCTGCTCGAAACCGAAGAGTTCGGACTCCAGCAGTTCTCCCGGCAGCGCCGCGCAATTCACCTTCACAAAGGCCTGGTTCCGGCGCTTTGAGCGCAGGTGAATCATGCGCGCCACAACTTCTTTCCCCACGCCGCTTTCCCCGCAAATGAAAACGGGTACATCCACGGGGGCGATCTGCAGGATCTGCTGCCGGATTCGGACCATTTGCGGGCTGGCAGCGAGGAAACTCAAATCTTCGGTTACTTGGTCGCAGTAGTCGCGCAGTGCCTGATTTTCCGTCTTGAGCTCTTTTTTCTGCCGCGATTTCAGCATCGCCGCATCCAGTTCTGACTTTTCAAAAGGCTTCGTCAGATAGTCGTGCGCCCCGATGCGGATGGCTTCGACGACCGTGCCCACCTCGTTCGAACAGGAAAGCATGAGGACGTTGAGGCTGCGGTCGATCTGCATCAGCTCTTTCAGAGTCTCGATGCCGTTCAGTTCCGGCATCAATACATCCAGAATGATGAAGTCCGGGCGAACGCCCCCGCTGACCATCGTGAGCGCCTCTCTCCCCGAGCTCACGGTCTCCACTTCAAATCCATCCACTTCCAGCAGCGTCTGCAGGTATTTCCTTATGCTCGGTTCGTCATCCACAACGAGAATCTTTTCTTTTGTGCCCATGGACTGCTCCCTCTCTGTCGAAAAGAACTGTCTGCCCTACCCCTGATCCATCGGCAGCAGGAATGTGAACCTGCTCCCGCTTGGCGAATTGGTCTCCACCCAGATTTTCCCGCGATGCGCTTGGATAAGCCGCTTCGCTATCGCCAGCCCCAAACCCATCCCCGAAGTGTTCCGGTCTACTCGTACAAAATCTTCGAATATCTCCTGATGATGCTCCGCCGCGATTCCCGGCCCGGAGTCCGCCACACTCACTTCCGCGCTGTTCGGTCGCGGCAAGCGAAATCTCCGTCGCTCTTCCGCGGGAGCCATCGCCGCCACGCGCCGTTCCCAGAAATGCGGCACTGCGCGCAGCGTCACGCTGCCTCCAGCCAGCGTGTGTTTCAATGAATTGTCCAAAAGGTTGGCCGCCGCCTGCTGCACCTTTTGGTAATCGAACCGGAACGTCGGTATTGACGGATCAATATTGACCTCCAGTTTGACTCCCTTGCGTTGAAACGCTTCCGTCCATCTTTTCGAAAGCTCCTCAAGGCAATCTCGCAAGTCGTTTTCACGCAATTGCAACACCAGCTTGCCGCTTTCCAGCGCCGAATAATTCAGAAACATCGAGACTAGCCGCACCAGCCGTTCGCAGCTGTCCTTCGACTCCTCCAAAATGTCTTGTTGCTTGTCCGTCAATCGTCCAAGCGAGCCGGCCAGCAGAAGGTCGTAGTAACCTTTGATCACCGCGAGTGGGGTCTTCAACTCATGTGCCGCGGACGCAAGGAACACTGTTTTCTGGCGGTTTACCTCCTGCAATTTCAGGTACGCCGCCAAAAGATTTCGATAGGTGATCTCCCGTTCCTGCAGTAATTCTTGAATCGTCAGTTGCGTGGCAGGATCTTGAGCTTGTTGTGCTTGAGACTTGTTCTCAAGCTCTACAACAAGCCAGTCAGGCTCGGGCATCCACTGGATCTGCGCTGTGGACTTTATTCCTCTCCGTTCGATGTGCAGCTCCACTTCCTGCGCGCCACTCTCAATTTGAGCAAATATCTGTTTGGGTTCTGCCAGCAGCACATCAGCAAAGAGATTCAGGGCGGGAGTCTCGCGCAACCCGTAGGATTTCAGCAACTGCTTCGCCCTGGAGTTCACCAAGACTAAATCGCCGTTCCTCTCGGCCACAAGCAGCGCCTTCTCGACCTTGTCGAGCAGCCCACTGACATAGGCCATCGGAAGAACTGCGCGATTCCGCTCTTCCGCTAGGGGGGGCACCACAATCCGTCCAGACATCAATAAATCCGCCTCTCGGGGCAAAGTGGCAAAAGTTTTCCCAGGTGAGCTTTTTATCCTTGCAAAGGGGCTCCCAAGTGTCAATGGCAAAAGAGTTCCATTTGCACATTTAAGGAAGGAAAGTGGATATCCCGAGCAAAGGACTTGTCACTCCAATTTGTCTTACCTGCGGTTTACGTTCATCTCATTCATACAAGTGACCTTATTGGGTCGGGCGGGAAAGTTTGACTGGCATCCGAGATGCTTGCATCCGTACTAGTTCCTTGGTACCAAGTGGGAGACTGTGGAGACTGACATCTTCAAGAGGAAGCAGCTCGTCGCATCGCCTTCTACCCGGCGTTCGCCTCGCATCCGTTTACAGGTGCCAGTTTTTGTACGCGGCATCGATGCTTCCGGGGCTGAATTCATCGAGCTCACCAAGACGCTCAATATCAGTGCTTCGGGGGCCTGCATCACCTCCGCCCACATCATTCGGCCCGATCAAATCTTACACTTGACGATTCCTGCCCCTTCGCCCGCTTCTTCAAGTCCTATTCCCAGTGAGACCCCGCCGATTGCAGCCAAGGTCCTGCGCCAAGATACGGTCGGCGAAATGCGCCTCTTTGGATTGGAATTTCTTCGCGCGATTGAATAAGTCTTGCTCCGCCCGGCAGGCCGCGGTAGTTCTGTGACATGCCGGCTACCATGCGCTCCAAAACCCTGTGTGTGTCTTTACCCTTTCCCCGCTTTGTAATAGGATAGCCGCGAATCGGGGAGGTCCCCATCCCATGTGGGCGATGCAGGGCCCAGTACGAATGGGCTCTTGGTTGCTCCACAATTATGTAGAAAACTTATTCAGCTTTCCCCAAACCCCGCGGGGATAGGCAGAGGTTAGGTCCATACCGGATATGCCCAGCCCCGGCGCCCCTGCGCCCCCGCGCGTGTCGATTGAGGATTCTTATCTCGAGCTGCTTGCCGATACGCTCGATACTCTCGATCTGCCTGCGCGTGGTCAGTTTCTCCAGCGATACTTCCGCGTGATCGCTCATCTGGATCTGCGCGAAGCCCAGTGTGTGCAAGTCTGGGACGATATGCTCGCTCGCCGTCGCGAGCTCAGCGATCGCGCCGATCGCCAAGTCTCTCTGAACACCGCCCTCTTGGATGTCCTCACCCGAATGGGACTTCTTCGTGTTCCCATCCTCATTGAATACGAAGACTTGAAAAAACTCCAGCTCAACGCCGTCACCGATCCGCTTACCGATCTCTACAATCGAAGGCTCTTCGCAGAAACCTTCGAAAAGGAACTCAATCGCGCCCGGCGCTACAGTCAGCCCTTGGGCCTCGTCATGCTCGATTTGCATCGCTTCAAGGAAGTGAATGACAAGCATGGCCATCCGCGCGGCGATGAAGTTTTGCGCGCCGCAGCCGCCACCTTGAAAAAAGCCTTGCGCACCTCGGACTACGCTTTTCGCGTCGGCGGCGACGAGTTTGCTCTCATTCTCCCTCAAACCGATGCCTCACAAGCTGTGGCCCTCGCCCGCCGCGTCGAAACTGTTTTCGCGGAACTGCTCCAGCCGCTGCAGCTCACCGTCGGCGTCAGTATGGATCACGGCGCTGCCAATTTTCCCCAGGACGCCGAACAGGCTGATCAGTTGATCCGCATCGCCGACGAACGCCTCTACCGTTTGAAACACACCAATCACAGCCGGAAGGGAAACGGCTCGTCGCGTACCGAAACTCCCGACGCCCAGGAAGAAGCTCCCGCCGCTTCTGTTCCTCCGCCTGCAGAGCGGGCCGCACCCGTCCCGCCGCCAATTTCAATTGAAACTCGACGTGCTCCTGAAAAAACCGAATCGGCGATCGAAGCCGCCGCTTCCGCCACCGCTGCCGAGATTTCCGCAAGTCTTCTGCCACCCGCCCCTCGCGTCTTCGCCGTCCAGCGCAAGGCCGAGCGTGTCTCCATGACCGGCACGAACGCCTATGCGGTTCTCGGCGATCAGGGCGCGCGCCGCGCCCGCGTGCTGGATCTTGGTTTTGGCGGAGTCGCTATCGAAATGGATTCACAGGAAGAGCTTCCGGAGAATCTACTTGCCGTCCTGCACGTCCCGATTCTTCCCCCTGTTCGCGTGAACTTGAGGCCCGTCTGGAAACTACAGACTGCCCAAGGCAGCTTCCGCGTCGGATGCGCTTTCGTTTCATGAGCAGCTCCCGCCGCTCGCAAGTTCGCCGTCCGCTTCCGTAAATTGCTTCAGCCATTCTTCTGTGAAATCACTTGCCGCAAATGGCGGGACGTAAATAGCAGCGCCTGCTGCAAATGTGCCAGGCCCAGCCCCCAGCGCAGCGCGGCTTGATCGCCGTTATCGCCCACAGCTTCAAGCTCAATCCCCAAAGAGAAAACACCCGGACTCGATTCATCCTTCCCTGCTGCAACCAGACACAGTCTCGCCATTAGTGCTTCCTGCGACCCCGCGTCCTTCAGCAACTCGATCAGTTTTTGAATCATCTGAAAATATAAGCCCCGATTCCGCCCGAATTCCTTTTCCTTGAAAGACAACGAAAAATTCCCGCTGCAAATGCCGCGCCCGTCCCCAGCCCGGCTTGCCCGCGAATTCCCTCTATACTCACTGACAAAGAGAGAGTCATCGCCCTGCATCGCACTCTGAAAGTTCTGCAGCGCCTGCTTCACCGAAGCATCTTCAGCGGCTTCTCCTGTTGCTGCTCCATGTTTCGGGAGGCGTTCTACAACATCGACTCGCATCTATGCGAACCTACGCGATGAGCCTTCTTGCTTCAACAAGAATATAGCTCTCCTCGTCCTCGTGCCCGGCCTGATAAAATCCCCCGCGCAGATTCACGCCCACCAAGGAGCCCTCATGATCGAACCGAAGGCAAGCCGCCCTTACTGGCCCGACGCTCTTGAAAAATCTCCTGAAGGAACCGCTGGCCTCAAGCCCTGGTCCTGGGCCCTCGAACGCCTCGAGAAATCCCACAACTATTGGATCGCCACCGCGCGCACCGGCAGCCGCCCGCATCTCATGCTGGTCTGGGGCATCTGGTGGCAGGATGCCTTCTGGTTCAGCACCGGCCCGCGCGCTCGTAAAGCGAAAAACATCGCCGCGGACCCTCACGTTGTCATCGGCACCGAAAAAGCCGATGAAGCCGTCATCCTCGAAGGCCTCGCGGAGGAGATCAAAAACCGCTCTGTCTGGAAACAACTCGCGCAAATCTACAACAGCAAGTACGGTGGTGACGTCGAGCCTCTTCTCATGGCCTCCGAAGGCTGCGTCTTCCGCGTCAAGCCGCAGGTCGCCTTCGGTCAGGACGAACACGCAGAGAACTTCGCCGACGCTGTCACCCGCTGGCATTTTCAAGAATAGTACCGTTCAACGCTCTCCTGGCGCTGCGAATCTGGTTTGCGCGGCAGAGGGAAGCTGCTCCATTTGGCGGAATTTGACACATCGCGTATCATAGTGAATTGCTTCGCGACCTAGCGACGCGGCTGTAGTGCTCCGGTCTTACTGGAGCGGCCGTGCAGACCGGACGCGACTGAATGGAGCCCCATGAAACCCGGTATCCACCCCGACTATCATCCCGTTACGGTGCACTGCGCCTGCGGCCACAATTTCACGACTCGTTCGACCATCAAGGGCGACAAGCTAAACGTCGAAATCTGCTCGAATTGCCATCCCTTCTTCACCGGCAAACAGAAGCTGATTGACACCGCCGGCCGCGTCGAGCGCTTTACCAAGAAATACGCCGACGCCGCCGCCAAAGTGGAAGCCACAAAAACAAGCGCCGCCAAGAAGTAGATTTGCTGGGGGCACGCGGTATCCTGAACCCATCCGTCGAGGATGGGTGAAGATCTCAACCCAGCCTCACTACTGTGGACTCTTGAGGGACAATCATTCCTGACTGTCCCTCCTTCTTGTTCACATTTCATCGCGCTCTCCCCAGCAACTGGTTCCGCTGCGTCTCTCTGCGTCTTTGCGTCTTTGCGTCTCTGCTTTCTCTTCTTTTCTTTTCAACTTTCAACTCTCGACTTTCAACTTCCCTCCGCTTCCCGCCCGTGTACAATGAACTTCCATCGTGGCTACTCAATCCCGCATGTTCAATAGCACGCGGCCCGGCGAATTAGTCGAGACCGCTCCACCGCGCGTCACGCTTCGCAACGCCTTCTCGCATCCCTTCGATTCCGCCATCGCTGCCGCCCGCACCTGCTATGCCCCGCGCCTGATCGGCCCCGAAGAGATCACCGACAAGCAGCGCCTCAACATCGGCGCCGCCACCTTCTACAGCGGCCACCACACCGTCTACCAGCACGCTCATTTCGAATTCGGCCTTGAAAACATCAGCCGCCAATTCGTCTGGTCCTTCCTTCACGCGCACCCGTTCTACAATTCCGAGCAGCAGAGCCAGCGCTACGTGCGCCTCGACCGCGCCCAGGCTTACGTACCTCCCGTCTCGCTTTTCTTCGATGAAAAATGCAAGGAAATATACGAAGGGGCCGTCGCCCGCGCCTGGAACTACTATCGCGAACTTTCCTCGCTCCTGATCGGCGACGCTCGCAACATTCTCAACGACATCTGGCACATCGGCCCGATGTCCCATCCCAAGCGCCTCCAGAAAATCGAGCGCTCCGCCGAAAAACGCGCCATCGAAATTGCGCGCTACGTTCTTCCCCTCGCCGCCTTCACCACCATGGTGCACACGCTCTCCGGCATCGTCCTCCACCGCCTCTGGCGCATGTGCGCCGCCTCGGACACGCCCAGCGAAGCCCGCGCCGTCATCGGCGCCATGGTCGCGCACGTCAAGGAAATGGACGCTCAGTTCTTTGACCGTTTCGGCACGGAGCCACTGGATGAACTGCCCGAGTGGAAAAATGTTCAGCAGGAGCCGGCGGCCGGCGAACCCTTCGCCCGCGAATTTGACGCCCAGCTCAACGGCAAGACTTCGAAGCTCGTCGATTATTCACCGAATGCCGTCCGCGTCATCGCCGAATCCTACAGAGCCGTCGCCGGTCTCACCGCCGCGCAATGCCCTGATTCCGAAGCCATCGACCGCCTGCTCAACCCCGCGCGCAATCTCTACCGCTTCGAAACTCTCAACGTCGGCGTCCACGCCCCGATAATGCGCGCTCTTCAGCACGCCAACTACACGTTCGCGAAAAAAATCAGCCATACTGCCGACAGCCAGGACCAGCGCCACCGCATGGTCCCCGGCTCGCGCCCGCTCCTCACGCTCGCCGACACGCGCGATCCGGACTACATCACTCCGAGGCTCCTCGCCGCCAATCCCCGCGCCAAAGAGGTCTATGACCGCCGGCTCGCTCCTCCATCTCATTCACAAATGGACCATGCGCACCTGCTTCAACGCCCAGGAAGAAATCTACCAAGCCTCCATGGACGAAATCGCCCAGCTCCGCGAAGTCCATCCTGAACTCACGCGCTACATCGGCCCGCCGTGCCACATCCGCGCCGGCATCACCACCCCTATCTGCACCGAAGGCTCCCACTTCTGCGGCATCAAAGTCTGGCTCGACTTCCCCAACATCACCCGCCGGATCTAACGCGGTCCCGCACCGCGCCTACACCAAGAATTTCTCGAGCGGCTCCCAATAATTCCCTTTCCATCCCGCCGCCAGATGTTCCGCTTGCCCATTGGGGAACCCGGTATGGTCAAACACGATCTTGGTCCCGGAGCCTTGCTCCACCAGTTCGAATTTCGCGATCGAATAGTGACCCGGATCCCAGCCACCCGCTCGCCAGGCTTGGACGATTCGTTCGTTCGGCACAAGTTCGATCTGCCGTCCGGTGATATAGCCGCCGAAGAGCGAGAACGCGCCTCCTGCTTCACGACTGATCTCCGCGGGCCCGGCTCCCGGAGGCATGCTCCCCTTCATGGCCGCGCTGAACTGCACGACCTTGCCGAACTGTTTCGCGTCGGTGAGCGCTTCATAGACGCGTTTCCGGCTCGCCTTGAAGACCGGTTCCATATGAATCGATTCGGCCGCATGCGAAATTGCCTCCTCGGTTCCCGCCCAAGCCCTAGTTGAGCCTAGGACGAGACCGCCAAACGCGGCAGCCACGCCCGCGATCGCTTGCCGCCGAGTGGTTGCATTGGCCAGTGCCGCCAGACTTGTTCTATCGCTCATCATTCCCTCCAGATTTTGATTGCCCCTGCGGTTGCCCGAGGTGACCGCATAACACCACGGCCTCAAAATATGTTCAACATAATATTTTCCTCGCAGCGGAACATAGTTCGAGGCATACTTCAGCACCAAACCGACCAGGAGGCCTCATGCCTTACCCCGTGGGTCATCGCCCGGCAGTAAAGAAAAACATTATTGACAGCGCACGCAAGCTCTTCAACCGCCATGGCTTTGAGAGTGTCTCTCTCCACCAGATCATGGCCGGGGCGGGCCTCACGCACGGCGGCTTCTATAGCTATTTCAAAAGCAAAAGCGATCTCTACGCGGAGGTCCTAGGATGTTTCTTCACGGACCCGGAATGGAAGAGTTGCTGGGAAGGCGTGCATGTGGATTTGTCATCGACCGACGTAGGGTCGCAAGTCGTCCGCGCCTATCTCTCTCGCCAGCATTTCGAGGATGTCGAGAACTCCTGCCCCATGGTCGCTTTGCCGACCGATGTCGCTCGTAGCGGCGTAAGTGCGAGGCGCGCCTTCGAGACTGTGTTCAAAGCCATGGTGAGCGTCCTCGAGCGGAGCTTGACACAGAATGGGCGTCGCCGCACCACAGCGCAGGCCATCGCTGCCCTGTCCATCGGAGGCATGATCGTGGCTCGTACCATGGTCGACCGCGCTCTTGCGGACGAATTGCGCGCCGCTTGCATGTCGGTCGCCCTCGATCTTGGCGGCTGGGACAGAAAGCGCAAATCGAAAAACGGAAAATCCAAACAAGCCCCACGGCTCCCTGCGGCTGCGTCCCGTAACCGCTCCGCGGTTCTCGCCATCTAATGTTTGCCGAGGTGCGCGCAATGCCCTCATCCTACCGACCCCGCCTCTCGCTGCTCGCGGGGGCCCTCCTGCTGTCCCCCTCCTTCTTTGCTTTCGACAGCCCCTTATCCGATCAGGCCGTCCGCGAAGCCTATTTCCTCGGCCAGCGTCGTGACGAAAAAACCGCCGAATTTCTAGATAAATACCGCCGCCATCTCCCCGTTCCCGAATCCGGTCCCTGGATTTCTACCGTAGAACTGTTTACTCCTTACGCTGAAGCCGTCGAGCTTTCCCGCCAGCGCTCTTTCGGCTACAGCGCGCAGGATGCCGCGCAGGACTACCGTAAAAACGGAGACCGCCTCCGTATCACCATCACTATCGAATTTACGAACTCTTACGGTGGATTGACCCAAGAAAAAACCAATCAGCGTTCCGGTCCCGCACACGGATTCACTTTTCGATCGCAGGATTTTTGGAAAGACTTTAGCTATCGCCTGTTCGACGGCGACGTCGTCGTCGAACCGCTCGAGATGCATGGCAGCGCCACTTTCAGAACTGTCGGGGACGGCACCGAGATGACCGGCGCCCTCATCGTGCTCCTCTACGATGCCGAAAAAATCTCCACCACGGCCGACGCCGCCGTCGTCGTAGACATCCCCGATGCCAAGCAGGTCGTCGCTACCTTCGACCTCGCCACCCTCCGTTAGTGGCCACCGAAGGTTTGGTTCCAGCTTCAGTTTTAGACGATCAACTTCCTACGACCGCCACCGTAGCGTGACCGGCCCACTCATCGGGTGCACCATCGGCGCGCCCGTCCGCCGCGACTCGAGGAGGTTGGCCTTCAGCGCGAAATACCATTTCGCCTGCCGGTCCGCGTCGTCGATGAGCATCAGGAGAGGGTTGTACTTCAACCCTTCCGCCTGCTGGATCATCGTCAGTTGGTCCTGCCGCAGGAACTTCTTCGCGAAGGGACGAAAGATCGCGACGGGCAAAGGCAGGTTCCACGCCGCCACGAAATCAATCCGGCACAAATCACGCCGCACCGGCGTGACCGTCGCACGGCTGGAAAACCACAGCTTCCCGCTGCGATCGATCTCCGTGCGGAGATTCGGCAACACGAAATCAATCGTGGTGGTCACGCTCTCGCCCGTCATCTTGGCGAGCAGCCGGTACGGCGCGCTGTTCGCGCTCGGCTGGTGCGGGCTCATGCGGAATCCGTTCGGGATCGGCTCGAACTGTTTGGCTTTCTCATGAATGCTGGCGCGCTTCCGCCAGAACCAAGATTGATGCACAAACGGCCCGTGCGCCGGGTCCATCAACCCGATGATTCCCTGGTCCACGTGCGACGGAAGCTCGCAGGAAAGATGGATGATTTTGTATTTGTCGCTGAACACAGCAAGTGCTGGCGCCCCCAGAATCACTTCCGGCAGCTGGGGCCCCGACCCATTCATGTACACCCAGACGTAGCCGTCGCGTTCTTCGCACGGATAGTGTCCCGCAAAGATGCGCTCCACTTTCAGCCTGTCCTGGCTCGTCAGCGACGGAATCTCCACGCATCGTCCGCTGCATGCTTCGAACCTCCATCCGTGGTAGCAACATTCGAGCACTTGCCCGTCGAGTCGGCCGTACGAAAGCGGAATCCCCCTGTGCGGGCACGAATCCCGCATCGCAAACGCTTTCCCCTCGCTCGTCCGCCCCAGCACCAACGGCACTTCGAGCAGCATCGCCGTCACGAGCTTCTGCCCGCGAATTTCCGCGCTCCGCACCGCCGGATACCAGAAATCCCACAGAAATCTCGCATCCGCTACGCGCCCAGCCTCGCGCGGTGCTTCCCCCGCTGCTTCTGCACTCGTCTGCAAGATGGTTCGTACTGCTTCGCTCATCGTCAGATCGCTCCGGGTCCTTGCAGAGGTCGTTCTTCAGGCCAGCCCGTGCGACCCGGCCGCATCGTAGTATAGCGCCTCGCATAAGGGCGAACGCTGAAGAAACTCAGAAGCACCCCACTGCAAAGGCCTAATAGGACTTCTGCATCGGCCGGATGCTAATGTCCGTGACCTCCGCGCTGCGCGGCAGGCAGAGTGAGTGGGTGACCATCGTCGCTACGTCTTCGGGTTGCATCAGGAGGTCGGGGCGGTAGGCGCGACTTTCTTTCTTGAAGAGCGCTTCCACGCGGGGAGTGGCAGTACGTCCGGGGAAAACGCTCAAGACGCGGATGCCGTCGGCGTTTACTTCGTCGCGCAGGGTATCGGCGAGAGAACGGAAAGCGTGCTGCGTGGCGGAAAATTGACCGGCGGCGGCGGGCGAACGGAGTCCCGCGGAAGAGTTGATGAAGACGATCTGTCCCGCAGACTTGCGGAGCAAGGGAAGCATGGTCTGGATCATGGCGTAATGGCCGCGGAGGTTGGTACGGTACATCAGGTCAAAATCGGCAAGAGAAGCTTTCTCGAGCGCGCCATGGGAAATAGCGCCGCCGCAAAGTACCAGGATGTTTGCGCGGCCAAAATCGCGCTGGATTCTTTCGCCGAGGCGGCGGATCTCATCATCGCTGGTTAAATCTGCAGGGCAGGCGTGCCCGCGTGACCCGAGCGCATGGACTTGTCTTGCGACGTCTTCCAATACCTCTTGGCGTCGGGCGACCAGGCAGAGTTCGGCACCCTGGGCGGCGAGTGCAAGGGCGATGGCTTTGCCAATGCCGCTGCTGGCTCCGGTCACTACGGCGATTTGATCTCTTAAATTTCCCATGGCTTGTCTGGCGGCCTCCGCGGCTCTCAGCCGCGGCTTCTTTCGCCGCTTCAGCGTCCACCCCTCATCATCGTTCATACCGCTTCGCTCATCGTTGGCATCGTAGTACAGCGCCTCGTATCTCAGCAACCGCGCTGCGCATCTAATTGCATGATCAGAGCAAATCGATGTACACCGCTTTTTATTAGCTGACTCTCCCACTGCTCCAGCCCGGAGCGCCGCGACTCTTCCCATTTTCTGTTTTCCTATTTCGATTTTCGCATTCGTTCAAAAAGGATTTGCCATGGCTACATTGACGTTAACTGAAAAATTGGATCAGCTCGGCGCGCGTTACGACGAGCTGACGCAGCAACTCTCGACTTCCGAAGTGGCTTCCGACTCCGCGCGCTACCAGAAAGTCGCCAAGCAGCACGCTGAACTCGAGGAAATCGTCGAGAAGCACCGCGAGTACAAACAGCTCGAGAAGGATCTCGCCGGCGCGCACCAGATGTTCGTGGAAGCGGAAGACGCCGAAATGAAGCAGATGGCTCACGACGAGGAAAGGGAACTGACTGCACGCAAGGAAAAAGCCGAGCGCGAATTGAAACTCCTGCTTCTACCAAGAGATCCCCTCGACGATAAGAGCGTTATCCTGGAAATTCGCGCCGGCACCGGCGGCGATGAAGCCGCTCTCTTTGCCGCGGAACTTTTTCGCATGTACTCACGCTACGCGGAAACCCAGGGCTGGAAAGTTGAAGTCCTCGAAAGCTCGCCGTCTTCGCTCGGTGGCCTGAAAGAGGTCGTCGCCGCCATTCAAGGTCAAAAAGTGTATTCCAAACTGAAATACGAAAGCGGCGTGCACCGCGTCCAGCGCGTGCCCGCGACGGAAACGCAGGGCCGCATCCATACTTCCGCCGCAACCGTGGCGGTTCTCCCCGAAGCCGATGAAATCGACATCAAGATCGAAGCAAAAGATTTGCGCGTTGACACCTTCTGTTCTTCCGGTCCGGGCGGCCAGTCCGTCAACACCACCTATTCCGCCGTGCGCATCACCCACATTCCCAGCGGCCTCGTGGTCTCGCAGCAGGACGAAAAATCGCAGATCAAGAATCGCGCCAAGGCTATGCGCGTTCTCCGCGCGCGCTTGTACGAACAGGAGCAGGAAAAGCGCCAGGCCGCGCTCTCCGTCGAACGCCGCGGCCAAATCAAAACCGGCGATCGCTCCGAAAAAATCCGCACCTACAATTTCCCGCAGAACCGTGTGACCGATCATCGCATCGGCCTGACGCTCCACCAGCTCACCGACGTGATGGAAGGAAAACTCGCGCTGCTCGTCGACGGCCTCGTCTCGCACTACGAATCCGAGCGCCTCCAGCAGGAGCTCGCCAGCACTTGAGTAGGACAGGCAAGAATGCGTGCCCTACCGGGAATCGATGGACCTTCGCACCGCATTGAAACAAGGCCTCGCCCAACTGCGCGCCGCGCGCGTTCCTTCGCACACTCTCGCCGCGGAGCTTCTTTTGCTTCACGTCCTAGGCCGAGATCGCACCTGGATCTACGCTCACCCGGAAGAAGAAATTTCCCCGACGGACGCCGCGCGCTACTTTGCTTTGATTGCCCGCCGCGCCGCCGGCGAGCCCACGCAACACCTCACCGGCCAACAAGAATTCTGGGGACTCAGATTTGAAGTCACTCCGGACGTCCTGATTCCCCGCCCGGAAACCGAACACGTCATTGAAGTCGCGCTCGACCGCCTCGCCGTCCGCGAAATTCGCTCGGGCCGCAAGCCTATGCTCCGTGGCGAAGGCCTGCACATCGCCGACGTGGGCACCGGCTCCGGTTGCATCGCCGTGGCCCTCGCAAAAGAGCTGCCCGGCGCAGCGATTTACGCCACAGACATTTCGAGCGCCGCCCTCGCCGTCGCCCGCCGCAACGCCGCGCGCCACTCCGTCTCCGATCGCATCCATTTCCTCGAATCCAATTTGCTCGACGCACTTTCAGTTGTAGGGGCGCAGCATGCTGCGCCCCTGCTTGGCAAGCCCTCGGCCGGTGCCACCCACCAGTCACCGGTCACGAGTCACCAGTCACCGCTTCTCGATCTCATCGCCAGCAATCCTCCCTACGTCGGCCGTCGCGAAGCCGCCACGCTCATGCGCGAAGTCCGCGATCACGAACCAGAAGTCGCGCTTTACGGGGGCGAAGAAGGCTACGAATTCTATGCTGATCTCATCACCCACGCTGCCGTGCATCTGAAGCCCGGTGGCATCGTCATACTTGAACTCGGCCACAACAGCCTGCCCGCCGTCCAGCCGCTTCTAGAGGCACCCGTTTGGACAAACGTAGCCGTCACCAACGATCTAGCCGGTATCCCTCGCGTCATCGCCGCCGAGCGATTGTAGCGAGGCATCAACCGGAAAAGTTGAGGCCGACAGGTGTACGGAGTAGGCTAAGGGGCATGCCGGACTTCGCGCGGTTTCGAGCCAAGCATGGTCCACTCGAGGAACAGTCGGCTCTCGCGCAATCGTCCATCCTGCACGTGGACATGGACGCGTTTTTCGTTTCGGTGGAATTGCTTGAACGTCCGGAACTGCGCGGCAAGCCCGTGGTGGTCGGCGGACAGCCGGACCAGCGCGGCGTCGTTTCCGCGGCGAGTTACGAAGCGCGCAAATACGGAATCCACTCGGCGATGCCCCTTCGAACCGCAGGACGGCTCTGCCCGCACGCGGTTTTTCTGGATGGCCATCACGAAAAATATGGAGAGTGGAGCGACCGCGTCGCCACCATCCTCGCGAAATTTTCTCCGATTGTGGAGATGGTTTCGATTGACGAGGCCTATCTCGATCTCGCTGGCACGGAACGCTTGCATGGACCACCGCTGGCCGCTGCGTACAAACTGCTTCGAACGATCACGCAAACCACAGCGCTTCCATGCTCAGGCGGACTTGCCACCACTCGCCTCGTCGCGAAAGTTGCGTCCGAGCAAGCCAAACCCTGCGGGCTAATTTGGGTTGCACCGGGACGTGAGGAGCGATTCCTCGCGCCGCTTCCCGTTCGAAAGATTCCGGGCATCGGCGAGGTGACGGAGCGGGCGTTGCGGGCGCTGGGCATCGAAACTGTGGAGCAAATCGCGGCCGTGCCGCAGGAAAAACTGGAAAAGATTTTCGGGCAATGGGGAACGGCGCTGTATCGCAAAGCGCGCGGGGGCGATTCCTATGAATTCGTGATTGACGCGGAGCCGAAATCCATCTCGCACAATCACACGTTCGGCGAAGACACGGAGGATTCGAATGCAATGGGCGCAATGCTCAGCCATCTTTCGCAGAAAGCCTGCAAGCGCCTGCGCGAAGCCGGCCTCGCCACGCGGACGCTTACACTCACCATTCGCTACTCAGGTTTCGAAACGCACACTCGCTCAAAGACACTCGGCGAACCCACACGTCTCGATGCAGATATCTTCGCCGTATTTCAGGAACTGTTTCGTCTACACCGCGATCCGCTCAGAAAAATCCGGCTGCTTGGCGTAAGCCTCAGCGGTCTCACGCACGGCAACGGGCAACTCGATCTGCTCGACGCGGAGCGCCGCGCAAGACTGGAAAAGCTCACCAGCGCCGCGGACCAGCTACGCGATCGCTTCGGATTCGGCAAAGTGCAATTCGGCGGCTCGCTTTTGCATGATGAGTCGGATCACAACGGTGGCGATTCCTAACTTTCAGCGAAACACTCGCGAATGTCCTGAGCGGTTGAAACTTATGGCCAATGGCGTAAATCAAGGACATGGATCTCACCGACGCCCAGTGGGCGGCGCTCGAACCACTGTTTCGTCCGAAACGCCGGGACGATGGGCGCGGTCGACCGTGGCAAGATACGCGAGCGGTGCTGAACGGTGTTTTTTGGGTTTTGCGCACCGGCGCTCCTTGGCACGATCTGCCGCGTCGTTACCCTCCCTACCAAACCTGTCATCGCCGCTTCCAGCAATGGCAGCGGTCCGGGTTGCTCACCCAACTGCTCCAGAAACTGGCCGAAGACTTACGCGACCGTGGGAAGTTGGATGTGAGCGAATCCTTCATCGATGCCACCTTCAGTTCGGCGAAAAAGGGGGCTCTGCTGTCGGCCCTACTCGCCGCGGCAAAGGCAGCAAAATCATGGCGATCAGCGACGGCCATGGTCTTCCTCTCGCCGTGCACGTGGCCAGCGCTTCGCCGCATGAAACAAAACTCGTCGAACCCACGCTCCAGCGACGTTTCCTTGCGGAAACTCCCGAGCGCTTGATCGGCGACCGCGCTTACGACAGCGATCCACTGGATGTGCAGATTCGCGAACGCTTCGGGGTGCAGTTGGTTGCTCCGCACAACTGCACACGCAGCCGGAAAGCCACGCAAGATGGCAAATCGAGCGTTTGTTCGCCTGGCTTCATAATTTTCGTCGCGTGGTCATCCGCTGGGAATACTACCCAGAGAATTTCCTCGGGATGGTGCAGCTTGCTTGTGCCGTCATCCTCCTGAGGCATTTATGAGATGGCTTCTAGCCATATCAGACTCCCCTTTCCCAGAGCGCGGCCGTCAAATTTTCAATGTCCGGTAACGCGACTAACCAGGCACAATGCCGGAATCCGGTCGCATGCATTAGAATCTGATGAACGGGATTGGATTTTATTTCTCCCGTTTAGGCGGATGGCTCTAACTCCGATGAAACTGACGCATCACGGATTGCAGGTTGAATTGTTGGACGAGTGGTGGGTCGAAGCGGAGATGACGGGGTTTGTGCCCCGAGCTGCGACTTATCGCGTCGACCACAATTTGTTTGAAAATGTGAGAGAGGTTCGCATCGAGGAGGTGGGCCCGGGGCATCGCAATCCGGGAGTAGGCATCTTTAACGACAGCGAAGAAGAGGGTACGGCCCGCGAACGAGTCGTGCGAATTCTGCGCGGCTTCCGGTTAGATAACGCGATACCGCCAGTAAAAATCGTCGAGGGCCAGTACCCGTATCGATACAAGCTGGTTCACGGCGCGCATCGCTTCTACGGTTCGCTATTTGCGGGATTTACGAGCGTGCCGACCATCGAAGGATTTGATTGGCACCGATTCCGACTTATCGGGACTTAGCCCAGCTTTGGGACAAACTTTCTGAGTGAATAGCTTAGAAAGAGGCAGTGACATGAAACGATTGATTGTGTTGTGTGCGACGATCCTTGCTGGTTGCTCGCAGCAAAAGCCAACCTACCGAAACGTCAAGCTGGTAACAGACTTGTCTTGGCCTATCGGGGAAGCTCGCTGGTGTTCTAGTTTCGACGGGCAGTGGAACGAGATGCACTGCTTTCCACCTGAGAAATTGTCTGCTCCTAAGACCAACTACTTAGTGGATGTCTATTCTGACGGCCCGATGCGCTTTGATGCACAGCAATGGGCGTATGACATTACTTGCCGATTGGATTCTTTCAAGAGTGCAACCTGTCAACAAGCGGCTGGCAAAAAGAAAGAGGACGTCAAATGAAAACTAAGTCCTTCCATGAGAAGGCCGGTGTGAGTCAAGTTGGTTTTTCTTTTTCCTCCCTATAGGAGTTTTTTGCGTTTGAGCCGAGCCGCCTCTGTCGCCATCCTTCCATCCGCACTCTTTTTTGAGCGATTTTCGCTCG
>WNFT01003992.1_pt1 | contig 27504 bp, 29 predicted proteins | sample 5400191 | NCBI WGS metagenome assembly WNFT01 (sample SAMN13153359, study PRJNA577476) | soil metagenome | isolation source: 80 cm saprolite under Madrone tree | place: USA:California | collected 2016-06-14 | reverse complement strand
GACGATCGAGTCAGCATGGATCGCCGACGCTTCATCCGCCTTGCGGCCGGAGTGCCCGTCGGCCTTGCCGGCTGCCTGGGCCCGGGCTGCGCGAGGGATGGAAGCCTCGTCCCGGGCGCGGGCGCGCCGAGCCCGACCCCGAGCCCGGGGAATGAAGGCGTGGTCGTACCGAAGGTCAACGGCGGCATCAACCTCCAGCCGCTCCGGCGCCTGGACCCCCGCGACCCCGACCCCACTATCGTTCCGGACCTGGTGACACTGCAGCTTGGCGCGGTGTACGAGCTGGGCTTCGACGGGCTGCGCGTCACCGCGCCGTTCAGCGACCGCGCCAATTTCCTGGCCGCGATCCCGTACGTGCGCGCCGCCCGCGCCCTGGGGATCGACGCGGTCGTGGTCCTCGCGGATTTCGCCGGCCTATCGCTGGCCCGGGCCCTCTTCGACGACAAGCGCCGCCCCGCCGTCCTGCGGCTCTACGAGACGGTGTTCGCGGTACCGCCCGCTCCCGTGCGGCCCGGGCTCGGCGGCCTGGGGCCGGGAGGGGTCGGCCGCGTCGCCTTCCAGATACTCAACGAGCCCGCGCACTTCCTCGGGGTGCCCCCCGAAGCCTACGTGCGCGAGCTGCTGACCCCGTGCTTCGTCGCCCTCAAGTACGACAACCCCGACATCATCGTGGTGGCGGCGGCGGAGGTCGGCAACGTCGACGGCCCTCCCCGGATCCGGGCCATGATCGAGGCGGGCCTCGAGTACGTCTCCGATCGCGTCGCCTACCACATCTACAGCAGGGCGGTCATCCCGCTGCTGTCGCCGCACGTCAAGTCGCTGGTGTGGGTCACCGAGTCGGGCGCGGCGGGGACCGGCCTCCACCTCGGCTGGGTGCGCGACACCTTCGTGGAGATTTTCGACAGGATTCCCGACGTGAGCCGCATCTTCTATTACGACCTCTTCGACGGCGAGCGGGGCGTCTACCGCCTGCTGGACATCGAGCCCGATGGCCCGAAGTTCCGCGCGGTGGTGGAGTCCACGGCTCTTTATTCGTTCCTCGCCGACCGGGTCCTCGCGAAGGCGGCCGGCCAGCCGCTTCTCGGGTTCGACGCGCTGATTCCGGACATCCGTGCCTACTTCCCGACCGCCGAAGACGTCAAGGCCTATGACGAAGCCTTCGAAGCATGAGCCCCGGCCTGTCCGTTCTCTTGCTGGCGCTTCTCGCCGATGAGCCCGCGACTCAGGTGCGGTGGCCGCCGGCCACGGTCCCCGCGGAGCAGGCGGGAGAAACCGAGCCCTCCGCGCCGGAAGGCCTCATGTACCCGCTGGGTGCGCTGTCCACGCCCGACTTCCTGGCCCCCGGCGATCCGTTCGAGCTGGTCGACCTTCGCTACGGCTTCAGCGACACCTTCTCCACAACGCACACGTTCGCGGCGCGAGTGCGCGTCGAGGGGTGGGGCTACCTGGGGGCCGGGTTCGAAGGCGAGCGCAAGGGGGTGACGCTCACGGGCCCGCGCCTCGATCTCGCGGCGTCGGGCGAGAACGGCGCCTACGACCTGCTCGGGAGGTACCGCGGGTCGTGGCTCATCGTCTCGACCCGGGCTCGAAGGTCCGCGCGGTCCGCCGGCGGGGGCTGGCTCCTCGACCCCTCCCTGAGCGTCCGCCTGTCGCCCGACCTCGAGCTCGTCGGGCGGGTCGCGGGGGACACGAGCCGGCCCGACGCTCGCTTGCTGCGGTCCGCCTCCCTCGGCTTCTTCTGGCAGCGAGGGACGCGCTTCGAAGCGGCGGGCGAGTACGTCCGCGAATACGTGAGCACGGATGGGCGCTTCGAGAACACGCGGAGCACCGGGACCGTCTCCCTGCTGGGGCAGGTGCGGGCCCTGGAGCTGAGCGGCGAGGCGTTCCTCGAGGACACGGCCGGCCCCTTCCCGCGGCGCGAGACGGGCGGCTCGCTCCAGGCCAGGCTCCCGCTGGGCTCGCGCCTGCTCGTGGAGGGCGGCGCCCGCGGCCGATTCGAGGTGGGGCTGGACAACCGGTCGCGCGAGTACCGGGGCGCCCTGACCTGGTCTGGCCGGCGCTTCATCCTGCCGAGGACGGGCGAGGCCGCCGAGCGCACGGTCGGCCTCGCGCGGAAGGCGACGGAGATGGGCTACAACGAGCGCCGTGTCTTCGGCGACGACGAGCGCCGGGCGCAGCGCGAGCGGCTCTCCCTCCTTCGGCGGCGCGAGGAGCTGGGCGACGACATGGCCGCCCTCTACCGCGCGCAGGTCGCCGAGCGGGCGGTCCCTCTCCTGGGGGCCGAGATGCTCGATGGCACCGACGCCCTCGCGGGCGTGAGCTCGCGGACGGCCCGGCTGTTCGTGGGGGTTCCCTGGCCTCCGGCGTGGCCATGGCAGGCGAGCGAGTCGGCGGTGCCCTTCCTGCGCCTCGGCCTCGAGCGCGGGCGGGAGACCTCCGGCGCGGGCTTCCGGGCGATCACCTGGGGCGGGTCGCTGACCGCGTCGCTGAACCGGGAGATGGACCTCGTCCTGCGCTATCGCCACATCGATCCGACCCCGGTCGAGATCATCCGCGGGATCGGAAAGCGCCGCACGATCGAGCTATCGTACGTCTATGCGCTGGGGCGCTGAGCCGAGGGCCTTCGCGGTCGCCGTCCTCGTGGCCACAGCCTCGCCCGCGCAGGAACCCAAGACCATCCCCGCGTTCCCCTCCCAGGCGGAAGCGATCACCGCGGACGTGGTGGTCCTCGACAAGCAGGCCCGACCGGTGCGCGGCCTCACGAAAGAGGACTTCACGCTCCTCGAGGATGGCAAGCCCCAGACGATCGTCGGCTTCGAGGCTCGCGAGCTGAAGGCACCTGACGGTCCGCCCGCTCCGGAAGCCGACGCGACCCGCGAGCGCGTCGCGGAGAACAAGGGCAGCTCGGAACGCCGCGGACGCACCTTCGCCTTCCTCCTCGACGACCTGGGGACGCAGGCGCTTCCGATGGAGGACGTGAAGAGGGCCATCGCAGCCTGGTTGAACGACAAGGCGGATTCCCGTGACGAGGTCACCCTCACGACGACCAGCGGAAGCACCTGGTGGAGCGACAGGGTCGGGCGGGGGCGCGCGGACCTCCTGGCCGTCCTGAGCCGCGTCTACGGCAAGAAGCTGCGGGAGCCTCCGTCCGAATGGATGACGGACTGGGAAGCCTATCGGATCGCCGTCTACGAGGACGCCTCGGGCGCGGCCGCGGCCTCGGAGGGTGCCGGGCCGGCGGCGTCGGGACCCCCCGCGGCCCCCGGATCGGCCTCGGCCCCGGCTCCCGGCAATCCGAACCGCCTGGGCCGGGTCTTCGATCGCGTGCTGGACCGATGGACGACCGCGACCAAGACTCCGGGCGATGTCCGAATGCGGGCGATGGAGCTGTACGACCGCCTGACCCGTCGTATCCAAACGGTCTTCAGCGCCGTGGAGCGGCTGTCGCGGGGTCTCGCGGGCGCGCGTGGCCGCAAGTCGATCCTGATCTTCTCGGACGGGTTCCTGAACGACACCAACCAGGGCGGCCTCGACCGTGCGATCGACGCTTCGCAGCGCGGGAACACGGCCGTCTACTTCATCGACGCCAAGGGCCTCGCCGGACAGTCCTACTACGGCGCCGACTTTGCGTCGGCGCCCAACCCCCTGGACGTCGGCGTGATCAGCATGGAGGAGGTGTTCCTCGAGACCGCGGGAACGGAATCCCTGGCGGAGAACACGGGCGGCGCCTCGATCCGGCACACCAACGACCTCCTCGGCGGCCTGCAGCGCGTGGCCGAGGAGTCGTCGGTCTACTACCTCCTGGGCTACCAGCCGGAGAAGCCCCTCGACGGCAAGTGGCACAAGCTCACGGTCAAGGTCGCCAGAGCCGGGGTGAAGGTGCGGACCCGGCGGGGCTACCAGGCGACGCCCCCCAGCGCGCTCGAGGCTTCCCGGCCGGCACGCAACGCCGGGAAGACCGGCAAGAAGGATGCGTCGAAAGAGCCGAAGCGACCCCTCGACCCCGCGGTGATGGCGGGCGGGGCCGACGACGCGATCGCGCTGCGGGTGGCGCCCTACGTGCTCGAGGCGGACAAGACGGGCCTCGCCCGCGTCGTGGTCGCGCTCGAGGTGGACACCTCCACGATCCCGCTCACGGGAACGGGGGAGCGGCATCAGGCCACTCTCGATCTCACGGTCCTGGGCCTCAGCCGCGATCAGGCGCGGCTGTTTCCGATCGACGAACGCTTGAAGCTGGATCTCGAGACGAAGGCCGCAGGCGGGTGGCTGACCCTCTCGCGGGAGATCCGCCTGCCCGCAGGAGTGGCGCAGGTGAGGGTGCTGGTGCGGGACACGGCCACGGGCCGCGCCGGAGCGGTAACGCAACGGCTCGTCGTACCCGCCCTCGACCGGCCCTATCTGGCCACGCCGATCCTGACCGACCGGATCGAGACGCCACGGGGCGGCGCGCCGAGGCTCGTCCCCCTGGCCCACCGCCGGTTTCGCCCCACGGGCTGGCTCTACTGCGTGTACGAGGTCTTCGGGATGAAGGATTCACAGGGTCATGCGGCGACCCGCGTGGCGGGCGGGTACACCTTGCAAGCCGCCGGAGGCCGCGTGGTGGTCACCGCGCCGCCCAGGCCGATCGCGGTTGACCTCGGGGGCCGCCTCGTCAGGATGCTCGCGCTGCCCCTCGACGGCCTCGCAGAAGGCGGCTACGAGCTGGTCCTGGAGGTGGTCGATCAGGCCTCGGGCCGGACGCTCTCGACGCGCGAGGCGTTCGTCCTGGAGCGGGAAGTGGCTGCCCGGGGGAGTGACTGGCGGACGGGAACCGGTGATGCGAAGCCGGTGTCCAATTGCCTTCAGGAGGGACGAGCATGGGCTCCCTGACGCCGGTTCTGCTCCTCGCTCTTGCCGCCAGCCCGTCGGGCGCCTCATCTGAGCCCCCCTTCGACCCGAACGTCGTCCTCCGGGTTTCGATCGCCAGCGACGAGCGCGAGTTCCACATCGGCGAGACCATTCCGATCCAGCTGAGCTTCAGCAGCGCGGTCAAGGATCGCTATCACGTCAACCTAGCCCATTACGATCGCAGCGGGCGCATGGAGTACGAGCGCTTCCGCGTCGCCCCCGCGAGGGGGGCCGTCGATCCCCTCGCGGACCGTCCCGGCGGAATCGGGGGCGGCCTGACTACCTACAAGTTTCTCGGCGCCGAGCCCTCGACCATCGCCTTGAACCTGAATGAATGGCTGCGCTTCACGCGTCCGGGCGAGTACCGGCTCTCCGTCACCAGCCGGCGCGTCGGAAGGAAGGATCCCTCGACCGCCTTTGGTGAGTCACCGGTCACCGCGCGGGGCGATCCGATCAAGCTCAGGATCGTTCCCGCGACCCGTGCCTGGCAGAGGGCCGTCTTCGACCAGGCGGTGGCCTCTCTCGAAAAGCCGCGGTCCGTGACACCGCAGGAGCTCCAACCGCTCGAACGCTCACGCCGACAGGCTCTGGAGACCCTCCGGTTCCTGGGCACGCCGGACGCCCTCCGCGAGCTTGCGAAGCGCATGCGGGGCGAGGACCCCGGCGGCGGCGATCACATATGCATGATGGGCCTCCTGTACTCTCTGGAGCCGGACGCGGCTCGCCGCGCTCTCGACGACGCGCTGGTGGATCCCGACCACCCCATCGCCGGCCCCTTCCTCTTCGCGCTGCAGGGAATCCGGTCCGCCCCGGAGGACCGCGCCGACCATTGGCGTGAAGACCAGCAGAAGGCCCTGGAGGAGCTGGTCGCGGTCTTGCCGACCAAGCGTGGCGAGGCTCTTCCCGTGAGCTTGAGCACCGCGGTCACCGCGGCATGGAACGGGGCCGCCCTGCCCAAGGAAAGCCTGGACACGCTGGTCCAACAGCTGGTGTCCGTGTTCGATCAGCTGCCCGAACAGCAGCAAACCCAGCTCCTCACCTACGGTTGGGACAAGATGGCCGGCCCGACCCTGCTGCCAATCGTGCGGCGCTACGCCCAGGCCTACCGCGATTTCCCCAACATGCGTGGATCTCCGGCCTACGAATCGCTCCAGCTCAGCGAGAAGGCACTCGGACGCTGGTACGAGTTGGACCCGTCCGGGGCGCGACTCGCGATCATCAAGGAGATCACTCGTCCCCGCCCGCGCTTCGACGCGCGCGTGCTCGGGGTCCTGCCCGAGGCAACCCTTCCCGAAGTCGAGGGCTCGCTGGCCGACCACTTCATCGCGACCGACGAGCCGGAAGCCTCCGCCCGCCTGGCCTCGCTCATCGCCCGCTATGCGACCGATGCCATTCTTCCCGAGGTGCTGGGGAAGCTCGATGGCCTGATCGGAAAATGGGCGTGCGCCAGCCAGGACCCCATCCTCGCGTACGTCCTGCGCGTCAGCCCGGCGCAGGCAAGGCCGCGCCTCGAGCGGGCCATGGCCGCGCGTGGCGAGGGGTTCACGGGGTGCAATCGTTACCTGCTTCGCACGATCTCGGAGATTCACTACGATCCGATGCTGGAGGAGATCGGCATCCAGAGCCTCGCCGATCCCGATCCGCAGGTCGCGACAACCGCGGCCACGATGCTGGGCAGGTTCGGCTCCACCGCCGCGGAGCGCGCGCTGTGGGAGCGCTACGCGAGCTGGAGCGCGCAGTGGAAGGGGCGTGAAGGCGAGCTGGCCGTCCTGTTCGCGGAGGGCGTCGATGATCGGATCTACCAGCTCGGGCGGGGAGAAAGCCTCATGCAGGCCCTCGCCACCGGCACGTCGTGGTTGTTGGACGAGACCGGGCTGCAACGCCTCTCACGGATGACGAGCGTCCAGCGGCTGCGTGACAGCCTGGATCGGCATGTGAAGGCCTGGGAGCAGCGACCCCTGGGCATCGCCTTGAGCGACACCGGGCCGCCCCTCGGCTTCCGCGCCCAGGTGGCCCAATACGAGCTCCACGACATGGGCGCTCTCGAGGAGAAGCTCAGCCAGTTTCCCTCCGGAACGGAGTTCGTCCTGCGCATCTCTCCCCCCGCGTTTCCAGCGAGCGACGAGGCGGCGGCCAGGGTCCGCGCATTTCTCGGCGCGCATGGTATGGTCGTCGCCGGAGAGAGCGCATCGCCATAGGCGGCGGCTTCTCCTGCGCAGACCCTGGCTGTGTCTTTTCCCTGCCTCTTCCGATATCGGATAGAGGCATAGCGTTGGACAGAATGAGGGGGTGTTTCATGCGGCCTCGATCCGGATTTCTCCGTGCGCTGACCCTGACGACTGCCCTGGTGGTGGCCGGCCAGCCCGTGCGGGCGAGCCAGATTGCCCAGGACGGCTTCAGCCCGAGCTTTCCCGTCTACGCCAATAGTGGCACCGGCTTCAGCGGCCCCTGGATTCAGGGCGGTTTCAACGCCTTTGCTTCCGGCTATACGCCGATGGAAGACTCCTTGTGTCGCGCCAACTTGCGGACGAGTGGGGGCCGCATCTCGGGCGGAGCCTTCTCCGCGATCAACGGCGCCATACGAACCCTGGCGCAGCCGCTTGGACAGGACAACACGACGGTCTACGTCAGCTTTCTCCTGCAACCGCAAGGAACGCTGAACGGCGGCATCTTTGGCGGTTTCTTCGGGCTCACCCTGAATGGCAGCCTGGGGAACGACCTTTTCATCGGCAAGCCCGGCGGCGGAGCGGGGGAGGAGTACGTCCTCGAGGCGCGGGGGGGTTCCGGACAGGTTCCGTCGGGTACTCGAGCGGTCGTGGGGCGGACCGCGCTATTGGTCGTGAAAGCCGAATTCCTGCCCGGACGCGACGCATTCACGTTGTATGTGAACCCGAAGCCCGGCGGTACGGAGCCGGCCACCGGGGTCACGAAAGCGGACCTCGACCTGGGAGTCGTATCCAAGGTGGGCATCTACTCGACCGGTGCCTTTGCCGTCGATGAAGTCAGGATCGGGACGACCTACGCAGACGTGGTGCCCACCGGTCGCAACCCTCACGGCCCGCACAACCCTCACGACCTTCAGCACGACGATTCCCCTGGCTGCGACGACGATCGGGACGATCGATAGTCGGTAAGGTTGGTCTTCGACTCATTTGTAGAACTCGTACCGGTCGCCCGCCACCACCTCGACGACGTGGATCGCGGAGTCGCGCAGGATCTGCATGCCGAGCGGCTCGCCGGGGCCCTTGCGCCAGAGGGCGCGATACAGCTCGCGCAGGGAAGAGACGGACTGGCCGTCCACCGACAGGATCAGGTCGCCCCGCAGGAGGCCGGCCTTCTCCGCGGGCCCGCCCGGCACCACCCCGCTTATGGCGACCCCGCCCTCGTGCCCCTGGGGGTAGAAGCCCAGCCAGGCGCGGCGCGGGCCGGCCGCCGGCTCCTCGCTCTCCATCTCGGCGCGCCGAGAGAGGAACAGCTCCACCGGGATGGCCAGGCTGTAGCGCCCCACCGCGGCCAGACCGAGGGAGATGACGCCCACGACGCGCGCCTCCAGGTCCAGCAGCGGCCCTCCCGCGAGGCCGGGGTTGATGGCGGTGGTCATGATGGCTCCGTCCAGCATGTACTCCCAGAACGCCTCGAAGGGGCCCACCATCGAGACGTGGCCGGAGGCGCCCTTCCGCTCCTGCTCGCTCGTGCAGGTCAGGAGGAAGACCGGCATTCCGGGGGTGGCCGGCTTCTCCGCGAGCGCCGCCGGCCGTAGCGGGGCTCCCTCGAGGAAGAGAAGGGCCAGGCCCGACTCGTGGTCCACGGACATCCGGCGCACCCCCCGCGGCCGGCCGTCCGCCCCCGTGACCTGCGCGCGGGCGGCGCCCAGCACCAGGTAGTGCGCGGTGAGGACCTGGTCGGGAGCGACCGCCACCCCCGCGCCCATGCGCTCTTCCCCGAGCACCGCCGCCGAGGGATGGCTGGCTGGGATCTCGCTGCGCAGGAAGGCCAGGGAGGCCAAAGCGACGCGAGGGATGAAGACCGGGGAGTCCAAGGCGGCGCCTCCGCTCGAAGGGGTGCGAGGCGATTATAGGAGGTCTTCGAGGGCGAGGAGGTCGGTCACGCGGCGGCGAGGACGACGGCCGCGTCCCGCCTCCGTCCCCCGGTCCATCCAGCAGAAGGCCACGCCCGCTCGCGCGGCCGCCCGGCCGTCCACCTGCGGGTCGTCGCCCACGTAGACGGCCTCGCGCGGGGCCACCCCGAGCGCGCGGAGGGCCACGTGCAGGATCCGCGGGTCGGGTTTGGCGAAGCCGCAGCCCTCGGAGGTGACGACGGTCTCGAAGAAGCGATCGAGCCGGGCGGCTTCCAGGCGCGAGCGCTGGACGCGGTCGATCCCGTTCGTGACCACGCCCAGTCGATAACGCCGGCCGAGGCGTTGCAGCGCGCGGCGGCAGCCCGGCAGGCGGTCGCCCCGGGTCGAGAGTCGGTCGAGGAACGTCTCGCCGAGGCGAGCGGCCCGGCGGGGGTCCCCCTCGAGATGGACGAGGAGCTGGCGGAAGCGCTCGCGTGCCAGGTCGGACTGGCGGACCGCGCCGCGGCGATACTGCTCCCAGAGCGCGTCGTTGATCCGCCGGTAGGCGGCGAGGATCCTCTGCGAGAACGGGAGCCCGAGGTCGGCGAGGGCGGCGCGGAGGGCGGCCCGCTGGGAGCGGTCGAAATCGAGAAGGGTGTGATCGACGTCGAAGAGGACGGCGCGGAGGCGGGCCAGGACGGGCTTTCGGGGGGGTTACTTGGCGCGGTAGGTGATGAGGCCCCGCTTCAGGTCGTAGGGGGAGACGCCCACCGTCACCCGGTCGCCCGCGATCACCCGGATGCGGAACTGGCGCATCTTGCCGTTGAGCCGGGCCAGAACCTCGTGATTCTCCCCGCACTTCACTTTGTAGTTGCCTCCGGCCAGGACCTCGATGACCACACCCTGCAGCTCGATCAGATCTTCCTTGCTCATTCGGCTGGATTATGTCCTCACTTTCCCGTGCGCGTCCAGTCGACGAGCCCCGCGCGGGTGGCGGGCTGGCAGCGGGGACAGAAGTAGGCGTCCATCCCTCTCACTCCCGCGGTGCGGATCTTCGAGCCGCACCGGGGGCAGGTCTCCTTCAGCCGCACCTTCAGGAAGTCCCGCACCTTCACGTCGATCGGCTCCTCCCGGCGCGCCACCTCGGAGACCGCCTCCTTCATCACCTTGACGATCGCGTCGTGCAGGCGCACCCCGTCGTCGTGGGAGAGCGCGCGGCAGAACGTCTTGGGATGGATCCCCGCCTCGAACAGCACCTCGTCCGCGTAGGCGTTGCCCAGGCTGTCGAGCGCCTTCTTGTCCAGGAGGAACACCCTCACCTGGTCGCGGCGGTGCCTCAGCAGGCTCACGAAGCGCTCGCGGGTGAACTCGGGGGAGAGGAGGTCGATCCCGCCCGTCTGCATTCCGGGGACCGCCTTCCAGTCGTCGGTGGCGATCAGGTAGGCCTTGCCCATGACCTTGTCGTCGAGGTAGCGGAGCTCGAGGTCGCCGAACCCCAGGGCGAACCCTAGCGACCCCTCGTCCTTGTCGCCGGGAGCGCTCAGGCGGAAGCGCCCCGCCAGCATCGGGTTCACCGCGAGGTCGAGCCCCTCGAAGCGGAAGACCAGGAAGTGCGACTTGCGGAAGATGTCCACCAGGGGCCGGCCCAGGAGGAGGGACAGGTTCCCCCGCACCGCAAAGCGCAGGACCACCGGCTCCTTCACCCGCTCGGCGCTGACGTGGCGGCCGAGCAGCCCCTCGCGAAGCTTCCCGAGGACGTAGATCAGGTCCGGAAGCTCGGGCATCGGCGCTCCCGGGAATGATTCTACCGGCGATTGCAGGCATGGGCGTTTCCAGGCGAATCAGGGATTCCCCGACAGCGAATTCAGGCGCGCCCCCATTGCCAGTTCCCTCCGGACCCGCCATCTTCCGTGTATCAGGTGTGAGATCGGTCAAGCTCATGCGCCAAGACAGGCTCGCCCTCTTGCTGGCCGTGCTCGCCCTTCCCCTGGTCGGGTTCCACTCGGCGTTCAAGAGGCACCCGTCCGCCGCGGAGATCGCCGACACCTCGAGCATGCTGAAGCGGTCCGGCGAGTGGCAGGGAAGGATGGCGCCCGATTTCAAGCTCGAGACGCTGACGGGCGACCCCTTTCGGCTCTCGGACCACATCGGGCGGGAGGTCATCGTCCTCAACTTCTTCGCCACCTAAGTGATGCGGAAGCTCGGGGTCGACTCCTTCCCGACCACGGTCCTCATTGGCACCGATGGTCGCATCCAGCTGTACCAGACGGGAGCCATTTCCAACGTCGACGTCGCCTTTGCCGGGTTCCTCGGCTACAACCTGAGCCAGATCCGTTCCGGCCAGGGTGTCTCGAAGGAGGCGTACGTACAGGCGGCGGCCCACGAGCACTACGCGCTCCCGACACCGGGCAAGTCGCCCGACCAAATCAACCTCTCGGGCCGGGCAAAGGTCATCGCCGTCGCCATGGACTGTCCCTGCGGCTGTGATCGCAAGGTCGACCCGTGCGGATGCAACACCGCCAAGAAAGTCAAGGCGCGCCTGGCGGTGGCTCGACTGGACAACCGGACGGACGCGGACGTGGTCCGCGAGCTCAACCGGGAGTTCTGCATGAAGGGCATGGAGTGATCCGCGCGGAGGAGGTGTCAGTTCACTTCCGGCGGGGACTGGGCCGGGGCGTGCTGAAGGCCCTCGATCGGTTCGACATCGAGATCCGCGAGGGCGACTTCTTCGCTCTCCTGGGGCAGAACGGCGCCGGGAAGAGCACCGCCATGTACTGCCTGCTCGGGCTCCTGCGCCCCACTTCGGGACGGGTCACCATCTTTGGCCGGGCCCCCGAGCTGGGCTCCCCGATGTATGGCTCCATCGCCTACCTCCCGGAGGAGCCCCACTACCACGACTATCTCACCGTCGAAGAGGCCGTCCACTACTACAGCGCTCTTTACGGGCGTGCCGTGCCCCAGGCCCGCCTGCACGGCGTGCTCGAGCACCTCCGGCTGGCCGAGTTCCGACGACTCCCTTTGCGCAAGTGCTCGAAGGGAATGAAGCAGAAGGTCGGGATCGCGCAGTGCATGCTCAGCGACGCTCAACTCTTCTTCCTGGACGAGCCGATGCGAGGCCTCGATCCGCTCGCGGTCAGGGATGTCCGCGACGTCCTGGTCGAGATGAACCGGAAGGGCGCCACCATCGTCATGAACTCCCACATCCTTTCCGAGGTCGAGATGGTGGCGAACCGCGCCGCCATCATCGACCGGGGGAGGGTGGTCGCGCAGGACGACCTCCGCAACCTCATGAGGGTCGATGCCGCGCTCTACATGGTCGAGGTCGAGGAGCACCCCGATCTGCCGCCCTTCTTCTCGCGGGAATCGTCGACCGACGGCACCGCCCGGGGCACGGTGGCGGCCGACCGGCTCTACGAGTTCCTCGACTTTACCCGGGCGCGAGGCCTGAAGCTCACCAGCTTCGCGCTGCGCCGGGCCACCCTGGAGGAGTCGTTTTTCTCCATCCTCGCCCAGAGACCGCCCGATGCTTGAGCAGCTGCTTCTCAACATCCGCGTACATCTGCGGTTCTACGCCCGCAACCGCCTGCTCCTCGCTTTCGCGATCGTGCTGCTCGGCGTCTTCGGCCTGACCATGATCCCGATGGTCATGATGGACACCTCGGCCAATCGCTTCTCCCTCCTCCAGTCGATCACGAGCCAGCTCGTCGCCTTCAGCATGGTCTTCACCGCGAGCCTCGGCCTGTTCGCCCTGTCCTCCCACCTTCGCAGTCGCAACGTGAAGATGGTGCTCACGAAGCCCTGTCGGCCCGAGACCTGGCTGGCCTCGATCTTCCTGTCCGCGCTGCTCGTCGGCCTCGCGCTGCACGGGATCATCGCCCTCTCGGGCATGGGGCTCTCGCTGTTCTGGAGCATCCCCCTGCAGCCAGGCCTGGCGTTCCTGGCCATCGACGGCTTCCTCCGCTCCATGATCCTGTTTTCCTTCGTCACCATGCTCACCATGGCCTTCCACCCGGTGGTGGCGGTGTTGCTGGTGTCGGTGGTGAACGAGGGGACGTTCTACGGCCTCAAGTACCTGATCGCGAGCGCGGGGGCCGCCAGCGGCTCCGGGCCCTGGCTGATGCTGGCGAGCGTCCTCTGCGACGGCGTCTACATGCTGCTGCCCATGGTGGAGCCCCTGAGCGACAAGACGGAGACCGTGTACAAGTCGTGGCGCGCCACCGGTGGCGACTGGCTGACCCTGGCGGAGGCGTCCGGTTACGCGTTGCTGGCGACCGTCTTCCTCTACCTGCTCTCGCTGTACCTGCTGCGGCGCAAGGACCTCATCTGAGCAGGTCGCTTACTTTGCCGTAGGGGGGGACGCCTCCACCCCCGAACCCCCAACCAGATGCACCGTGCGCGTGGGGAAGGCGAAGCGCGTCCCCGCCTCCTCGACCACTCTCATGAAGCCGAGCAGGGCCTGCTGGCGGCAGAGACGGAACTCCGCGAAGTCGGCCGCCTGGAACCAGGCCGTGACCTCGATGTCGAGGGAGGATGGCGACAGAGCCTTGAGCGAGACCACCATTTCCGGCCAGATCTTCGGGTGCGCGCGCAGGGAGCGCTCGAGGCCCTCGAGAACCGCCGTCATCTGGGCGGCCGTGGTCCCGTAGACGAGGCTGACGGTGCAGGCGAGGCAGAAGCGGTCGCGGGCGGCCAGCGACTCGATCCGCATGTCGGCCAGGCGCCCGTTGGGCAGGGTGACGAGGGTGCGGTCCGTGGTCCGGATGCGCGTGGAGCGGAGGCCGATCGTCTCCACGGTCCCCTCGAAGCCGTCCACCCTCACGGTGTCTCCCTCGCGGAAGGGCTGGTCGGCCGCCAGGGTGACGGTGCCGATCAGGTTCTCCACGGTCTTCTGGGCCGCGAGGGCGAGGGCGAGGCCGCCCAGGCCGAGGCCGGCGAGCGCGGTCCCGACGGGGAAGCCCAGGGTCGCCACCGTGGCCAGGAGCGCCAGCATCGCGAGCACGACCTTGCCGATGCGCACGCCGATCGTGAGCAGGGATCGGGCCGAGGGGTTCCCCATGCCCCAGGGGGTGCGCACCAGGAACTGCGCGGACACGTCGATCGACCTCCAGAAAGCCCAGAGCACGCTCCACCCCCAGCCGACGCGGAGCAGCGTGCGCAGGGACTGCTCGGCGGACGAGTAGAGGGCGAGGAAGGGCAGCAGCAGGTGGAGGACGATCACCGCCCAGGCGAGAGTGAGGGGCGGGCCGAGGCGGGGAACCAGGAGGTCGTCCCATTCCGTGGCCGTACGGGCGGCCAACCGACCGAGAAGCGCGCCGCTGGCGGCGGCCAGCAGGCGGCCCAGCGCCCAGGCCACGAGCAGGACCAGCGGGAGGGCGACCCACTGCCAGCGCGCGACATTCGCGGGCCCCGGCCTGAGCAGCACGTCGGGCAGCCGGTCGTGGATCCAGGCGTCCGGCAGCTCCTCGTACCACCGATCGACGCCGGACACGGTGGCCCGCGAGAAGGCCCAGAAGGGGCCGTTCCCGTCCTGGGTCTTCAGAAGCCGCACCGGCTGGACGCCGCCGTCGGGAACGGGGATCGCGCCCAGCAGCTCGACCCTTGCCGGCTGGCCGTCCGCGGGGTTGCCTTCGGACAGGGGCGACAGGCTGTCGAGGTCGATCGAGAGATGACGGTCGAGCACCGCCTTCAGCCGGCGGGCCAGCTCGGGCCCCCGGCCGGCCTGGCCATCCGGCAGGCTCAGGTACCGCGCGGCCTCCGCGTAGCGTCCTCGGCGCACCAGGTCGAGGTAGCCGGCGAGGGAGGCTCGGGGCGAGTCGGGCGCGACCTCTGACGCCGGCTCAGGGGTGGGGGGGGCCTGGGCGAGCGTGATTCCGAGCGGCAGCGCGGCGAGCGCCACGGCGATGGCAAGGATCCGCATGGACAGTCTCCCCGTCAGGCGCACCCCGGAACATCCGCGTATCGAAGGAACACCTGCTTGCCGAGCGACCTCGCCAACGCGACCATCTCATCGGCGCCCTGCGATGGACCGCCGATGCGGAGGCAGGCGTCGCACCTGGCCACCAGGCTGCGGGAGATGGGATGGAATATCTCGTTGAAGATCGCGTCGCCGATCTGCTTGCAGCCGGCCTGCTCGATGAGGGGCAGCGCGAACCATTCACCCAGGACGGGAAGGTGGCCGGCCCGAAAGAGCCGGAGGGCCGTTTCGGCCATGGAGCGCACGTTGGCCGCGATGAGGGCCGGATCGTCGTTCGTGCCCGAGCGGTAGGGCCCGGCGACGAGAATCATCACTCGTGGCTCCCGAATCTGATGCCCAGAAGCAAGAGGCCGACAACCCCGGCCAGGACACAGACAAGGTAGAGGTGGGCGAGGCTGACCAGGCCGAGAAAGGGATTGTCTTGCGAGAAGGGTCTGAGCGGCCGAATGTCCGTGTGCATGATCCCATCAAGAATAGGATGCGTGAGGCCACCCAGGCCCCCGCCAATCAGCGCTGGCAACAGGCCAACCTCGGAGGCGAGGTTCACCTCGCGAGCCCGGCGCTTCAGGAGCCTTCCGATCACCCACACCGCCAGGCCGGCGCCGAGACCAACGGGCGTTCCGACCACGAATGTATGAGCCCACCGATGAAGGGGCCATTCCCGAGCCACGAGCATGAAGTAGGCCGTTTCACAGTCGATCACGACCTGTGACGCCACGAAAGCCAGGAATGACACCTGGGCAGGCGCAACCCCCTTGCCGAGGAGACCGAGGCCGAAGTGGAATGGAGTGACAGGCACTCTATTTGTTCCCGTGCCGGCTCCTGCTCATCTTCAGCGCCACACTTGACCCACACGCATGGCGACCCAGGAGTGACCCCGGGCCGAAAGGTGCAGTCCGTCGCTGGCATGCCCTGGCAGGGCGACGGCGCCAGCCAGGATCGAACGAGGGAGAAGGGCAACTCCATACAGGCTGCTAACCTCCCTCTGGATACGACCGTATTCGTTCTGAAACGGGACCAGCGGCAGCTCGAACATCACGACGCGCCGCTCCGTGCCTGTCACTGCCAGGACCAGAGCGTGGAGGTCAGCCGCAAACTGTGCCGGCGTGGTGCCACCAAGAAGGTCATTGCCGCCCAGCTCAATCAGGACGGTGGCCTCGCCCTCGGGAATGGCGCGTGCCTGCAACACGCCGGTCGCCAGGGTTGCGCCTTGTCTGGCGAGATTCGATACGCTGAGATTCAGCTGGAGTGAGACGAGCTGGGACCATGTGCCTTCCTTCGAGGTGCCCAACCCGGCGGAGAGCGAGTCACCGAGGACATAGACGGCCCTGTCCATTGGCAGACCGAGACCCGAGGGGCCGCGGTCGGAGACGCCCACACCAAAGACCACGGTAACCGCAACAAGAAGGATCGTCGCCGCGCACTTCTGCACCCGGGTGCTCCGAAATCGGCTAGCTTGCCACCCAGCTCCACAAACCAGCAGGATCACATACACCAGAGAGTGAAAAGGCACTGCGGATGCGAGGGCCAGGACGAGGCCGCTCCAAACAAGCCCCGCGCCCAGCTTCGGCCGCCAACGCTCGGCGGCCACGCCCAGCGCCACGCCGAAGAGCCCACAGTAAAGCATGTCGCCCGAGATCAGGAGATACAGCAGAACGCCCACCACCCTAACCTCGCACGTCCCGCCCTTCTCACGGTAGCCCCTCCCGGATGGCCCGCCGATAGTTGTCGATCCGCCCCCACGCCCGGACACACGCCCACGAAGAAGGTTATCTGAACCTTCCGTTCGCTCGAGACGTATCCCGAGAGGCACTGCTTATCTCTCGGGAGGTACGTCTTGATGAAGAAGCTGGCTCCGCGACAAGCGCTCTGGCTCCTGCTTTTGCTGATCGGCGTCCGCCTGGATGCCGAGCCCGGGCGAAAGGCGGCGCCGAATGACGAGCTCTTTCGCACGATCTCGTCCCTGGACGCGGCCGTCTTCGATGCCTTCAACCGGTGCGATCTGGAGACGTTCGGCAAGTTCTTCATCGACGACCTGGAGTTCTATCACGACAACGATGGATTGACGCGGTCACGGCAGAGCCTGATCGATGCGGTCAAGGCCAACATATGCGGCAAGGTGAGTCGAGAGCTGGTGCCGGGAACTCTCGAGGTGTATCCCATCGACAGCTACGGCGCGCTCGAGATGGGTGTTCACCGCTTCCATCACCCCGGGCGGGACGACACCGAGCCCGTGGGTGAGGGTAGGTTCATTCACCTCTGGCAGAAGACCGATGGCGCATGGAAGATCACGCGCGTCATCAGCTACGACCACCACGCGCTCGGGAAGTGAGGCGAGTCGAGCCGGCCACGAGGCTCTTCGGGGCCTGCAGGCGCCAGGCCTGCTCGAGGAGCCGCGGGAGCAGATCCAGCCGCACTTCCTTCAGTCTGACCAGCATCGCCGGGTACGGCCGGTAGTGATCCGTCAGGTAGAACGCCGCCGGGTCCAGCTCCAGCAGCACATCGCGGTCGGCGAAGTCGATCTTGATGGCGACGCTCTCCCCGTCCTCCTTCAGGCGGGCCAGAAACTTCTTCCGAACGTGTAGAGCCGGCGTGCCGTAGGAGGTGCCTTCCGTCACCCCGGGCAGCTTCAGGGCAAGCTTGCACAGCTTCGACCACGTCGTGCCGCGTCTTGCCGTTTTGCCGCTTTTCCATACTCCGTCACTCAACCGTGTCCACGCAGCGCGGCCGTTACGCCCTACCTGTTGTAGTCTAACCAGATGGTGCGCCGGGTTGGCTATCTGCTGCTGTTGGCCGGGGCCGCCTTGGGCTGCTCCGCTGTGGGCTGCTTCTATTGGAGTCCCGCACCTACAACGTGGGAGGAGCGGTACGCTGAGGCGACGAAGCAGCTTCGGGCCGCGAAGGATGATCGGGAGCGCTTCTATGCCCTCGCTGAAACTGCCAAGGCGGGCTTTGAAGTGGGCAAGAGAGACGAGGCCAGGCAACATGCAGAGGAGGCTCTCAAGCTTGCGGATCGCTTCACCGATGATTGGAACTACGGCAACGCCATCCATGACGGGCACATGGTGCTGGGGAGAGTGGCCCTTGCCAACGGGGACGTCGAATCTGCGAATCGCGAGCTGCTGCTGGCCGGCAAAACACCTGGCTCGCCACAACTGAACAGCTTTGGGCCGAACATGAGCCTGGCCAAAGACCTTCTTGAAAAGAAACAGACAGACGCGGTGATCGAGTACTTCGGCCTTTGTGGAGCGTTTTGGAAGATGGAGGGGGGAAACCTGAGGCGTTGGACCGTGCTCGCCAAAGGCGGGGAGACCCCCGACTTCGGCGCCAACCTGCTCTACTGAGCCCCGCCGTTAACCCTCAGACGCAGCTCCTGCCCTGGGCGAGGGATGTCCCCGCGCCACCCACCGAGACAAGCCCGAAAGGGATCCGGCCACTCATCGAACCGGTTCGAGGCGACGCGGCGCCCCTCGCGACGGACTTGAAGCTCCCGCCGACCGGCTTGGCTCTTGCGGAACAGCTTGGGGCGAGTACGCTTCATGCAAGAGGTCTATACGTCACCATAGACCTCCGTCAAGCCCGCTCTTGCCGCGTCAAGGGAGTCGCCCCAACGCCACGGTACATCCGTTGGCTAGAGTCGTTCGAACGCATACCGACGGACGAGCAAGAGGCCCACGATGGTCCCGGGAATCCCGAGGACGAGGAGGAGGACAACAACGGCAGTGCCAATGCCCGTCGTGGTCGCAGTTGCCAAGCCGGAGCTCACGCTCGAAACCGCGTGGTCAGCCAAGACACGTCTAACGCGTGTTCGCTGGTCGAACGAAAGGCCGCCGAGCGTGTCTTCGCTGACCTTGCCGTCTCGCTTGAACTCCTGAACCACCGCCTCAGGCAGGTCCGGGATCTTGGCAAGATCGGTCAACGCCGCGGAGAGCGCGCGCTCGTCATGATGAGATGCTGCTTGGCGGGTGTCGCCTGGTCCCACCACGGCTAACAGGAGACCGAACCCAAGCCCAAGCAAGGACACGACAAGCAGCCCGAAACCGCTCGCCACCAGGCAGCCGGACAACCGGAAGCTCGTCGCGGATACCATCTCGGCACGACACTTCTCGCACTGCATCGCCTATCCCTGTGACTCGCAATTCTCTCGCACAGCCGCCTCCGCGTCCCGCCGAGAACGAATAACACGCAGTTCAGGTCCGCTCACCCTTCCTTCCCGCCCAACAAAAATGATGAGGGCCGCTCAGCTATGATACCCACGATTATCCAGGCTGACGGTGGTCCGCGAGGGGATTGGCGAGACTGAATGAAAGACTGGCGCTGGCCGCTCGTGGCGGTGGTCGTGGCCTGGCTGGCCTTCCTCGCCGTCCAACAGACCTGCCGGTTCCTGCGGGAGGGCCCGGGGGCCGCGGTGAGGGACGCGGCGGATGCGGTGGGCACGATCGCGGAGCGCTTCCATACCGGGCGCATCACCACCACGTTCACGGCCGCGCTGCCGCGGCTGCAGCCCGGCGGGGCCACCCTCGAGCTCGCGGCCTACGAGGCGGTCGAGACCTTTCGCCGCACGGACGAGCGGGCCGCGTTCTTCGACCTGCTCCCCCTGGGCACCAACGTCGCCGAGATCCGCGTCCCCGTGACCTATCGCTACCACGTGCGCTTCGACGATCCCTGGCACCTCGAGGTGCGCGGCCAGGTCTGCCTGGTCCGCGCTCCTCGCCTGCGTCCCACCCTGCCCCCCGCCATCCACACCGACCGGATGGAGAAGCAGGGGGAGCGGGGCTGGCTCCGCTTCGACCTCGACCAGCAGATGGACGAGCTGGAGAAGAGCATCACCCCGACCCTGATCACCCGAGCGGGGGAGCCCCGCACCGTCGGCCTCGTGCGCGAGACCTGCCGAAAGCGGGTGGCGGAGTTCGTGAGGGACTGGCTGCTGCGCGAGGACCAGTGGCGGAGCGACGGCTTCTCCGGGATCACGGTCACGTTCGAGGACGAGGGGAAGGACCCGGCCATCCTGCCCTCGCCCACCCTGCGGCGCGAGTAGCGGTCGGCTCGACTAGCTCCCCGACACGAACGCCCGCAGCTCCGCCTCGAGCGGGGGCACGCAGATCACCGCGTTGCCTCCGTGGATGCTGTTCCCGCCGTCGAAGTTGAAGAAGCGGGCTCCCGCCTCCTCGGCGATCACCTTCAGGGGAGCGAGGTCCCAGGCGGAGGCCCCGATCTCGATCCAGCAGTCCGCCCGGCCCGAGGCCACGAGCATCGCGTCCTGGCAGCCGCCCAGGCTGCGCACCGACCAGAAGCCGGCCATGAAGTCGAGGAGGCGGGGGGCGAACGGCCGGCCGAGCACCGCGTTGAAGCCGGTCAGGCAGAGGGCGGCCCGGCTCTTCTCGCGGATCGCGGAGACGCGGATGGGCCGGTCGTCCACGAAAGCGCCGCCGCCCCGCACCGCGTGATAGGTCTGGCCCTGGGCCGGGAAGCGGCAGACCCCGACCGTCACCTCGCCCTCCGCTTCGAGCGCGATCAGGATGCCCCAGGTGGGAAGGCCGCGCAGGAAGTCGCGGGTGCCGTCGATGGGGTCCACGATCCAGCGGCGGCCGCTCCTGGCCGCGGCCCGGCCCCCCTCCTCGCCCAGCAGGCCGTCCTCGGGGAAGGCGGCGGCGAGCTCGGACGCGATGTAGGCCTCGGAGGCACGGTCCGCGGCCGTGACCGGCGAGTGGTCCGGCTTGTCCTCGGCTTCGACTCCGCGCGCCGCGTACTCCAGCGCGATCTCGCCCGCCCCCCGCGCGACCCGGCGGGCCACCTCCAGCTCTCGTTCCCAGGTCATCCGTGCATTCTACGACCTGGCCTCGAAGGAGAGACGGGTCTGGAGGGCCGGAGCCTTCACCCCCTCGTGAGCGAGCAGCCAGCGCTTGCGGTCGAGCCCGCCGCCGTAGCCGGTGAGGCTGCCGTCCGCTCCGATCACGCGGTGACAGGGGATGACGATGGGGATCGGGTTGCGGCCGTTGGCCGCGCCCACCGCCCGCACCGCGTCGGGAGCGTCGACCCTGCGGGCCAGCTCGGAGTACGAGACGGTGGACCCGGTGGGGATGGTCCGCAGCTCCGCCCACACCCGCTGCTGGAACGGCGTCCCCCCCGGGTCGGCCGCGATCGTGTCGAGGACCGCGAGGTCTCCCGCGAAGTAGGCGCGAAGGCGGCCGGCGATGCCCCCGGGATCGGGGCGCTCGTCGAACGACAACGCGCCGAAGCGCTGCTCGAGCTGGCGGACGAGGTCGTCGGCCCGGTCGCGGAAGGAGACGGCCACGAGCTTCCCCTCGCGGGCCACGACGACCAGGAGGCCGATGGGCGTTTCCATTCGTACGGTCTCGAGCGCGGTCACGGCCACCTGCATGTCTTCTTATAGCACTTCGCGTGGCGCGGGACCGTCGCCTCAGGGCAGGAACCCGCGCAGCAGGGCTCCCCAGGTGGGAGCGAGGACCGCCTTCAGGACGCCGTCGGCCAGGAGACACGCGACGGCGGCGAGCACATAGCGCCGTCGCGAGCCGGAGCGCGCGAGGGGCCGGAAGCGCCCGAGCAGCGGCTCGGCGAGGACCACCCCCAGGACGCAGAACGCGGCCACGCGGCAGAGCGCCCACGGCTGCCAGCCGAGAAGTACCACTGCTCCTGCGGGTACTCCGGCCCGCGCGAGGGAGGCCACGTAGAACGACATGAAGTTCATGAGGACGGCGCCGAGCAGGATGCCGAGCGCGCTCGCGGTGGGCAGGCAGAGGGCCACGAAGGCCCCGAGGTGCAGCAGGTGCTGGGGCAGGAAGAGGCGCAGGCTGCCCTCGCGGCCCTCGCCGGTGCGGATCCAGTGCAGCATCTCGTCGCGGTAGGCGGGGCCGTTCAGGACGAGGCCGTCCACGGGCGACGGCCACAGGGCAAAGCTCAAGGTCCCGGCCACCGCCAGCACAGCCGCCCACAGGAGCATCGCCACGACCGCGCCCGCGCGATCGCCCCTGCCCAACCTTCTCGCGAGGACGACGTAGGCGGGTGCGGTGTTGAGGAGCGGGAGCAGCCACGGGGAGCCGAGGGCGAGGCCGAGGGGATAGGAGAGGAGGGCGGCCACGACGAGCGCTGCCACCTCGCGACGGCCCTTTTCCGCCGAAGGAGTCATGGATGCTCCACCCTACTCCAGAGCAGGCCGTGCGCTATACTGCCCGCCACTTCCGTGGGAGCCCCCATGCCGCGAGCGATGGCGCCGACCGGGATGGCCATCGGTCTTCTAGTCCTGCTCCTGCTTGTTCCCGCCTCGCCGGTGGCCGCCCAGGCCGCCGCCCCGCGGCGCGCCCCGGCGGCGAGCCCCCTGCCCGACCTGAGCAGCGCCCTGGAGGTCCTGGCCGAGACGGTGAGCCCGGCCGTGGTGCAGATCCTGGCCACTGGCTATGCACCGGTCTCGAGCACGGGGGGCGTGCTCGCGAAGCAGCGCTCCACCGGCTCCGGTGTGATCCTCGACCCCTCCGGCTACATCGTCACCAACAACCACGTCGTGCAGGGTGCGCGCCGCATCCAGGTCATCCTTTCGGGTCCGGCCGCCCGGTCGCCGCGCGGCTCGGTGCTCCGGCCCCACGGGCCGACTCTCGGGGCGCAGCTCGTCGGCACCGACACCGAGACCGACCTGGCGGTGATCAAGGTGGACGGGAGCGCGCTTCCCACCCTCGCCCTCGGCGACTCGGAGGCTCTTCGCCAGGGGCAGATCGTCATGGCCTTCGGCGCCCCCCTCGGCCTCGACAACTCCGCGAGCATGGGAGTGGTGAGCGCTTCGGCCCGGCAGCTCGAGCCGGAGAGCCCGATGATCTACGTGCAGACCGACGCCCCCATCAACCCCGGCAACAGCGGCGGGCCGCTCGTGGACGTGGAGGGAAGAGTGGTCGGCATCAACACCATGATGTTCTCGCAGGGCGGGGGGAACGAGGGTCTCGGGTTCGCGGTCCCCAGCAACATCGTCCGCAACGTCTACGACCAGATCCGGAGCACCGGCCGGGTGCGGCGGGGGAGCATCGGCGCCCGCACCCAGACCATCACCCCCGTCCTGGCGGCGGGTCTCGGGCTTTCGCGCACGGAGGGAGTCATCGTCTCCGACCTGGACGCCTCCGGGGGCGCCGCGAAGGGAGGCCTCGAGCTGGGCGACATCATCGTGGCCCTCGACGGCAAGCGGATTGAGAACGGCCGCCAGCTCGAGGTCAACGTCTACCGCCGGGCCCCCGGCCAGCTCGTATCCCTCGAGGTGGTGCGGGGCGATCGCGCGCTCAAGCTCTCCGTCCCCGTGTCGGAGCGGCCCCGGGATCCCGATGCCCTGCGCCAGAGGGTGACCCCCGACGCGAACCTGGTGCGCGGCCTGGGCATCCTCGCCCTGGACCTCGACGAAGCCCTGATGAAGCTGCTTCCCCCGACGCGGGCCAAGGCCGGGGTCGTGGTCGCGGTGAACACCGGCGAAGGGCCCCTCTGGCCCGAGGCTCCCCAGCCGGGCGACGTGATCTACGCCCTGAACAAGGAGCTGGTGGGGAGCGTCGAGGCCCTGCGGTCCGCGCTCGGGAAGCTCAAGCCCGGCGATCCCGTGGTGCTGCTCGTCGAGCGGGGCGGTGATCTGCTGTACCTGGCCGCGGAGATCGAGTAGATCAGAGGATCGGGGTGAGCCGGCGCGCGGCCGCGTCTCCCAGGCGGTGCAGCATCCCGCGCTTCGGCCAGGCCGCGCGATCGATCTCCACGGTCGCCAGGAGGTCGCGCTCGAAAGCCCCGCTCATGGCCCGGCCCGTCTCCTCGTCGAGGATGAGGACGTTGCACTCGGCGTTGAAGTGGAGAGAGCGGGCGTCGAAGTTGGACGAGCCGATCATCGAGACGTAGTCGTCGGCCACGATCGTCTTGGCGTGCAGGGTATGGGGCTGGTACTCGAAGACCCGTACCCCCCGCGCGAGCAGGTCCGCGTAGTAGCCGTGGGAGATCTTCTCGGGCTGCCCCCGGCCGGCGCGGGTGTCGACCACGAGGATGCGGGCGCCCGCGGCGGCGGGCTCCGCAGGCGCGGGCATGCCGGCGTCGAACGGCCGGCCTCCGGAGCGCGTCCAGCCTTCCTGGAAGACCAGCGCGAGTTCCACCGCCGCCGGCCCCTCGAGCCGAACGTGGGTGTCGCGCCAGGCGGTGTCGCTCACGCGCCAGGACGAGCCGTACTCGTCGGCCACGTTCATCCCGCCCGTGAAGGCGACGCTGCGGTCCACCACCAGGATCTTCCGATGGTCGCGGTGGCCGCGGAACCGCCAGCGCTTCCACAGGGGATGGAAGAGCCGGACGTTGACCCCGCCGCGCTGCATGTCCTTCCAGAAGGCCGCGCGGGTGGTCCAGGACCCCCAGGCATCGGCCAGCACCCTCACCGCGACCCCGCGGGCGGCGGCCCGGGCGAGCACCTCGAGGGTGGCCCGCCCCGTCTGGTCGTCGCGGATGATGTAGGACTCGAGCAGGACCTCGCGCTCGGCCGCGTCGATGGCCGCGCCCGCGGCCGCGAAGGTCTCCTGACCGTCGAAATAGACCTGGACGTGGTTCCCCGGGTGGATGGGCCCGGTGTCGATGCGCGAGAGGAGGGGAGGGAGCTGCGGGTCGCGCACGCCTTCCGGGAACGCCGCCGCCTGCCGGAGGACGCTCGAAGGCCGCAGCTCCACCGGCAGGGAGCGGCCGGACCACGGACGGAGCAGGGACCTGCGCATGTCGCCCGCGGCTCAGGGACTCTTCGTGCCGTACTGCTCCGCCAGGTGCAGGTCGAAGGCCTCGTGCTTCGGGTTCCTCGCGAAGCCGCGGAAGTGCGCGTGGCACCGGTAGCAGACCGCGATCTCGGGGAGCAGGGCGTACAGGACGGCGTCGATCGCCGCCGCCACGAACAGGCTCGCGTAGTACGGGGTGAACGGGGCGAGCGCCCCCCCCACGATCACGATCGCGAGGCCGGCCCGCTGGTTGAAGTCGCGCTGGACGTAGAGCTGCTCGCCCTGGCAGGCGGGACAGCGGTCCACCAGGCGCTGCTCACGGATGGAGGCCGACAGCGCGAGGGCGGGCTCGGCCCCGCACTTCGGACAACGCCCGCGTCCGTCGAGGCCCGCCATGGCCTCGGACCCGCAGGTGGGGCAGGCGAACGCGATCTCGGGGGCGTGGCTCACAGCGGGAAGCCCGCGGCCACCCGCAGGTAGGTGGCGAGCAACTCCCCGGCCAGGACCAGGAAGAGCTGCACGTAGAGGATCCCGGTGGCGGACTGGGTGGAGCGGATCTCCACCGTCTTCCAGATGAACCAGACCAGGGAGAGCGGGCCCGCGATGCCGAAGAGCAGGCGCATCCAGACGAAGATGCCGTCCGCGCTCCAGAGGCCGGAGGCGATGAGCCGCGCCTCCTCGTATCCCGCGTGGACGGGGCCGACCAGGGCCACCGCCACCGCGACCGCCCGCAGGCCGAGGGCCACGATCAGCAGCACCGTGAGCCGGCGCAGGGCGGTGATCGGCAGGTCGAGGACCACCAGGTAGAAGTGGCCGAGGACCATGGCCGAGGTCGCCGCCCCGAGCAGCAGCGCGGAGGTGAGGTCGGCCGCGATCACCAGCGGTCCGCTGCCCGCCGCGAGCGACGCGCCGAGGCCGGCCGCGAGGGCCGCTCCCAGGAGGGGGCCGGTCGCACGACTCCAGCCGAAATGCCACGCGCGGTTGTAGAGGACGGTCAGGACGAGGAAGGCGCCGGCCGCTCCCGAGGCCCCCTCGAGGCCAAAGCGCCGGAGCACGAGTAGGAGGGCGCAGGTCGTCATGGCGGCCGCCATCGACGCGCAGAGCTTGAAGAACCGCGTCCCCGCCCGCTCCGGCACGAGCGGCAGGGTGGCCAGGAGCCCCAGCGAGAGGTGGAGCAGGAACAGGAAGAAGACGGTGGTCACGCGCGGGCCAGGGCCGCCTCGATCGCCATGCGCTCGGGCGATCCGGGAGCGAAGGGGTCGGGATGGCGGGTGTAGGTGCGTGCGGTCGCGCCTCCGTCGAGATGGGCCGCCACCTCCGGCCCGAGGCGCTCGAGGAAGCCCGTCGTGGCCGCGGCGGCGGTGCGGCAGTGCGCGCAGTAGCCGTGCACGGCCATGAAGCCCGCCACCTCGTGGAGGTCGGCCAGGTCCCGGGCCCGCGCTTCCCGCGCGCCCACCGCGCGCACGATGCGGGCCAGGCTCGCCGTGCCCATCGTGCAGGGAGGGCACTGGCCGCAGGCCTCCCGCTCGAAGAAGCAGGCGAGGGAGTCGGCGATGGCCAGGGGCGAGGCCGAGGCGCCCACCACCAGGACCGAGGCGGTGCCGAGAGCGGAGCCTGCGGCGCGCAGCGCGTCCGGGAGGAGCGGGGTGTCGAGCTGGGTCGCGAGCAGGGGGGCGGCGGCCGAGGAGCTGGGGAAGACCATGGACACGCCGTCGGGCGTCCCTTCGCCCTGTTGCTCGATCAGCCGCGAGAGGGGCGTCCCCAGCGGGACCTCGTACACGCCCGGCCGGCGCACGTCGCCCCAGAGGGAGACGAGTGTCGTCTCCGTCCGGCGAAAGCCTTCGGGGTCGGCGAGGGCGGCGGGGACGCGGGCCAGCGTCTCCACGTTCTGGACGAGGGTTGGCCGGCCGTGGAGCCCGACCGCGGCGGGCAGGGGCGGCTTCGCCCGCGGCCAAGGCCGGCGACCCTCGAGCGTCTCCAGGACCGCGGTCTCCTCGCCGGTGATGTAGCCGTCGTCGCCGCGGCGGATCGCGACCGTGACGCCGTCGAGCCGGGTCTCCGCGATGGCCTTCTCGAGCGCGGCCGCGGGGGCGTCGAACGACCCCTTCAAGAAGATGATGGCCTCGCGGGCGCCCACCGCCCGCGCGGCCAGGCGCAGGCCCTGGAGGACGGCGCCCGCGCGGCGGGTCATCACGAAGCGGTCCTTGATCGATCCGGGCTCCCCCTCGGCGCCGTTCGCGATCACGACCGGATCGCCCTCCTCCACGCGCACGGCCTGCCACTTCCGCCCCGCGGGGAACCAGCCCCCGCCGCGGCCGCGGAGGTTGGCGGCCTGGGCGCGGCGCACCAGCTCCGGGCCGTCCAGGCCGGCCAGGTCCACGTCGTGAGCCAGAAAACCCTCCCTGCGAGCCCCTCATTATACGGGCCTTACAGCTCGGGCCCCGGCCTCGCGGCCTGCGCCTTGCCCAAGCTTCACAAAAAAGTGCAGATGAGCTAACATCGAAGCGGAGTCGAAAGGAGACGCGATGATCAACCTGACCGCGAACGCGGCCGCCAAGGTCAAGGGCATCCTGGAGCAGGAGAAGCAGAACATTCCTGCGGGTGGCCTGCGGATCTACGTCCAGGGCGGCGGCTGCTCGGGCTTCTCCTACGGCATGGTGCTCGACGAGCCCGCCGACGGCGACCAGGTCATCGAGGCCGAGGGCGTGAAGGTGATCATCGATCCCATGAGCCTGCGCTACCTCGACGGCGCCGAGGTCGACTACAAGGAAGACCTGATGGGCGGCGGCTTCGCCATCAAGAACCCGAACGCCACCTCCACCTGCGGCTGCGGCCACTCCTTCACGGCGGGCGAGGGCGGCGGCGAG
>WNFT01001780.1_pt1 | contig 27536 bp, 26 predicted proteins | sample 5400191 | NCBI WGS metagenome assembly WNFT01 (sample SAMN13153359, study PRJNA577476) | soil metagenome | isolation source: 80 cm saprolite under Madrone tree | place: USA:California | collected 2016-06-14 | reverse complement strand
AGGTCGGTGCTGTAGTCAGGCGGGTCGCTGACCAGGTAGCCTGGATGCACTTTGAAAAAGCGGGCCAACAAGCTGCGACTCGAAGCCGTCAGGTGCACACGCTTACCACTCTCGATTTGAGATAAGTATGCCTGGCTGAGGCTCTCTTGCAGTTCTTCGCGCATGGCGGTGACGACTTCCATCTGTGTCATCGGGCGGTTGAGGCCACGCAGATCCCCTTCGATTTTCCGCAGGTGCTTGAGTTTCTCTGCGAGATTCATGCCGGACCTCTCATAACTATTTGCTATATCTAGTATAGCTATTTGTTATCAGCTTGTCAAGAGGGGGATGGTGGTTTCTGTAAGCCCATCCTACACCAGCTCTGTGCCTTTGACCGTGTCGCGTACCTCAAAGCCCATCGCTTTGAGTTGATCGCGCAACTGGTCGGAGCGTTTCCAATCGCGGGCGGCACGGGCCTTGTCGCGCTGATGTACCAGAGCCAGCACCTCGTCACTCAGGACGCGTGGCGTTTTTGCTGCGACGGTGTCAAGGCGCAATCCCAATACGCGGTCAAAATCCAGGATCAAGCGACGCCGCTCGGCTGGTGCAATCTTACTCTCGCGGGCTACTTCCCGAGTAATGCTCAGTGCCGTCGGCAATTCCAGGTCGTCGTTGATGGCAGTATGGAACGCATCGCGCGCGCGTTGAGCTTCCTGCGACCATCCTTGCTGTCCGTTCGACACGTCTGCAGGAGGCAGTGCGGCAAGATCATCTCGCAGGTTGTTCAGGCCGTTGCGCGCTGCAGTAATCGACTCTTCGATGAAGTTGAGCTTCGAGCGATAGTGTGCGGTCAGCAACAGGTAACGGTAGGCCATCGGGTCAATGCCCCACTCTTTCAAGGTGCTTACCAGGATGACGTTGCCCTTCGAGCGGGACATTTTCAGGTTACCCCAATCGAGGAACTCGCCGTGCATCCACACCATCACAGGTTGTTTGCCACTCGCGCCCTGGCTCTGTGCGATCTCGTCTTCATGATGCGGAAACTTCAAGTCAATGCCACCCGTGTGGATGTCGAACTGTTCACCCAGGTACTTAGTAGCCATGGCGGAGCATTCGATGTGCCAGCCGGGGAAACCTGTTCCCCAGGGACTCGGCCAATTCATCTGCCGACTTTCGTCACCGTGCTTCCACAATGCAAAGTCTTCGGGGGCGTCTTTGTCCTCGGCGATCTCCATCTGCAAGCGTCCATGTCCGCCGGTACGCAGCTGTTCAACGGTATTGCCGGAGAGTGCGCCATAGTTGGGGAAACGGCTGACGTCGTAGTAGACGTTGCCATCTGCTACGTAGGCCAGTCCATGTTCAAGCAACTTCTCCGTCATTGCCAGCATCTCTGGAATGTGATCGGTTGCTTTAGGGTTGAGATGCGCTGGCAGGATATTCAGCTCGGCCGCATCTGCCAGGTAGCGCTGTGTGTAATACTCAGCGATCTCGTAGGCGGAACGTCCGGTAGTGCGTGCTTCATGCTCTATTTTGTCTTCGCCGCTCTCCTCGATGTCATTCTGTAAATGCCCAACATCGGTGATGTTGCGCACAAGAAAAACATCGTAGCCGTTGTATTCGAGCATGCGGCGCAGCCAGTCCGTCATCATGAAGGTGCGGAAGTTGCCGATGTGGATGTCTTTGTAGACGGTGGGGCCGCAGTTATAGATGCCCACTCGCGGCGGGTTGAGTGGTCGGAATAGGTCTTTGCTCCTGGTCAGGCTGTTATACAGGTAAATCGGCTTGGCCGAAATGGTGCTCATGAGCATGTCTCCTTTATTGAATAGCATGTAGGTATAAACAAGTTGATTGGTTAGATGAGAAGCGGTAGCTCAGACAGGAGACGTGCGAAGAATTGGTAGCTAGGTGTGAGCAGAAGGCACGCCATCACGTCCGCAGAGGGCTGAGCTACGCATGTTGCCTCTGCGAACGCCAGGACAGGTGCAATTGTGTCTTTGGTAGTTTGCAATCATTTTCGACATAGTTTGAACCTGGTAGCAGTTGTTGCAAGTAGTATATCACATTTTCCGGCGAACTGAAACATGGGCCAGTCGCCTCATATACCGCTGAACCTCATTTTTGCAATGAAAAATGTATCGGCCTGGCCACCACAACCTTTAATTTTGGTAAACCGGCGCGTCTATACGATAGTTGTGATTATTGAGAAGCTCACTTCCAACACATATTGTAAAGAAGGAGGAAGAACATCATGCCGGTCACAGTAGTTTCATTGCTCGTCGGCCTGGGTCCTCATGACAGTGACCCAGAACTGAAGGATGGTATTGTGAGGCCTGGTCCCTATGATGATGATGAGGGTAGCGGCGGTGACAAATTGCCTGAACGGAAGCTGCCGCTCACATCACCACCGTCACCAGCTGAAGACTTCATCTGTATGTCAAGCAGCGTTTGATCTAGTGGCAACCACCCTTGCGGGATGCCGTCCGGGGATAGTGTGCGAGCGTCAGCAAATTGTCAGGTTGGCGCCAGGCTACGCTGTTTTCATAGCCTCCGCTGCTTCCGCTCGCACTGCAAAGTATACCGCCTGGGGATGATGCACGACGATAGCGGCAGTGGATTGCTCTGGCACGAACTGATAGGCTGCGGTGAGATCGACGCCGATGGTACTTCTCGTGGGCAGCAACTGGAGCACCTTCTCGTGATCCTCAAGATCGGGGATGGCCTGGTAGCCCCAGCTATAGCGGCGCCCGCGTTGTCCTGGCAGGCCGAGTTCCTGGCGAATCACGCGGTTGGTGTATTCTGCCAGCCCTTCGGCCATTTCGACGGCTAGCCCGTGCACGAAATATGCCTCGGCGTAGTTGCCCGCCTCTTGGAGACGCTGGACCGCTTCGCTGGCTGCCTCGCCCATCGTGACCACCTGGAAGGCTACCACGTCGAGGTTGCCGCTTTCCACAGAACTGAAGTAATCGGCCAGACACAAGCGTTCACGTTCTCTTTGTCGTGGGAAACTGAAGCGTAGCACTTCGCGTTTGCTGCGGCCTGCGTCCTGCGGGTCGTAGACGATGAGCTCGTTGCCGCTCGACTGGCAAGGGAAGTAGCCATAGATGACCCTGGGTTGCAAATAGCGTTGCTGGCGGGCCTGGCGCAGCATATGCTCCAGGCGCGGGCGAAACTCTTGCTCCACGAGGCGGGTAAATTCGGCCCCGTGGGCCTTGCCACCCCAATGCAGGCGGTAGAGCGTGTTGAGATCCATGCAGGCCGCAACATCCTCAAGGCCAATACGCTCCAGGACACGCGGTCCCCAGAACGGGGGCTTGGGAATGGAGGTCTCTGAGCGTATGCTGGCAGACGGGGCGCTAGTGGCTTCTTTTGCAGCAGCGGAGTCAGTGTTTGCACTGGCCGTCGTCTTCTTCAAGCGCTCATGGAGTGCCTCTTGCCTGATGCGTTGCACAAAGGCAGCGCGCTGCTCCGGCGAGTTGGTGAGTTTGTCGATGATTTCCAGTCCCTCGAAGGCATCGCGGGCATAGAACACGCCAGGTTCATAAGCGAGCGGCGTTGTGTCGGGGGTCTGCTCGTCCACGAACAGGATACGTCGCCCGTAGGAGCGGTTGATGGCTGCTCCTCCAATGATCACCGGAAATTTCAGGCCGCGCTTATGTAGTTCCTTCACACAGAGCGGCATCTGCTTGGAGGTGCTGACCAGCAGCGCGGAGAGGCCAATGGCATCGGCGTTCACCTCGATAGCTTTATCGAGGATCGTATTGAGCGGCACTTGCTTGCCGAGGTCGTAGACGGTATAGCCATTGTTGCTCAGAATGGTGTTGACGAGGTTTTTGCCGATGTCGTGGACATCGCCGAAGACAGTCGCCAGGACCACCTTGCCTTTCGTATAGCCTTCCTTTTTCTCCAGATACTGTTCCAGGTGAGCGACGGCCCGCTTCATGACCTCGGCGGATTGTAGGACAAAGGGCAGGATGAGTTCCCCTGCACCAAAGCGATCCCCCACGTCTTTCATCGCTGGCAGCAGAACGGTGTTGAGGACGTTGACGGCGGCCTCGCTCTGGGGAATATGCAGTTCGTTGGCGCGTTCCTCGATGATCTGCTCGATCTGGTCCTCAATGCCCTCTTTGCGGCGGTGCAGAATCTGCCAGTGGATACGTTCTGCCGTGTTCATGCCTTCAGTCGGGTCAACTTTGGCACTCGTATCATCTTTTTGGGGACTGTGTGCCTCGAAGTAGGCGATGTAGCGTGGTAAGGCGTCGGCTCTATTGTAGATCAGGTCGTCGGCCAGTTGTCGCTGTTCAGCATCTATCTCGGCATAGGGGGTGATATGGAGCGGGTTGACGATGGCGGCACCAAGTCCTGCTTTGACAGCATGATACAGAAACACGCTATTGAGCACGGCACGAGCATGCGGCTGCAAGCCAAAAGAGATGTTGCTGACGCCCAGGATGGTGAGCACGCCTGGGAGTTCTGCTTTGATGCGTTTGATCGCTTCCAGTGTCTCGATACCTGCCGTCTGTAGCTCTTCCTGCCCGGTCGTGATAGGGAAGGTGAGCGTGTCGAAGATGAGGGCGTTGGGGGCCAACCCGTACTCATTGACGCAAATATCATAAATCTTATGTGCGATCTCGACTTTGCGCTCAGTCGTTTTACCCATGCCTATCTCGTCGATGGTGAGTGCGACGACGGCTGCACCATGCTCAAGTGCCAGAGGTATCACGCTCTCGATGCGCTGGCGGCCAGTCTCCATGTTGATGGAGTTGATGACGGCGCGTCCAGGAGAGACCTCAAGCGCTGCTTTGATCACGTCCGCCTCGGTTGAGTCGATCATGAGCGGGGCCTCGACGCCCATGGAGAGCTTCTTGATGGTTTTCGCCATCTGCTGCGGTTCGTCAGTGCGCTCGGTGAGGGCTACCTGAACGTCCAATACATGTGCGCCTCCTTCGACCTGTTCGCGACCAATCGTGAGGAGTGTATCGTAGTCCTCGTTGAGGAGTGCTTTTTTCGCCAGGCGACTGCCCTGTGCGTTGACTCGTTCACCAACCAGGAGTGGGGGTGGGTCTTGCTGCAAGGCCATTGCGCGAATGCCGCTAGAGACAAATGGCAGTGAGATGCTCGCGTGCTGTTTGTTGCTCAGATTGGTGTCGGCAGTGGGACGCGGATGGCGTGGCGCGTGGCGGCAGGCTTTGACGATGGCTCGCAGATGCTCGTAGCTATTGCCGCAGCAGCCACCGACGATATTGACGCCAAATTCGGTAATGAACTCGCGCAATGCGGCGGCCATTGGCTCTGGCTCCATGGGGTAGACGGCCAGCCCGTTGACGTTGATGGGGATGCCTGCGTTGGGAATGGTCGAGATGGGCAAGGGGCAATGGTCCGCCAGAAAACGGACTGGTTCACGCATGTGTTCCGGGCCGGTGGAGCAGTTAAGGCCGATGGCATCGACGCGCAGTGCGGTCAGGGTCGTCATGACGGCTGCGATATCTGTGCCGAGCAACATACGTCCGCTGGTGTCGAGCGAGACCTGTGCCTGAATCGGAACGCTGCGCCCGGTCTGCTGCATAGCGCGACGAATACCTGTGATAACAGCCCGTACCTCTAAGATGTCCTGACTGGTTTCGATGAGCAGCACATCGACGCCACCCTCCAGGAGTGCATTGGCCTGTTCGCGGAAGATGTCGGCGAGTTGCTGGTAGGTGATATTGCTCAGTAAGGGATCGTCGGATGAGGGGAGCATTCCGGTAGGGCCGATGGAGCCAGCCACGAAGCGGGGTTGCTCTGGTGTGCTATAACGATCGGCAAGGCGACGCGCCAGGCGGGCTGCGGTGAGGTTGATTTCGTGCGTAAGTGCGCCCAGGCCGTATTCGTCGAGTTTGAGCCGGCTGCCGGTAAAGGAGTCGGTTTCTAGCACGTCGCAGCCAGCTTCAAGGAAACCGGTGTGTATCTCTTCGATAACGGAAGGTTTGGTGAGCAGCAGGTATTCGTTGCAGCCTTCAGTGGCCTGTCCGCCATAGTCTTGTGCGCCAAGTTGATAGCTTTGGATGTTAGTGCCCATGGCACCGTCGTAGATGAGGACGCGCTGTGCAAGGGCATCAAGAAATTGGCTCAAGTTTCCCTCCAATCAATGCTCCCTGGGATGTTCGACTCATTCACTAAGGGCAGCAACCAGCTCCCGGCAAAAATCAGGAATGTCCTCAACCACACGGCCCCATACCATATTCCCCTCACGGAAAGCTGCTTCATTCACCCAGATGCCGCCTGCATTGGTGATGTCGTCCTTAATGCCGGTCGACCCCACAGCTTTGCGACCGCGCATGATGCCTGCTGAGATAGGGACCCAGCCGCCGTGGCAGATGGTGGCGATGATTTTGCCCTGGGCATGCATATCACGCACAAGTTGTAGGACGTGCTGGTTGCGTCGTAGTTTGTCGGGTGCCCAGCCGCCGGGTATGATGAGCCCATCCAGTGTGTCGGCTTTGGGGGCCTCTTCGGCGCTAACATCTGGGGTCATTTCCAGGCCATGTTTGCCACGCACGGTTTGGGTGGAGAGGCCGATGATAATGACTCGAGCGCCCTCTTCGTGCAAGCGCATGACGGGTACCCAGAACTCTAAATCTTCTACTTCGGCGGCAACGAAGATGCCGATGGTTTTTCCTTGGAGACGCATGGTATACCTCTTTCTAGATTGCAAAGATGTTCAGAAGATATTATATCATGTGGTCAAACCTTGCCAATTGAGCCCAGGCTATTTCGCCCAAGGAACAGATGGTGCAGAAGCAAAAGGGTGCATCACTTGTCCATCGATAAGGTCCAGTGTTCAACTAACTCTTCAGTTTCCCATTGTCATTTCATGGTAACTACTCAGGACTGCTCGTCGCCTGCGGCGACTCGCTCAGTTTGGTGGTGAGTGCGGGCATTGCCGCCGCCGGCGGCAATGCCCGCACTCACCACCAAACCCCTGCGAACTGCCGAAGGCAGTGAGGAGTCTCAGAGAGAAGAGACCTGAGTAGTTACTTTGCTTTTTTATTGCGGACTTAAACCGAGAGATATTGTCAGCCGATTTCCAGAAGAATTTGGGAGTATGCAGAGTTCCACCCCCCCCACCCTACTGTTCGCTTGGGGTAGAAGCCAGCTGATAGTCACCAATCCAACGCACCCAGGGAAGTTCTCCGCTCACCACTCGCCATAGGCGTGTATCGGCAGTCCATAGGTCGCATTTCTGGCGCTCTGCCAGTGCCAGGTAATGTGGGTCATAAGTTGCGGGTAGACCAAAGCGGTTTGCCAATTCCATAGCTCGTATGCTGAGAGTCGCATCTTGTGAGAAATCGAGTTCTAGTTCTGTAAATATAGCATCTTTCAGGCTTTGCTTGGCTGCATCAAGAGTATATTTGCCGCTACGAACTTTTTGGTAAAGAGAATTCGTAGCCTCATAAGCAAGTAACGCTGGCGCGTGAATTTCCACTCCCTCGTTGCTCCACGTAGCTAGCAATGCTAAAGCTTTGTCTGAGTCAGGCTCATAAATGATCCATTTAAGGACCAAGCTCGTATCAACCACTACTATTTTTCTCACTCTTGCTCTCCTAGTTGCTCAAGATAGCGTGTGCGCTCTTCGCGTTGCTTGCGCAACAACTCGGCAGAATCTTCAAAAAGTTCTCCTTTGCTCTCTTGCAGCAGCCGTTCACGTACTCGGAGAACACGTCGTAGCGTTTCAGGAGTTGCATAACGCCTTTCTCGCTGCGTTATTGCTGCTTCATCAGGGACAGCTTGCTCCAGGATATGCCCAAGGTATTCACCGATCGACAGATCGTGTTGCAATGCAGCCATTTTAATCCTGCGCCGTAGTTCGGGACTAACATCGAAGGTGATGCGCGAACGCTTCGCAGAATGCTTTGTCTGATTACCACCTTTGTAAAGGTCTTCTTCCCGTAGAGCCATCGTTTCACCCTGTCCTTTCTTTGCTTTAATGCTTTGAGGTACCCTATTGTAGCATCGCTTTGGCAACTCGTCAACAGTACTACCCAATGATATATGGCGACAAGGTGACAATAACATTTAGGGACTCTGGAAAACTAAATGGTCTCTACTCCTACGCCCACGAAGATGACCAGTGGCGTGACGAACTCGACAAGCACCTGAGCGCCTTACAAGATCAGGGTTAGCAGCAAGGCCGAGCGCCTACCAACAACGCACTTTAACGCTCAAGTTTTGTTCAAGTTGGCATGGGGTATAACCGTGAGCAAGCCTCTTATTAGCACAAAAGTCCTAGTAATTAGAGTATCTTCTGGCGTTTTTATATGCTATTATAAGCTCACCACTCAAGGGAGAGATCATTGTGAACACAGAGCAAAAGTACTGATCTAAGTGAGTAGCAATGAAGGATTAAAGACATATGCACCACATCTTCCTCATCGGCCTTTCCGGCAGCGGAAAAAAAACCGTAGGCCGCCTATTAGCCGAGCGACTGAACAAACCGTTTCTTGACACAGACACTCTCATCGAGGAAGCATGCGGCGAGAACATCCCGACGATCCTTGCACAGCACGGGAAGGACTACTTTCGGGAGTGTGAAAGTCGCGCCCTAACCCAGGCAACTCAAACTACCGACGGAGCTATCATCGCCGCCGGTGGGGTCATCGTCCTGCGAGAAGAAAATCGTACACTCATGGCCAGGCAGGGGAAACGGGTCTACTTGCAGGCTGAGTCGGCCACGGCCCTGGAACGCCTGCAAGCAGAGCAAGCAGCAGCAATGACACGTGGCGAAACGCCTGTAGTCCGACCACTGCTCGCCGAACCCGATCCGCTGGCCGCGTTGACCGGCTTGCTAGCTGCTCATTCTGCCTGGTATGAAGAAGCAGATTGGAGCTTTTCGACGCAACATAAGAGCGCCCAACGTGTTACCCAGGAGATCATCGCCGCCCTGATTGGCTCCGGCGAACTTGATGGCGTTCCTCCCATCATACGCCATGTCCATGCCGGTGCAGACTATGATGCCGTCGTTGACTGGGGCGGCCTGGGGCGCATCGGGCACCATCTCAGGCAGGTGCACCTGCCAGCTCGCATCTTCCTTATCACCGATAGCTCCATCCGCGATCTCTACGCGCCAGCCGTCGTGCAGAGCCTCACGCGTGCCGGTTTTGACTCGCAGCTTTATACCGTGCCTGCCGGTGAGGCGAGCAAGTCGCAGGGCCAGTTGAATGCTATCTACGACTGGCTTATAGAACACCGCGCGGAGCGTCGTGAGGCGATTGTCGCGCTGGGCGGTGGAGTGGTGGGTGACCTGGCCGGCTTCGCTNNNCAGGTGGATGCGGCCATTGGGGGCAAAACGGGCATTAACCATCCGCGGGGCAAGAACCTGATCGGCGCATTTTATCAGCCTCGCCTGGTACTGGCTGATCCCGCTACCTTGCTGACGCTGCCGCCGCGTGAGCGTACGGAGGGATGGGCAGAAGTGGTAAAGTATGGTATCATACTCGATGCCGAGTTGTTCGCTCAACTTGAAGCCCATGTAGATGCCCTGCGAGACTTTTCTCACCCGGCCTTGCTCTGTCAACTCATTGCACGTTGCATCGCGCTGAAGGCCGCGATCATAGAGGAGGACGAGCATGAACAGGGGCGGCGTGCTATCCTCAACTACGGTCATACCGCCGGGCACGCGCTGGAAAACGTAGCGGGCTATGGTGAGTGGCTGCATGGCGAGGCCGTGTCGCTGGGCATGGTGCTCGCGGCTACTCTCGCGCAACAAGCGGGTATGTTCGCCGAAGCGGATGTCGCCCGTCAGAACCGACTGCTCAGCGCCCTGGGGCTGCCGGTTGCATACCGGGGGACCGTACAGGCGCACGATATTCTTGCTGCCATGCAGGTCGATAAAAAAGTCGCCGGCAAGCAGGTACGCTGGGTGATGCCGCAGCGTATCGGGGAAGTGATCGTCACGACGCTGCCCGACGAACTCGTACAGCGTGTCGTCACAGCATTTTTTGCCCAGAAGGGGCCGTAGGTTCTACCAAAAAAGTGGGGAAGCGAGATCGTCGTATAGTAGGGGCGAGGGTGGCCGAGTGGTGTAGGGTGGGCCCTTGCGGACGCAGTCCGGGGGACTGTGTGGCCCTGGAGCTGGCCCCATTTTGCGTAGAACCGAAACCGTAAAGGAAACATTATGAGTCAACACAGTATCAACCAATTGCGCAAATGGATGACCAAACAGAGGCTTGACGCTTTCATGGTGACACAACCGCAGAACCGCTCCTATCTGAGTGGCTGGCTCAATGATGATGAGGGGGCCGGTTTATTGCTGGTGGGCCAACAACAGCAAGTGCTGCTCACCAACTCGCTCTACAAAGAGATTGCCGAGCGTGATGCCGTTGGCTGGCAGGTGGTCGAGCCGCCTGTGACAGAGCGTGACTATACGTCAACTATCGTTAGCCTGGCTAAAGAGCACGGCTGGAAAAAGATTGGTTTTGAATCCATGGCGCTGCTCTTCGGCGTGCATGAGCATATAAGCAAAGCTGCCGAAGGTGCCTTTACCTTGTATCCCTTCGAGCACAGCTTTGTGAACCAGTTGCGCCTGGTCAAGCAGCCACGAGAGGTAGAGCTGATCCGCCGTGCCATCGCCATTACGGACGAGACATTCGCGCATATTTGCCAGTGGATTCAGCCAGGCATGACCGAGAAGGAAGTGCAGTGGGAGATCACCCGTTATATGGTGTCGGTGGGCGCGGATGGTCCTTCGTTTGAAGCCATTGTTGCCTCCGGCCCTAATGGTTCGATGCCACATGCCGTTGCCGGTCAGCGGCGCATCGAGCCTGGCGAGCTCATCACGATTGATATGGGTGCGCGTTATCAGGGGTATTGTGCGGATATGACACGTACTATCTGCCTCGGGGAGCCCGCAGAACCGCGTATGCGCGCGGTCTATGCTTCCGTCCTCAATGCCATGAAGCGCTGTGAGGCAGGCCTGCATGGGGGCATCACTGGACGAGCTGCTGATGCCCTGGCGCGTGAAGCGCTGGAGAAGGACGGGCTGGCAGAGCACTATCTACACGGTACCGGCCACGGCGTCGGTTTGCAGATTCATGAAGGGCCTACTCTCTCGCCACGAGCTCCCGAGGACATGATTCTGCCAGCAGGCTGCGTCGTGACGGTCGAACCCGGTGTATACATTCCAGGCTGGAGCGGTGCCCGTGTTGAAGATTGTGTCCTGGTCACAGAAAACGGCTGTGAGGTGCTCACACAGTCACCGACCGAACTTGTGATCCAGCGATAGGGAGAGAGATTGCTATGATATCTACCGGCGAGTTGAAAAAAGGCCTGACGATCGAATTTGAGGGCCAGTTGTGCAGCATTCTCGATTGGCAGCACGTCAAGATGGGGCGTGGCGGCGCGATTGTGCGCATGAAACTACGCAATCTACGCTCTGGTGCCACGTTTGACCGCACCTGTGATGCAGGTGAAAAATTTAAGCGCCTCTACTTAGACCGCAGCACGGTTACCTACCAGTATCAGGATGGCGACCAGTATCACTTCATGGATACGAGCACCTATGATGATATTGTGCTCACCTCGGAGCAACTGGGTGACGCGAAAAACTACTTGATCGATGACCTGGAGCTTGACCTGATGCTCTTTGAAGGTGAGCCGATCTCGATTGAACCCCCCGAAAAAGTCGTGCTGCGTGTGACCTACACCGAACCAGGGTTCAAGGGCGACACTGCCACGGGCGGTACCAAGCCGGCCACGACGGAGACCGGCCTGGTTGTCCAGGTCCCACTGTTCATCTCGACGGATGATCTCATTCGCGTCAATACTGCCACTGGCGCGTACATGGAACGTGCGTAACGTCTGGTCTGGAGGTGATCTATGGATGGCCACAATCGCAATCGTCCTAATATAGGGCCATTTTCTAATGAAAAGGTCAGTGTCATCAGCGTCAAGCAATTGCAACGCCTGGTGCGCCTACTCGACCGCAGCGATGTCACCGAACTGGAATTGAGGCGTCCTGAAGAGGGATTACATTTGGTGCTGCGCAAGGCCAAAGTCTCCGAACAGCAAGAGCAGGCCGCAGATCCGGTTGTCGCCGCACCTGCTCCAGAAACGAAACAGACCGTCGCTGCGCCATTGGTCGGTATCTTCCATGCTGGAACCAGGGCCAAAGGAAAGCCCCTGGTTGCTGTTGGCGATCGTGTCAAAGTCGGCCAGCATGTAGCAGCCATCGAGTCACTCAACGTCATCAACGAGGTGGAGTCACCTGCAACTGGCCGCATCGTTGAGATTCTTGTGCAAGAAGGGCAACCGGTCGAATATGGACAGCCACTGATGATGATTGATAGTGCTGAGGGGGTATGATGCTAGCGCCGGGTCATGTGAGTTTCTTACGGGTGTTGAGCGTCTCGCAGGTCTCGCGCTACCTCAAGGATGCGTTGGAGGCCGACGATATCCTGCAAGATATCTGGGTGCAAGGTGAGATCTCAGATTGCAGAACCTATCCTTCGGGTCATTGCTATTTCACGCTGAAAGATGGCGGGGCACAGTTGCTGTGTGTCTTTTTCAAGCAAGCCCGCCTGCGTTCGTTTCCTCTGGAGTTGCGCAATGGCATGGCAATCGCTGCCAATGGGCGCATCTCGTTTTATGAACGCGATGGCAAACTACAACTCTACGTCGGGAGTGTCGAGCCGCTAGGAGAAGGTGCGCTCTTTCTACGCTTTGAGCAGCTCAAGGCCCGTTTAGCGGCTGAAGGTCTGTTTGAAGACGAACGCAAGCGCCCACTGCCGCCTCGACCTGCCGTGATTGGCATTGTGACCTCGCCCCAGGCTGCCGCTTTGCGTGATATGTTGAGGGTCCTGCGGACGCGTTATCCGCTGGCCCAGGTGATCCTCTCGCCTACGCCGGTGCAGGGTGCGGAGGCTCCAGCTGCCATTGCTGCCGCACTTGACCTGCTCAATGAGCATGGCGAGGCTGATGTGATCATTGTTGGGCGTGGAGGCGGTTCGATTGAGGAATTGTGGGCATTCAATGAGGAAATCGTGGCACGCGCCATTGCACGCTCGCGTATCCCCGTCATCAGCGGCGTTGGTCATGAAGTTGATGTCACTATCGCCGATCTTGTTGCCGACTATCGCGCTTCGACTCCCACTGCTGCCGCTGCTGCCGCCGTGCCCGACATCGCCGGCTGGCGGGCCGATATTGAGGAGAAGCGACAAGCGCTGACCGAACTGATGCAAGAGCGCCTTGCTGACCTGCGTGCCGACCTGGAGCGTGCGCAACGTGACCTGGAACGTGCAAGTCCGCGCACGCAGCTTGATCGACGTCGCCAGCAACTCGACGATACCACCGAGCTGTTGCAGACACACATGCAACACTTGCTTTCATTGCGCCGTGAACGTCTGCGTGGCACTGTTCTGCGTCTGCATGCGCTCAGTCCCTTGCTGACGATTGCTCGTGGTTACGCTATCGTGCGCCGCGACTCCGATCAGAGCGTTGTGACCAGCGTTCGGCAGGCAAACCCTGGCGATGAGTTAACTATTCAGGTTAATGATGGCGATATACACGCTATTGTTCGTTCATAGTTGAGCAGTAACAATATACTCATATTGGGGTTAGGTGAGTTTATGGAATCGTTTGAAGAAGCCTTCTCGCGCTTAGAGGCCGCGGTTGCAGCGTTGCAGGATGGGCAGATGCCGCTTGAACGTGCGTTACAATACTATGAAGAAGGCATGAAATTGGCACAGTATTGCAATGAACTGCTGCAAAAGGCGGAACTGCGTGTGCAGCAGCTTGGAGTGAATGATGCTGGCATACCAATCGTGCAATCCTTCACGTTGGAATAGGTAACGGCGAAACATGAGTACACTTCTCAGTAATCGTATTCTGCTGGCGGCTTTTCTTGCCTGGCTCATCGCCCAGGTGAGTAAAACGCTCTTTGAGTTGATCCAGCAGCGCAAATTGATACTGAGTCGCCTTGTCTCATCGGGTGGTATGCCCAGTTCGCATACTGCACTGGTGACCGGCCTGGCTACCGCGACTGGTCGTGAGATGGGACTGGGGTCGGCAGCATTTGCTATCGCGGTAGTACTGGCAAGCATTGTGATGTATGATGCTGCCGGGGTGCGTCGTGCAGTTAGTATCCAGGCGCGTATCCTCAATCAGATGATAGATGAGGTCTTTCAGGGGCGTCCGATAGCCGAAAAGCGTCTGCGCGAGTTAATCGGGCATACGCCAATACAGGTGTTCGTCGGGGCGCTTCTGGGTATCGTGATCGGGCTGCTTGTAACGATCTAGGCGACCTCGTGGCGATGGCCAGGCTGGTCCTACCAGGTTTGCGTAGAAATTATTTTCAAACCCTACTGTTTTCTGGGTTGTCAGTGATGAGGTTCTATAGTACCATAGAAGACATCAGGGATGGCATTCCTGCGTCCTCTTCGTATGTAATTCCTAAGCTATCTCAACGGATTGTCCCCTATATTCAAGGAGGTGTGCCAGCTAAAAACAACCTGCCGGAGTATGTGCACTTTTTCTCCAGAACACATGATACGACCTTTGCGTTTGTTCGATTCTAGATGCTGTTCATCGACGCACGTATGCTACATTCCCGTGTAGCATAAAGGAGGCTAGCTTTCATGGCTTCAACAAGTATCCGCGAGGTTACGAGCCAGGCAACTCTTGAGGAGAAGAAAAAGCTCCGCAAAGAGTTCCGCTACTTCGACATGATCTTTTACACCGTCGCCGCTCTTATTGGTATCGATACCCTTGGGGCCGTCTCTTCACAGGGAGGTCAGGCTCTTACCTGGCTGCTTATCTCCGCCGTCACGTTTCTTCTCCCCTATGGCTTACTCACCGCAGAACTCGGCAGTACCTTCACCCAGGAGGGTGGAATGTACGAGTGGTGCAAATTGGCGGGAGGGCGCTTCTTTGCGTCGTTCGGGGCCATGCTGTACTGGATCTCCAATCCACTCTGGGTTGGCGGTACATTAGCAGTGACTGCCATCATTGCTATCAAAACCTTCTGGTTTGGTAGCCCGGGCTTCAAGTTTGGTGGAAACAATGTGACTGATGCCATCATCGAAATGGTCATCGCCCTTCTTTTCATCTGGGGAACAACCTGGTGTGCCATCATGTCCTTACGCTTTGGGAAATGGCTTTCAGTCTTTGGCTCCTATATCAAACTGGCTCTTCTGGCTGTGTTTATCGTTCTGACAGTTGCCTTCTTCGTCGGTGGCCACGCGACTGGAAAGCACCTTGGCCTTGCCGATTTCATTCCCACCAGTAACTGGGGGTTTGTCGTAAGTGCCATCTTGCCCGTATTGATCTTCAACTGGGTAGGCTTTGAACTGCAGAACGGTGCCGGCGAAGAGATGCATGACCCGCAGCGAGATGTGCCGCGCTCCCTCATTCGAGCCGGCCTTGTGGCTGTCGTCGCCTACTCACTGGTCATTGCCGTCATCCTCTTTGCCCTCACGAAGGATCAACTCTCCAATGCAAGCGGTTTCACTGCTGCATTCCAGGTTGTTGCTGGCGTCCTACCAAAGCCTGTCGCCATTGGTTTGGGTTGGCTTGTCGCATTAGGGATTGTGATCGCCTTAGCTTCCAGCGGGGGCACCTGGGTCATCGGTGCAGACCGTACCTACGCCATTGCTGCGCTTGACCGCACGGCTCCTGCCCTACTAGGTCGGTTCAGCGGGAGGTATGGTACGCCGATTGCGGTCAATACAATGACCGGCATCGCAGCAACCATCACGATGGCGGTTGCCATTTTGATTTCTGAGTTTGCCTCCGGAGGAAGTATCGGAGCGCTGTTCGGGTTGGTACTGGGCTTTACCATCTCGACAACGGCGCTGTCGTACCTGTTCATCTTCCCCGCCTTCTTGATCCTGCGCTATAAGTATCCCGATGTGCGTCGTACATATAGAGTTCCCGGTGGGATGCTGGGTGCCTGGATTGTGACGCTGTTGCCATTAACGTATGCAGCCGTCGCCGCCTACTTCATCCTCATTCCAACTGATGCCACGGTCAATGGCTCCTCGCTTACTAGACTGGCCTACGAGCTGACCCAGTTTATAGCGTTGGGCATCATCTTCTTGCTCACCGTAGTGTTTTACGTGTGGGGACACGCGGAGAAGCGCAACCAGGATGTAGTCGTTGAAGTGAACGTTGCTGAGGGCACCGAAGTGATTGCGAGTGCGGGGGAGTAGGAGGGGTTTTCCATACACTCGCAGCCTAAGCAAAGGCGGGAGCATGATTTCTCACGCTCCCGCCTTTTTATTCAGCTTTCGTTCGCTTATGCAACCTGCACCGGCTCCGGCTCCGGTGCCTCGACAGCCACCTGACCATCGTGTACGACCAGGTGCGCAGCCTGACCAGGCTTGATGGTGCCAGCCATCAACGCATCGGCCAGCGCGTCATCGACGTGGGTCTGGATAGCGCGGCGTAGTGGCCGGGCACCATACTCCTCATCGAAACCTTCACGCAACAGCAGGTCCCGTACCTCATCGCTGATAACAAGCTCGATCTTCTGCTCTACAAGCCGATTGCGTACCTGGGCCAACAGCAGATCGACGATACGGTAGAGTTCATTCTTGCCCAGAGAATGGAAGACCACAATCTGGTCAATGCGGTTGATGAACTCAGGCCGGAACACCCGCTTCAAGTTGTCCAGGGCCTTGGAGCGCATCGCCTCGTGCTGCTCATCACGTCCATCGGTCAATTGAGTCGGTAAGAACCCGATGCGTGCAGCGCGGCGCAGATCAGCGCTACCAGCATTGCTGGTCATAATCACCGCCGTGTTCTTGAAGTCCACCGTGCGTCCCTGACCATCGGTCAAGCGGCCATCATCCATGATCTGCAACAGCGCGTTGAAGACTTCAGGATGTGCTTTCTCAACCTCGTCCAGCAGGATCACGCTGTAGGGTCGGCGACGAACTTGCTCGGTCAATTGACCGCCTTCGTCGTATCCCACATAGCCTGGAGGACTACCGAACAAGCGCGACACGGTATGCGCCTCCATGTACTCGGACATGTCAAGCCGTATCAGGGCATCCTCACCGCCGAACAGTTCAGCGGCCAGCGCCTTTGCCAATTCCGTCTTACCGACACCCGTTGGGCCAAGGAAGAGGAAGGAACCGATAGGACGTTTGGGGTCCTTCAAACCAGCTCGTGAGCGACGAATGGCACGGGCGACAGCGCTAATCGCCTCGTCCTGACCAATGACACGCTTGCGCAGGTCATCTTCCAGTGTGCGCAGGTTCTGACGCTCGCTCTCCAACATCTGGCTGACTGGCACGCCTGTCCAGTTCTCAACGACCTGGGCAACATGCTCAGGTGTCACCAGCAACGTGATTGATCCACCCATTTCAGCACGGGCTTTGTCCAACTTGCCCTGTGTCAACAGTTCTTGCTGGCGCAGGTGCGCGGCGCGCTCGTAATCCTCGCTATTGGCGGCAGCTTCCTTCCGGTTTTGGATATCGGCCAACTCCTTCTCGAGATCAGTAATCAGCGTTGGGCTGACAAGACCCTTCTCGGTCGCCTCTAAGCGCAGCGCTGATGCGGCTTCATCCATCACGTCAATTGCTTTATCAGGCAGGAAACGATCATTGATATAGCGATCAGAGAGCTTGACGGCAGTCTCTATAGCTTCATCGGTAATGCTTATCCCGTGGTGTACCTCATAGTTGGGACGCACGGTGCGTAACATCTCGATAGCTTCCTCCACTGATGGCTCACCGACCATCACAGGCTGGAAGCGACGCTCTAAGGCGGCATCCTTCTCGATGTGTTTGCGGTATTCGTCGAGCGTGGTAGCACCGATACAGCGCAGTTCACCACGTGCCAGGGCAGGCTTGAGCATATCGGCAGCGCCGACCGCTCCCTCCGCAGCGCCAGCTCCAACGACCGTATGTAGCTCGTCGATGAAGACAATGACATCATCGGCCTGCCGCAGTTCTTCAAGGATGGCTTTGATACGCTGCTCGAACTGTCCACGGAACATCGCTCCGGCAACCATGCCCCCCATATTGAGTGAAACGATGCGCTTGCCGCGCAAGGTTGCGGGTACGTTGCCTTCCTGGATGCGGCGTGCCAGGCCCTCAACGATGGCAGTCTTGCCCACCCCTGGCTCACCGATAAGCACAGGGTTGTTTTTCTGGCGGCGACCCAGCACCGTAATTACCCGCCGGAGTTCGCGCTGACGGCCTGCCGCTGGGTCCAACTTGCCCTGGGCAGCGTCGGCGGTGAGGTCACGCCCATACTGGTCTAAGGTTGGCGTTTTGCTCTGCTTACCCTGCCGTTCAGCGGTAGCAGTATTCACTCCACCGGCAGCGGAAGCGGCATTGTTGTTGGGAACGAAACCGAAGGGGTTATCCGCACCGGGGATACTCTGACCATCCATCCCAGCCGTCTGGCCCATGGCGTCCATCAACTCTTCGACACACTGCTGGCAGAGGTAATGCGGCACGCGACGCCCATCTGGAAGAAGCTGATCAACACGCACACGGGCAGGGTTCTTTTGACAACGTTCACACTTCATAATATATTCAGACTCCGATCTATGTAAGAGTCGCGATCATTCGCGTTCTGGTTTTAGCAAACTCGTCTGGCGACTGCTAGATTATAGCACACGCACCGGTGTTTGTCTAGCACTCTTGCCACGAGATTGCTAATTACTCTGTATAACGCATCTGGCCGGGTAATTATTCCGGGGTCTTCTATACTAGCTCAGCCATATATGTTATAATCCGAAGTAACTACTCAAGACTCCTCACCACCTTCGGTGGTTCGCAAGAGTTTTTTGCTGCGGGCTTGGCAGCCGCAGGCTGCCAAGCCCGCAGCAAAAAATGACGCGAGCCGCCGCAGGCGGCGAGGAATCAAACACCTGAGTAGTTACAATCCGAAGGACTGGTAGGGATAGCCCAGAGTTGCTATGTGTCTAGCTCACAAGCATGGAGCTATGATAAGATGGAAGGTATACGGATGAGCATTTTCCTGCAGCAGGGTATTACCGTCTGATAGCATCGTATAAAGGAGTAAAACATGCCGGATACTAGTAACACGAGTGCCATTCTGGGAGGTCTTGCTATTTACATCGTCTTCCTCCTGGCGATTAGCGTCTTTGTCGTTATCTGTTGGTGGAGGATTTTCTCTAAGGCAGGTTATAGTGGCGCAATGAGCCTGCTCTTTTTAGTGCCAATCGCCAACATCATCGTGTTCTGTATACTCGCCTTTGGTCGCTGGCCTATTTACAATGAACTCGAGCGACTGCGACAGCAGGTGGGCCGAGGCCCGCAATATCCAGGAACACCGCAATATCCACAGGCCCCGCAGTACCCACCGAGGTAAGCTGGATAGCCGATGTTGGGAGTGTTGTTCGCCCTCCTCGCTAGTGGCTGTAATGGTGTGGTATATATAGGTATGAGGAAGACGCCACTGTACTTGAACAGCTAGCAGTTCAGGAGGGAAACCCATGGATTTTGCCTTTTCGGAAAGAGCGAACGAACTACGGAAGCGTGTAAGCGATTTTATGGATCGCTTTATTTACCCCAACCAACAAACGTATCACGATCAAATTGCCGCCTCAGGCAATCCTCACCACCACGCCGAGATCGTGGATGAGTTGAAAGCGAAAGCAAAGGCGGAAGGACTCTGGAACCTTTTTCTGCCTGACAAGGAGTATGGCGCGGGCCTGACCAACCTGGAGTACGCGCCGCTGTCTGAACTCATGGGTAGGGTTGACTGGTCCTCAGAGGTGTTTAACTGCTCCGCGCCCGATACGGGTAATATGGAAATCCTGGCTGAGTTCGGCACCCCTGAGCAGAAGAAGCAGTGGTTGATGCCGTTGCTCGATGGTGAGATTCGCTCAGCTTTTGCCATGACCGAACCGGACGTTGCCAGTTCTGATGCCACCAATATCCAGCTCTCCATCGAACGCCAGGGTGATGAGTATGTGCTGAATGGCCGCAAATGGTGGACTTCAGGGGCGGCTCGCGAGCGCTGCAAGATTCTCATCGTGATGGGCAAGACCGATCCCCATACTCCTGATAGGCATCGCCAGCAGAGTATGGTGCTCGTACCGAAAAACACGCCCGGTGTCACTGTGAAGCGCAACATTAAGGTGATGGGTTATGTAGACAACGAAAGTCACTGTGAAGTACTTTTCGAGAACGTGCGCGTGCCGGTGAGCAACTTGTTGGGGGAGGAAGGCGGTGGTTTTGCCATTGCCCAGGCCCGCCTGGGACCGGGCCGCGTACATCACTGTATGCGTTCGATCGGGGCGGCGCAACGCGCATTGGAATTGATGTGCGAGCGCGTGACGAAGCGTGTAGCCTTTGGTAAACCGCTGGCCGAGCAGGGTATCATCCAGGACTGGATTGCCCAGTCGTACCTGGAGATTGAGCAGGCGCGTCTGCTGACGCTCAAGACGGCCTGGATGATCGATAATCAGGGCAAGAAGGCGGCTCAGAAAGAGATTGCAATGATTAAGATTGCGGTGCCGGAGGTGCTGACCAATGTGGTCAATCGGGCCATTCAGGCTTTCGGTGGTGCGGGGGTGAGCGATGATTACCCGCTGGCTTCGATGTGGGCACACGGTCGCACCATGCACATCGTTGATGGTCCTGACGAGGTACATAAACGTGCATTGGCGCGGTCGGTTATTCGCGAGTTGAGCCAATCTCGCTAGAACAAACGCTTTGACTTGTAGAACACTTATCCCTGTGGTACAATAAAATTCGGGCGAGGACAAGCATTGGTCCCCGCCCGAACTTATGAGAAAAGCGACACGATACACCTATGGAAATTTCCTGGCTCGGCCACGCTTGCTTTCAGTTGCGTGGCAAGAATGTTACGTTGATTACCGATCCGTTTTCTCCTCAACCGGCAGACCTCCCGCAAGGAGAAGCCCGGCGGTTAGGGAAGGTTAACGCCTCCATCGTCACCATCAGCCACAACCATGCGGGGCATAACTATGCCGCAGGAGTCGGTGGCCAGCCACACATCGTCCGTGGCCCTGGGGAATACGAGATCAGCGACGTGTTGATCACCGGCGTCGCCTCCTACCACGACAGTAAACGTGGGCAGGAACGTGGGCGCAACACCATTTACGTCATCCACCTGGATGATCTCGTCATTTGTCATTTAGGAGATTTGGGCCATACGTTGCAAGAGGACCAATTAGAAGAGGTCGCCGACGCTGATCTCTTGCTGATACCCATTGGCGGCCACAGTACGCTCAATGTGGCGCAGGCTGCCGAGGTCATCAGCCAGGTCGAACCTCGTATCATCATTCCGATGCACTACTCATTACGCGATGCCTCCAATCCACTAGACAAGTTTTGTCGTGAGATGGGGGTCGAAATACTGAACACACAACCGAAACTCGCAGTCACCCGTAACAGCTTGCCTGCCGAAACGCAGGTGGTCGTTTTATCGCAACGCGCCGGGTAAGGAGGAGTTATGTCAAAATTTATCTTTGTCACCGGCGGTGTAACATCATCCGTGGGAAAGGGCATCTGCGTTGCCTCTCTGGGATGCTTGCTGAAGAATCGCGGCGTCTCTGTCTCACTCATGAAGTTAGACCCCTACATCAACGTTGATCCTGGTACCATGTCTCCTTACCAGCACGGCGAAGTCTTTGTCACTGATGACGGTGCGGAGACCGACCTCGATTTAGGGCACTATGAACGTTTCACCGACGAGCCAGCCTATCAGATGAATAACGTCACCACCGGCCAGGTCTATGCCGCTGTGATTGGCAAAGAGCGGCGCGGCGAATACCTCGGTGGCACGATACAGGTCATCCCGCACATCACCAACGAGATCAAAGACCGCATCCACATGGTAGCCCGCCGTTCTGACGCAGATGTGGTGATTGTCGAAGTCGGTGGCACCGTGGGTGACATCGAAGGTGAGCCATTTCTGGAAGCAATCCGCCAGATGCGCAAGGACGTTGGGCGGCGCGATGTTCTCTACCTGCACGTGACCCTGCTGCCGTACCTCGGCGCAACGAAAGAACTCAAAACCAAGCCGACGCAACATAGTGTCAAGGAACTCTTGCGTGTCGGTATCCAACCCGATGTGATCCTCTGCCGCTCAGACTACCCTGTCAGCGACGAACTGCGCGAAAAGATTGCCCTCTTCTGTAACATCGAAGCACGCGCTGTGGTCCCGTTGATTACCGCCGAAACCATCTACGAGGTGCCACTAATCTTGGAGGAGGCCGGTCTGGGTCAGTTCCTGGTAGAGGAATTGGGTTTGCGTAAGCAGGAGCCACAGATGCAGGAGTGGCACAACCTGGTCAACAAGATCAAATGCGAGCGTCCAGCATTGAAGATTGGGCTGGTTGGTAAATATGTCGAGTTGCATGATGCCTACCTCTCCGTGGCAGAGGCCTTGCGCCATGCGGGCTGGTACCATGACATAGATGTACAGATCAAATGGATTAACTCTGAAGCGTTAGATAGTATGGGCGAGCGCTATACCGAAGTTCTGGAAGATGTGGCTGGTATCGTCGTTCCCGGCGGCTTCGGCCATCGCGGCATTGAGGGCAAGGTGAAGGCAGCCAGCTTTGCACGCCGCATGAACAAGCCCTACCTGGGCCTCTGCTTGGGCTTGCACGTAGCCGTGATTGACTTTGCACGCAATGTATTGGGGCTGAGCGGAGCTAATAGCAGTGAGTTTGATCCGCAGTGTTCCGACCCGGTGATTGACTTGATGCTCACACAACGACAGGTGATTGACAAGGGTGGCACCATGCGCCTTGGCAACTGGGTTTGTTGCCTGACGCCTGGCACCAGAGCCTATCAAGCCTACGGTGAACCGATTGTCTTTGAGCGTCACCGCCATCGCTATGAGTTCAACAACGAGTTTCGCAAGCGCATGGAAGCCCATGGCATGGTCATTAGTGGTCGTTCTGCTGATAATAGCCTGGTCGAAGTTATTGAATTAGCAGATCATCCCTGGTTTGTCGCTTCGCAGTTCCATCCTGAATTTAAGAGTCGGCCCAATCGTCCTCATCCGCTCTTCCGCGATTTCATCGGCGCATGCTTGCAGCAAGCGCGAGAAGAGCAGCAGATAAGCGTGGGAGTAGGTATGCAGCCAGACTCGCGCATCGAGATGTAGCCATGTTTTACCTGAGCCAACTTATTGGCGTAGCAGTGGAAGACCTCAACGGTCAGCGCATCGGCAAAATCGCTGACATCCTGATACCTGCGGCGCAGGTGGGACAACCCGGGCCCACCTACCCTAGCGCGTTGTTGGTTGAAGGACAAGCAGATCAACCCTGGCGTATCCCTATTGATGCCGTCGCATGGCACGACAATGCGCTGCGGCTGCGCATTCCGGTAGAGCAACTGACTGTACAGCCAGTGCAGCCATCAGCACAGGAGTTAAGCCTGGCACAAGAGGTGCTCGATAAACAGGTCATCGATATCGTGCACAAAAAGGCTGTGCGTGTGAATGATGTTTGCCTCGGCGACGACTGGCAACTGCTAGGCATTGATAACAGCACTCTGGGACTGCTACGTCGCCTCGCACCATCCTGGTTGCTAGGCGCAATCGGCAAAGATTCTCCTGCCAGCCTCATCCCCTGGCAACGGATCGAACTCATCGGTTACTCTCCTCCTGAGCAAAGTGCCGAGCAAGAAATATCTGCTCCACCGTCTCCAGCAGAGACTGCTCCCCTTACGCAAGCGACCGGAGAAACGACAGGCATGACTGGACAGCTCTCACGTGCACCCAGTGGTCATCTCGCAGAACTACATCCTGCTGACATCGCTGACATTGTGCATCAACTGACCCCTGGACAAGGGGCGCGTCTGCTTGAAGGCCTGGACAATGAAACGGCTGCTGATGCCCTGGAGGAGATCGACACCGAGCGACAAACCCAGATCCTGGAAAATATCAGTGCTGATCGTGCGGCTGACATCCTGGAAGCCATGGGTCCTGACGAAGCTGCTGACTTGCTTGCCAGACTGCCGGAGGAGCGCGCTCAGCAGCTTCTGGACCTGATGAGGCCGGAAGAGTCCGAGGATGTGCAAGATTTACTGAAGTACGAAGAAAACTCTGCTGGCGGCTTGATGACCACCGACTATGTCGTGCTCAATTCCACCAGTAGCGTTGCCGAGGCGTTGGAGGCTGTACGTAGTAGCATCCGCGAGCAGGATATCCGTACTCCCTATGTGTACTGTGTTGCCGATGCGTCCCAGGACGACTATCTCGTGTTGGGCGTGGTTTCCCTGTGGGACTTGCTGGTAGCTGCCCCTACCCAACGGCTAGAAGAATTGATGGAGACGGATATTATCAGCGTGCGTTCCGACGCTGATCCACCTGCCGTGGCTGAGATCATGGCAAAATACAATCTGTTGGCTGTGCCAGTGTTGAGTGCAGACGGCATTCTCGAAGGGGTTGTTACTGTCGATGATGCTCTCGATGTGCTGTTGCCCCCTCAACGCCGCCGCAAGCCAACCAGGATGTACTAACCCTTATTCAGCGGCCATTGAGAACGAACCGAATCAAGAGCTTCCAGCACCTGCAAGATGTCCTGGCAGACGTCCACCATTACCTGGGGTAGCCACTCCTCCGGGCGTGGATCATCTGCTACTGTTTCCTCCTCTCCCTCCTCATCATACGCTGTGTCGTCATGCAGGCCGCGCATGCCCTCGGGGTGCCAAATCGGCAACTCCACCCGCTGTTGCAGCGAGAAGGCTTCTGGCTGCAAGCGATTATCCTGCAAAGCCATCGTGATGCCGGGGCGGGTCTCTAACGACTTTCTACCTCTTCGCAGCTTCCACTATGGCAAGTGCAGGCAAATTCGCGTTCAAGTGTGTGTGAATTGATCCAATATTCTGGATGCGTTCTGAGTGCAACACTGGCCGCGGCCTTGAGAAAGTACCCGGTCACATCTTCGTAGGTCAACATGAAAAAAACTCCTCGCCGCCCATCTGCGCAAGTGACGCTCCGCACGGGCGTTACGCCTCGGCGGCTTCTGACACTCCTCCGTAGTCGGTTCCCTGAGTGGATGTAGCGTAGCTACGACTCGTGGGACCGTAGTGGGGGAGGAATATCTGAAACAGAGCATCCATCCATGCCTGCTGTTTCTTGGGCGGTGCCATGCCCGTTACTCTCTGTATGCCTTGCGGAAAGGATAGATGGTCCGATCACGCTTTCGGCGTCTTGGCAGAGTGCAACACCTGTAGATTTCTCTACCCTACCGCACTCAGGACACAGCACCAATGGAGCACCTGGAGTATAGCCTTGGGGCGGTTGACCTGCCCCATAGCGAAAAACCTGCGCATGACAGCACGCACATTCCCGACTGGTATTGCGAGGACTCACCCGACTGGTGATGATCCCCGCATTCCAAGCCTTGTATTTGGCGTACTTGAAAATGCGTCCCTTCATCCAGTACGCTCGTTTCATGTTGCCCCGATGGCTATACTTGCCCGCGCTCGGTTTGAGGTTGCCCAGATGCTCAAAAACTAACACGCTTGCCTCATACTGCTTGGCAAACTGGACAATACGAGCACTCACTCGGTGTGCTAGGTGCTCATCGGTATTCCTGATCTTGCGCCACAGGTCTGCATTATCCTGTTCGCCTCTCGCAATGATGCCCGTGCGATCTCGGTTGCCTGCGATGCGTCCCAACTGTTTCTTCCTAAAGCCGGATATCCGTCTACCACCTCCAATGAATTTGGTGGCGAGGATCGAACCTTCAACCGTTTGGATCGTACATACCGCGATGTTCTCATTGAGATTGAGGTCGACCGCACACATCTTGGTTTCTGGATTGGTAGTGATTTGTTTCTCGATTTTGCCAGGACTCTGGAATTGCCTCTCAACAGGAGTATGCAACCACCACTGCGAACCCTTCCGTACGAGTTGAGGACTTCCCATCTCGACATCGGTTGGAAGTTCCCGCCCAGTGATGCGCACTTTGAGCCAACTCCAATACGTGCCTGTCCATACCTTGATGACGATACTCGACGCCTTGCGTTCCCTCCACATGCCTGCATAGAGCGTAGCGGACTTGTTCCATGAACGTGGTGGAACTGGCGGGCGCTCGTGAAACGGCTTGCCTTTGGCCTCAGCCTTTTGCTTGCGTTTACGCCACGAGGCCCGATGAGAGTAGAACGAGCGAGCTGATCCAAGAGCCGCATGAATAGCGGCGCGGCGAAACATGGCCGGAATGTCTTGCTGAAGAGCGGAAAGCGGCATGACCGGATGCGGGTTCTTGTCGGTGGTGTGGGTAAGCTTTTCCAGGGCGGTGAGCGCCTCTTTCGCCGAAAGATCAAGCACGCTGGCGTGAGCCTGGATCACCTCAAAGTAGAAGGCAACAACGTGATTAAAATGAGCTTGATTGGCAGCAAACCACGCAGCATGATCGGCTGGGGCGTTCAAGACCTGCTTGATCGTGGTGGTAGCTTTAGCCATGCCTCGTTACTCCTTTCTTGGCTCTTTCTGATCTTTGATGTAGCCTTCTGCTTTGGCAACTTTGCGTAATGCCAAACGAACGACGCTGGCATCGCTCTCTAATCCATACCGCTCTTTGAGAAATGCAATGAGACGTCGGTCTTCCTCATCGAGATACATGTTTGTCCGTTTCTTCATATGTACCAATTATACACAAAGATAGTACATATGGCAAGCCCCTACTGACAAGGGCTCAAGCCACACACGCCTAACCACGGATGGAAATGTCGTGGCTTGCGGCGTGCTCAAGCCCTGATACTGTCAACGTACGCAGACCTTTTGACTGCACGGCGTGCTCCTATTATTACCGATACAGGGATAGGTGTCAATATGTCGTATGTTGCACAGCTTGACATCCGTGGCATTCTGGTATATATTGTAATTGAACTGAGTGCTCAGTCAAGTTTTTCAAAAAGAGAAGCTTCGGGAGCACACACCGAAGGCCAAGATGGTACTTACCACATGCTTCTCAATAGCCCCCCTGCAATGGCGCAGGGGGGTCTAGGAGGTTATTGCTATGAAAGCATGGACACGTTGGCAGGATTGGGTCTCACTAGTATTAGGGGTCATCCTGTTTATTGCGCCGTGGGTTTTTGGCACAGCGGCGCGTGGAACAAGTTCCTGGGATGCCTGGGTCGTCGGCGTTATCGGCGTCGTCCTGGCTCTCCTGGCGCTTGCCCTTATCAGCACTTCCACCGTCTTTGAGTGGATCTCACTGATTCTCGGTGTCTGGTTGTTCATTTCACCATGGGTCTTGGGCTTTGCAGCGCTCGGTTCGGCTGCATGGGTCGCCTGGATCATTGGCATCTTGTTCGTTGTCGTGAATGGGTGGACGTTGTTACAAACACGAAGCCCACGTGCCGGAGCGACCGCCTAGGTATTCGCTCTCGTTGATTGTCCAATGCGGAGGAGAGGTGACATTCTCCTCCGCATTGCTGTATGTAAAGGTAACTACTCAGGTGTCTGATTCCTCGCCGCCTGCGGCGGCTCGCGTCTTTTTTGCTGCGGGCATTGCCGCCGCTGGCGGCCAATACCACTTAAATAAGGAGAAGTTCGCCAAAGGTGGGATCGGGATGATCCTTGAGAAAAGGAAAATCTTTGACGGAAAGAAAGAC
>WNFT01001072.1_pt1 | contig 27541 bp, 55 predicted proteins | sample 5400191 | NCBI WGS metagenome assembly WNFT01 (sample SAMN13153359, study PRJNA577476) | soil metagenome | isolation source: 80 cm saprolite under Madrone tree | place: USA:California | collected 2016-06-14 | reverse complement strand
GATATATGTACTTCTTTTCTCGACGAATACTGGAATTGCTGCCGAGATAGCGAGCGGCAAATGTTCGATAGCGGCCTCTCTCGTCAAAGATTGGAAGAAGGAGGCGCTTTCGAAAGTAACCTCTAGGACAATATAAGAAACCGTGTCGCTCAGCACTTGATTTCGTAAATCCACGCCCGCGTAAATGTTTTCGAGCGCGACGAACAGTCCATGCCGGGACAGCACTCCACGGGAGTGCCGACTCATGAGTTCGTTCAGAAGATTTTCTTTTTCTGACAAGTTCACGTTTCAACTCCTCCATAGAAGGCGCAGAAGATAACAGATGGGTGATCTTCAAGAGTTTTAATAACTTCTTAAATCCACCCATTTCTTCACATCGTTTACAGTGCCAAACCTTTTTAATATTGTTAAAGTATAGCTTATGATCTTGATAAGTATTTCCTTGCTTACGACAATTGGGACATTCAAGTCGAATCTCGCTCGTCCCACTCACTGATAATACAGAGACGCCCTTTGATTTGAGAAACTTCTCTAATTGCATTTGGCCTTACTGTTTTAGATTGTTTTTGACTCCGACTTCCGTCAGTGCATCTCCACATGCATTAATAATCTCACGTGCCGTATACTTAACTTTATTCTTTGGTAGATATTTCTCGAAATCTGCTTTGTTATTCACACATTCTCCAATTGCCCAATCAATGATTTCAGCAGCTGTCAATTGTTCTTTTGGTCTATGTGCTGAGCATTCTTCACTCATGAAGGTAACCCCTTTTATACAGCCCTTTCTTCACATTCAGAATCTTCGTTCTTTATATAAACTGGATGAACGTTGGCAATCTTGAGAAATTCTGGCTCGTCCGCTTCAATCATCATTTTCAATGTGAGTATTTTGTCTGCCAGAGGAAGACTTCCTAATACATAAATACATAACCTTTTTGTTAATTTACCAGATTCAAAGCACATAATCTTTCCATAAGCTGGAACACGATAAAGAACATTTGGACGTGATGGCGATTGAATATCAATATATCTATTTCTGTCCCAATATTTTCTCTGACGAGAAGTCAGAAGTCGATCCAAAAGTCGTTCTGCCCTCTTTAGTACAATAGGAGAAAATTCAGGTTTTGGAGGCGCAGACTTCTCGCCTGTATTGATCCAGCTATAATGATTTGTATATATTTCCGAAGTATCTGAGTTACTATAAGAATTGACTATTTGTTGCCATAAAACTTGGACCGAATAATGAGATATCGAATCGGATGTTCCGGAATAATCTGAGATCAATTGCCACTCATGGGGATGCAAACAATTCGATATTTTAAACTTTATATTCGTAAATCCATCATATGGCTCAGTATATAAGCCATATTTGTTATGCCTACTGGTCTTGGTAGAATATACTTTTTTCTTCAAATCTCGGTCAATCAAATTTAAGCCGGAATAGCTATCCCCCAGCAAGGCCGTAGCGTCCTGTAAATAGGATTTCTCCCGCGTTGGGATCGAACTCACTGATGCGTTCTCCACGTTGTCCGTGCGATCCCATCCGGTAAGCTCGGTGCCCGGCTCCAATGAACTCATTGAATTTACTCCTTGCCTCCTCTACTTGGGCTGGATTTGATGGGTCCCACGGAACACGCTTATCACCTTCTTCTGCGGTGACGATGGTCATAACGCCCATTGGTTTCCTCCCTATGTTGTCTTTGATTCAAGATACTCTGTCGTCCATTTTATCAAACGTTTGATGGCAATTGAAACATCTTCTGGGTGGTCATATTCTTCAATCCGTAATGCCACGCGTACTAATCCCTCTGGCAATTTCATATCCTTCTGTTTAATCAAAACGATTGGTTTATCTGTCAAAATCATATATCCAACCTGCGCCCAGATGACGGCGTCCTTCATCCATGCATCAGTACATAGCGCAAGCATAAAAGTTGACGCATCCATCTCAGCTTGCATCTTGCGAATCTGTGCATCCATATATGGTTCGCGGTCTGGCTTCTCAGCCATTTACTTATTTCCCACCCGATCCCATAATCCACCAAGAAATCCTTTCTCTTCTTTCATTCTCGGTGTCTTACTGAATGCCGCTAGCGTCGGCTCAATGCGATGGACAAATTGATCGTCTTTTGTGATGCCATGACGATCTTCGGTAATCTTTCCATTCCGCATTTTACGATAGTGTTCATGCTTACAGTTTGGGCAGACCATAATAATACTAGCATCAATACTTATATCAATGGGAAACATTGTGTAACCCATACAGCCGCCTGAACAATAAAACTCGAACATCTCCCTTGCCATGATCAGTAAGCCTCCAGTTGTTTCTTGGCCTCCTGTGCATGGAAGATCGCTGTTCGCAATTTCGCTATGGACTCCCTGTTCTTCGTCTCTTGCCCCTGCTCGGTCACGAGATCCCGTTCCTTGGTAGTCACTAAGTCGTGTAACTGATCCAGCACTGCGTCCAGTTTGGACTTCGGGCTCACTGTCGCTACCGGACTCTCGATGGCTGCCCGTGTCTCGCCCATTCATGTATCCTCCTAAAGTTTAGGATTTACATCAGTTTTTATTTTTTGGAGGGAGCGGCACGGATCTCCGTGACCGCCCCTCTCCACGCTACGTCGTTACCGCCACCGCTCTTTGACGAGCCGAAGTGTACTGACGAAACGGTAAAGTATCCAATATGCAGCCGCGAGACTCATTACGGCCAGCGCTTTTTGCGTGGCCGTCCCCATCATAAAACGCGTGATTATATTGCCGGTCCAAAATCCATACATCGCCACAATTGGCGCTAAAATTAACGCGGCGATGAACAGATCGTACTTCTTCTCTTGATTAATCATCACTCATCACCTCCGTCCCCACCACCATCGCCATCCCCATTGCCATCATCACCAGGAGCATCCCCAGGAGCATCCCCAGGAGCATCATCGGTCGGTGAATCCTCTGCTGGAGTATCATCGGGCGTATCTGGATTTTCCAGAGCTTCTGGCATATTTGAATCTGGCATCACAGAAATATCCAGATTCATTTGCGCGCCCGTCGGTGGTCCCTCCGGCGTGGTTTGTGCGTCCGGTGGGGTCGCATCCGGTGTCGGAGTCGCGTCGGGCGGCGTCTCTGTGGTCGGCGCATCGGGCGGCGTATCCGTGCGCGTGGGTGGATTTTCTAATTGTGGCATGACATTCGTAAATGTAATGACCGCCAGTAAGACACCCACAGCAATCATTCCCAACCCGGTCAACGTCACAAAGGCTCCCGCCGCTGTCGTTGTCACTGCAATGGCAATGGTTCCTGCGTTGATTCCTTCAGCGATCACTGCCAATCCAGTCGCGGCGACTAATGATCCGAATTCTCCCAACGTCAACGCTGCGGCTATGGCTGTTACCGCCGCAAGGGCTTGCGTTTCATTCAAGCCCTGCTGGTTAAGTTGTCCGGCGATGACTTGGGCATCTCTGCCACCAAATACTGCCATCTCCGGATTACCTAGTATATCCGGCATATCTTGAGCCACCGCGTAATTTTTCTTCAAAGTCGGAATCGACAGACTCACTCGGCGTTGACGAGGATGATGTTCTGTTAAACTATATAATGACAATCCTAGTTCAGTCTGCGTGGGTAATTGTCCTGCAAAACCTTTCCAAAGACGCTGAATCTGCGCGGCGCGACGAAACGCCGCATTGACGTGGCGCTCCGACTGTTTTAAATGTCTCGGGAATTGAACACGATTGAGTCCGATTGGATTTCCTGGATTTTGAAATCCGACTGAGCGCGTCATCCGTCGAATTGTCCGCTGCCATCCTCGCGCCGCGACTGATGCCTCCAACTGCTGGATAATATCGGCGGGTGGACGCTGATTCCCTTTCAAATTATACATACTGCGATACAACCGTTCGAGTACTTGTCGTTTCCCATATTTTTTGACTAAATCTGTAAACCCGGGTGACTGAACGTATGTCCGAATCAACCATCTGACACCGTGATAGCGTCTCACAGTGCGGATATTCATCCGTGGTCCTGCGCTAGCCAACTTCACTGTCATTGGAAACAATGTTGCGCCAGTCACGGCTATCGTTCCGCCAATGAACGATCTACGGTTCATGATTCTGGCTCCTTTATTCTACTGCGTATTACATTCTGCGCCAACGCCCTACGTTGGATTTACTTTTTAGAACAGCAAGCCATCCTATCCTCCTTTCTGCACCAGTTTACGAAACAACTTAGAAAAGCTTTTTTCCAAAGAGGCTGAATATGATAGCCATGCTGTTGTATCGGAGATCAAAATATTTTCTCGTTGAATTCGTAGCTGTCTAATTACACTTTGTCCACATTCAGGACAGAATGTCGGGAGTCGAGGGTTAATCCAACATAGTAAATGATTACAGCATGGCATTTGCAGCACTCGTAAGTGTACGCGTTCCTGTATCTGCTTTACCATACACGTTCTGGTCTCGGAATAAACCAAGCTGATTCGTACCACAATCCTGGAACGACAACACCCCATAATTCAAAATAGATTAACACCCACGGTAAAGATGGATGCCGTGCGATCATTTAACGGTCCTCCTAAACGCTTTCCACTCCTCATCGGTAAACATGTTATTAACAAGATCACGAACCCGCCAAACTTTCCATCCACCAATCTCTTTCAATAATGCATAATGCTCGGTCGCTGCATCAGCTCCACATGGCAATCCTAACTTCCGAAGAAAATGATGATCAAAGTCGTGAATATATCTCCAATTGGGAGACATCCGATCCATTTCGTCGTCAGTAAAGAATGATTCGTCTTTAATAACCACTGGATCGCCGTATAATGCCCAATAATCCACGCTTGGGAAGTCCGGTCTTGATAAAATATGCCTCCCAAATTCCTTTTCGTTGAATTGCAGAGAGTTGTGCCTCTTTTAATGCCCGTGTAAGGGCGATCTTACGTCCTAAAACAGGAATGAATGGATCGTTATTACTGCAGATTGCTGTCCCAATTACAGCATCTCTGGTCTCGCAAGGCCGGGCCTCCTTTGCGCACGGTCCAAGATGAACTGTCGCTGCCGTGAATCGTCTTTTCCTTTTGCCCGATTCAACACCATGGTAGAAGTGGATTCGTACATCTTGTCCATGACCATCATTCAGTACCATAGTTTCTCCTCTATACAACCTCTACGATGTTGATGGCGTATCGCTCTTCTATCCACACCATACCACGAACCTTTTCATTTTTTATTTTAGTAACAATTGATACCACCATATCTTGGCTGAATCCAAATTCATTCATAAGAAATGCCACAGATTCTGGGCTCGGTAATTTTCCTTCTTTATCTACTGAGATAGATAAATGGCGACACCATCCATCCGGATGCTCTTCGATGGAAAAGACACATCGGTATCCATCTGCTATATGGACGACATGGCGGGGATTATTACCAATTGGCCTTGCCCTATTTCCCTGTTTCATTAATAAAAGCATTTGCCGGCGAGAAACAGGATGATCTTTTGCATACTGCATAACGGTTTGAATTTCTTGTTTTATAGGCCCATCAAGAATCAGTACCCTCATGGTCACCGCCTTTACGGACGCGATGATCGTCTTCTAAGTCTTTCCGCAACATATGCGAATGAAATGGTTGGATAGTCTTTTCAACAAAGATCTTCGTAAATAATGCTGTCAGATAATTCAATTCTTCAGTCGATCCATCAGCGCCATCCATCAAAATACTATCAGCACTGTGTACCGCTTCTTTGAGTATGTGGTTTCGTCGTACTTCTCTTTCTTCCCACTTTTCCATTCGCTACTCCTGCGGAGTTCAAAATCGACTCCATCCATAGTTTACCGCTACTTTTATAACACATCCATACCGCTGGACTCTGAGGATGGGAAACCCACAGAGTACCTCGACTGATTGAAGGATTCCGCGGAACCGAGCATCGAGCAAATCCCCATCCTTGTAATACAGCATTGCCAATTCGTTCTTTCGTCTTCTTATAAATCGTTTGCATGAAAACTCCTCTCAACGGTTAGTGAAATATTACAAAACCATGATCCTGAGCAAGATAAAATGCCCTCATCCATTTGAGATATGGTTCATAAAACGAAAATGGACCATAGCCACTGACCAGCTGCGCTTTGCCAGACCAATTTGCAAAATCTCGAAACAGTTTCGCTGACGTGGTAGGACCGATGACGCCTTCATTGTCAGCAAAATTTATCAATTCAAAAAATGGCTTTCCTTTAAATGTATCGATATCAGCCCATATTTCTTTTAGTGTTGCATTTAAGGCCATACGAGCGAGTTCTTCCCGCCAGCCATTGTATCCACCGTATGATCCTGCCCTAAAATCAAATAGCGTCGTGAAGCGGTAACAGCCCATCTGTAATCCATCGGCCCGGTCCGGAAAGTCTGGATTCGGATACGTAAAAATTAGGTTAGTATGATCATAATTCTCACATTTTTCTATAGGATGATCAAACACGGCTTGATTCACGGCTGTGATATCCAGTCCCACGCTACTCTCCTATTCAGCGACGTTTATAAAACGCTCCACGAGCGAAGTTTGTCGAGATTGGAATGACAATACTATCTAATTCATTCCGATTCTTAGCAAGAAACAATCGCATGAGTCCTTTTTCTTTCTCTTCCTGCGTACGATTGAGTGTAATGATCACATCACTATGCATGGCTCCTTCGAAACTCTCTCCAATTTCTTTCATGGTAATAAGTTCCGCTTCGAAGCCTGCACGATTTGACTGACCAGCCGTAATACACCATAGATTCAGTTCTTGGGCTAAGGCTCGGAGATCTACATACACATTACCGAGTCCTTTATATGTATTTTCGGCATCGATCTCTGCGCTCCGTCCCAGCAAATTAATATAGTCAACAATAAGCACTTCTGGATTGAATCCGCGCAGTTTCAGATTTAATAGATATGAGCGAAGCCCAGGTACTGAAATAGTCCCAGCTGGATACTCTTTAATAACTAATCGATCACCAAATTGACGTTCAAATCGATCAATTTTCTTTTCAACCCTATCTATCTTGTCGCGAAGTTCGCGAATCTCCACACCAGTAAATGATGCATCCAAACGTGCAGCACATTTCTGTGCACTCATTTCTAATGATAGTACAACTGTATTCATTTTCTGAATCACAGCGGCTTTCGCCATGTGTTGCAGTCCGAATGATTTACCTGAACTTGGAAGGCCGAGTAAGACTACTAACTCTTTTCTATGGACTCCATGTGCTTCTAATACCGCGTCAAGCGGTGTAATTAGCGTGCCTATGACATCCGGCTTCTCCAAGAATCTTTTTCGGCGTTCTTTAAACGATGAAAAGAACTTAACTTCTTGTCCTGCGCCATTCTGACGACCGACTTGCATCGCTTCATTCCATGACTTTTCGATCCCAGCAATATCGTCGGATTCCAACAGGTCTATACTTTGTCGTACGGATATTTTGATTGCTTGATGTTGTGCGAACTTTCGCACATGATCCAGGATCAATTTTTCTTCTATAGGTTTAATCGATCTCGGCAGTTCTCCGAGCGAGCGCATGACTTTTCGTGTATCATCATCCTCTCCAGCCTCAGATCGTAACGATTCTTTAATTGAAGCAAAAGTCAAGGGAACACCATGCTTTTCGTATAAATCAATAGCCGTTGCAGCAATCCGTGCATGATGAATCGATTCAAAGTATTCTGGCTTCACAAGTTTCTCAGTAATCAATTTCGAACCATCGATAATCAAATACGAAAGCAATCTGGCTTGCCAAGATTTCGGGAACTTATATTTTTCATCACTCATAGAACGCCTCGTTCTCTCAAGAATTTTCGGGTGAACAGTCCGCTATGTTTCAAACTCCTGAGTACAATCGCTGGAGGTTCTTGTCGTAGGAGTGCAATATTCTGTAACATATAGTGTTGTTGAAGCCGATCATCACGAGGCGTGACCTTCATTGTAATCACGTTCTTAGCTTCTGCATGAGCTACATAAAGATTCATACTGATTTTTGAAATCAACTGATTCGGATATAAATGCTTGCCATACCAATCGAAATGAGCTTGGAGATAAATCTTTGGGTTAACCTTTAACCGTGTTCGTTGCTCATACCTCGTAACCTGTTTTAACAGTTTTCTAAAAGACCGTATCATCCGCTGACTATCGGGTATTCGATAGAAATTCTCTCCTGTCTTATTTGATCGGAGTCGGAAATACAATCGGCACCAATGTTTCTCCGCTTTCCTCCATTTCAAGATTGGAAGTTCAAACTTAGGCTTGGCCTTCGTCTTTTTAACTTCCTGGCCGATGTAATCCTGTATATTCATAACTACCTTTCGCAACGAATCGACGATTACTTCTTGCGGGTGTAGTCATGTGCATCCTCAGCTTAATAATTTCAGTTATGGTGGCGTCAACGGGATTCGAACCCGTGTCTCGGCCTTGAAAGAGCCGCATCCTGGGCCTCTAGACGATGACGCCTTATACCTTCTCCATCGCTTCTTTTATTTTCTTATATTGCTCCGTCAATCGTTGATGATCTTTCTTGTCTAGCCAATTCAAGCTCCCAAACATAGGCAAACCATTTACTGAACGGGGCAGCGCCTTCTCCCAGTATTCATATAAAAGCGACGCCTCAAGGCGCTTCAACTCTTTTATATCGGCTGGAGCTGTAAAGCTAAGAGGCAGAAATACCATCGAGGTTTCTTCTGGATTCCGTAGATGCGATGATGTGAAAATTCTCTCTTTCACTAAATCCATAGCCAAAGCTTTGATCTCTTCGTCAGTCTTACGTTTATACTCCATTCTTTTCTTCGTCTTCTTTTTCTTCATGCTAATCCTTTCTTCTTCAACATTCTCTTTCGAATCTTCTCCCACTGCTTATTGGATACTACCTTAAACCGATGCTCTTTCGCCCAATCTAATGCAACACTTTGATCAAAGAATGGAATATACCGATCAGGATTCTTCAAATCAAAACCTATTAAAGAAAACGACGCGACATTGGTTCGTCCAATGTACACATACTTCATACCAACTGACATTGTGTGTCTTTCTGGATGATAATGCCACGTGATGATGACTTTACGTCTCCGTACTAAACTTAATCTCTTCTTAATCATCTCTCGGCTCACGCTGTAAGGCTTTACTACGATGCTGAACTAATAACATAAAATTATCTCTCTGTTTCCGCAGTGTTCTTTGTGCTCTAAGAAATTCAGCACGTTTCCGTCGTTTGATCATCTGCTTCTGCCGTTTCTTTAAATTCTTTTTCAAACTTTTATACTTGGGATGATAAATCTCATACCATTCCTTCACCTTACGTCGCTGTGTGGGAGAATGATCGTCGAATCTATCTTTGATACGCCCTAGGGCTAATCGCATTGTGCATAAACCGCATGCTACGACTTGACTCGATTTCAAAAGAACTGGAACTCTATTCGTACATCCCTTCTGCGGACACTTCTTCCATCGGACTTTCTTGCCAGTCAGACTGACGTGTGTGCGTTCGTACTCGTCTTTCTCAACCCGTCGTTGTCGTTTTCGAATGTCTTTACGCCACTGTTTATACGCTCGATGCTCTTGCTTTCTCCGTATCTTGGCAAGTTTCTTGAGACGTTTCTTAGAAATCTGGCCTATATCCAATCCGGTGATTGGACCTTTCATGATTTACCTCGTAGCCCGAATCAACATGTCCTGAAGCATCACAAGATCTTCGTTGATGAAATCCAATGTCATAAAATCATTGGCTCCAACAAACTTAAATACTTGCCCATCCTTTCCAATAAGATCAGACATCCTCGATGCTAACCAGCATTGAAAGAAAAACAATTCATACGGCTCCTTTGTAATATAATGTATCTTCTGAAAGGTTCGTAATAGTTTTCCAGGCAGCACGGAGACACCTAACTCTTCAAATATTTCTCGTGCCAATGCCTGTTTCAGCGATTCACCTTCTTCAACCTTACCGCCTGGGAATTCCCACTTCCCGGCCAGAGAGCCTTTTACACGTTGCTGCACAAAGAATCGTTGGAGTTTATTATCTTCTGAGAATACAGCGGCGACGACTTTCATACGTGCACCACCTCTAAGCCTTCCTGTTCGTACGCAACAACTCTCTCGTCTGAATGCTGAACAAGATGGTGATGGATATTATCACGGAAATCAATCACCCGGAGTCGGTTCTTTCCACGTGATTTCTTCCGTGATCCGCGTCCGACTCGTTGAATTGACTTAATACGACTCGCCCCACCGCCCGCTAATACTATCGTTTTCAGTTCAGGAATATTCACGCCTTGATCGAAGATAGTCGTAGCTACTACGATAATGGGAGATTCAGATCTATTAATCTGACGGATAATGCTTCGTCGCCGAAAGACATGCGATCCACCATGTAGATAGACACACGTTGGATGCTCTCGATGCGTTTTTACTCTTCGGTATAGCATCCGTCCATGACGACGGCGCTTGACTAGAATCAATGTATGATGGCCTTGCTTCCAACTTTTCACTGCTTCATCAACAATAATAGAATTACGTTCTTCGTTGAGAACAATACCGCGCATATACGCGACGGGATACTTCACCTTCTTTGTCATCTTTGGATGATCAATTTCGACAACAAATACACGGGTCCGAGCTAGCCAACCTTTCTTCTCCAACATTTTGCGCTTGATTCGCGAAACAATCTCTCCTGTTTGAGCAATGAGTGTTACGTCGCCTAAATCTTTTCGCATCAATGGTGTGCCTGACAACGCAAATCTAAAATATGCCGGACACAACAGTAGTACCTTATGAAATGTTCCGCCACGTTGGCGTTTCCCCTGATCGACCCGATGGCATTCGTCAACGATGCATACCTTAATCGTCCCTAAAAACTCGCGCAATCCTTCATTATAATACCGAGATTTCAATGTCTGAATCGTGGCGACGGTAATCTCTTCCAATTTATATTTACTGTCGCCAATAATTCCAATCGGACGTTTCAGCAATTTCTTAAGATCAGCGCGTGTCTGATGCAACAGGTCACGACCATCGACAATAACAATTGATCGACGATCAATCGCTCGGATCAAAGAAGCAATGACATATGTTTTTCCCGAACCCGTAGGATGTTTGAGAATCCCACGAATCCACGGAAGATCATTCAATGTAAGATTCAACATGGGTCGAATAGCTTTCTTCTGATATTTCCGCAATAGTCTCAGTGCTGCACGTCGATTCTTCTTCTTAATCTCAATATGCTTCCGATGATCACGAACCTTAACTTTGAACCCTTCTTTATCAGCTAACTTCAAAACAAACGGCAACAATCCTGAGAGAAACTTCTTCGTATGCTTATTGTAGAAGCGTTTCTTACCATTCCATAATCCTGCACGAAACGTCGGCATAAATTCATGCTTTGGAACGAAAAACGACATCGACCGACTTAATGCGCGAATTTCTTTCTTTTTGGCTTTAAGAACCTTGGTTTCTAAATTGCCAAGTTCAAGCTTCACTTCACTCCCGCCTTTGTGTTATACTTTTACTTTCTTTTTCTTTGGCGGATCATCTTCAAGCATACTTAAAATAAATGGAATCTGTATAGCAAACCATTTCAATACAAATATTAAATCTTTTGTTGCCTGTGCTTTTTTCATACCTTCACTTTTTTCTTCTTATCATGATGCATGACATCGTAGGCCACATTCCAAATCCCATGTTTCTTCGTTTTCACCTTCGCTGATTTGTTATTACACTTCACAATGCGACCATACACTCGTGCCACGTGGCCGACTCGTGCTAACCGTTTTCCTGAAAACCATATTGGTTCGCCAATCGTAAAAGAGATTTTAATTCGATCTCGCAGGAATCCTTCAATCAGTTTCAAATCCTTTCCAGATTTGACGAGTGTACTGATCTTCTTGGTATACTTGAGCAGTTTGTCTCTTCGGTTCATGGAATCCTTCCAAGTTCAAGAACATGGTAATCCATCGTCTCATCTTTCCTGGATTTCCCAACCAACATACAAAATCGACGATTACCAACCCGGACCACGTCGCCATTCGACAATGGACGACCTTGATAGTCCTGAACCCTTGACCCGTTTGAAAACTTCATCAAAAATCTTGATAAAACACACACAGTATTCCTATTGTCTGGATCTACGTTAAAATCATCAGGAAGTGTCACTATTTTTGCGTCACCTGCTTCCTGATGAGCCCACAACTCTACGGTAAACGTCTTCATTGTTTTCTCCATTAACCCGCTTTCTTCTAAAAGAAATGGCGGGGCGTATGGGATTTGAACCCACGATCTCCTGCTCGACAGGCAGGCGCTTTCGGCCACTAAGCTAACGCCCCGAGTGGTGCCCGTGGTGGGATTTGAACCCACACTTGACGGATTTTAAGTCCGTTATCTCTGCCGTTGGATTACACGGGCTTTATTGGCAGGGATGACTGGAGTTGAACCAGTAGTCACGGCTTCAAAGGCCGGTGGTTTACCATTAACCGACATCCCTGTTTTTGTACTCTTGATAGTATGCTTATTTAAACCATATCACACCAAGTAGCATCACAAAATTTACAACCGACAAAGCCAATGCTATATAAGTTAAACGATCGTTAGTTAAATGATCCATTCTCGTCTTGAACATTAATTCAACCCTTTCTTAAAAAGTTGGTTGACGGAATCGGAATTGAACCGATGGCCTCCTGGGCTTCAACCAGGCGCTCTACCATGCTGAGCTATCCGTCAATTAAGACTTGCATCGATTGTTGGTGCAATATTAATTTCGCAATCAAATTCTTTTGGACCCATTGGAGGAGGGAATGGACAAACTATGTCGGCGTGTGATTGGCCTGGAATAATTAAAGGTGGAATAAATTCTAAAATCCATACTTTTTTCTTCCAGAACGCCCACCAGGATTCTCGCTGATACCTCCATTTCCCGTGATATCGCATCGTGATTCTCTCCGATTAAAAGTTGGCGGAGGGTGCAGGATTTGAACCCGCAATCCCGGGAGTGCGTCCCGGGTTACCTGCGTTCAAGGCAGGGCCGTTTGCCATTTCCGGTCAACCCTCCGATTGATCTTTAATACCCCTTATTTATGGTTGGCCCGGTCGGACTCGAACCGACGGCCCTCTGATTAGAAGTCAGAAGCTCTCATCCACCTGAGCTACGGGCCAATTTGCCAAAACGGAATATCCGTGAGCCCTGTATTATTACAAATGCAGCACTCTAAACCTTCTTCGACGCATTCACAATGCCGACATTGTTTAATGGTAGGGGAGGAGAGAATCGAACTCTCGGCCCCTTGCTTCCAAGGCAAGGAATCTCCCATTGATATACTCCCCTATTGAATTGGGGTGACGAACCGGATTTGAACCGGCATCCTCTGACTTCACAAGCCAGCACTCTGCCAATTGAGCTATCGTCACCGTTGGTGCGGTGGGCAGGAATCGAACCTGCTTGTAGGATCACTACGCCAGATTTACAGTCTGGGGCTCGACCATTTGAGCAGCCACCGCATTACACTTGTATGATTAATTCTTCAAAGTTTTGACATCCGCATCCTGTAACTTGGCAAACATCTCCATATCCAGCCCATCCGCCGCCAGGACTATGATGATCGAGCTGATAATGAATGCAGGTGCAAAACTTTTGATTGTTAATTACCAATTCATACAACCAGATCAGCAACTCATCAAATTGAGACCGTTCCTTCTTCTGAAACTGGAGATCTCCAACGATTTTTCCAGTTTCACTTAACGTAAAGTTGAACGGATTGGGCACCTCTTTCATCAGTCTTCATCCTTTTTCTTCTTCTTCTTTTGTAATTTCTTCTTCTTGATCAGTATCCAAACCTTCTTGACAATATCGCCTGGAGCCATCGGCTTCGTACCAAAGACTTGACCCAACGTCATCTTCCGAACCTTCTTGAAAGAAATACGAACCTTTTTCAGTCCAGAACCTCTAGGCATGTGAGCGCGCCCTCCGTTTAAGTGTTTTTGCAACAGCTTTGGCTTTGGCGTTCCGTTTCTTTTCTTCCTGTGCAATGAGGTATTGACCACATTCGGGTGGTCGATCTGCTTTATCGCAAAAACACCAATGCTTTTTTAACAACGAACACTCTTTCATCCGTTTCTGCCCAGGCGTCATGCGCTCTCCTATGCCTTAGATTTACTATTCCGATACTCGTTAATCATCCGTCGTGATTTCTCGTCCAACCTACAATTGATATTGCAAAAATCTTTTGCCAGTTTATGAAATTTCTCGCACTTCTGTGATTGGCATACTGATGTTTGAATGTTAGGATAAATCTGTTGCTTCTTGTGCTTTGGTGGATCAAACTCTTCAAAGTTAAAATCCAGGGCGTCTTTAATTAAATCTCTCATACTCTTTCCAAAGAATTCTGGCGGAAGTTGCATCGTCACCTCCTTTATCATCTTTTTTAAGAACGAAAGAAAACTGAGAGGGCATGACGGCGCATTGTTGGCGGCTCCGGAAACCGCCTCACCATATCCTTTAGCCGTCTCCCTTATGGCGGAGTTTTGTGGAGGCGATATTGCGGTTGCTGCTCCACAAACATCCCTCTCAGCCTTTATTGCTATCTACTCTTACATCACAAGCGTACCATCGGGGTAACGCAGTTTTTTCATTTGTAAGGTGCCGCAATTCGGGCATCGGTGATGCTTTTTCTTACCCTTTTTATGCTTGCAGTGTTGCCATTCTGTTGCGCACTTCGGACAACGGTGTTTATGTAGCCCTTTGAGACACATTATTCGTTAGTCGTCATCATCGTCGCAGCAACAGCAACAGCAGTCGTCATCGTCATCACAGCAACAATCGTCATCGCAACAACAATCGTCATCACAACAACAATCGTCATCACAACAATCGCAACAATCCTTATCGTCATCGCAACAATCGCAACAATCACAGCAGTCGTCGTCTTTTTCTTTCCCTAATGCTGCAATGAACTTAGATGGATTCTTTGAAAGATTGATCAAATCTTCTCCTGTGCTCTTGAGCACTTCAGCCACTTCCGGAGACATCAATGCCTTCTTATTCTTGGCGGCCTTGTTCTTCTTGCCTTTGGACTTCGCCTTACCCTTTTTGGCCTTCTTCTTTGCCATAATTAAAACCGATCTCCCTTGGGTTAGAGGGACTTCTGTTGAGTGAACACATCAACACGTTTCTGAACGCTAGCGGCGAGAATCCATTCAACCTCCTTTCTTCTTAAATACTCGACGCAAATGTTTCTGAATCAATGAATGCCTATTCGGCCGCCATTCAAATTCAATGACTGGAACTACAGGCTCCCGTATGATAGTCTTAAATTCTCGCCATTCATCTTCCGTGAGCCATTTAATGGACGACCACACGGACCATAACTCAGAACCGCCTTCATGAATCAACGTCTGAAATTGTTCATTGTAATTGATATTATCCTGCAATATTCTGCATTGGCGCTCAGTGGCTAAACACCATCCTCGTATGGTTTCCGACACGACTTCATCGCTCTTACCAAAACGCTTGTCGGTAATCTTACTCCACACGAGCGTCAATTGTCCAGCTTTAATTTTTTCATATTCGTCTAGTGAGACATAGAATGTATGAAATCGATCCTGATCCATAATCCGAAATTGTATCTTTTCGGTTCCTTGGATCATTAAGGACGCGCGCTCCTCAGGCGTATCAGGAACACTAAAGTCCCATAATTCTCGTGGACTCCATACATAGGCATTTGTTCTCAATCGCTGAACCAAAATAGCATCTTTCCGTTCGTCAAAATATGGAAAGAGCCTGCCAAGTTCTCGGTGCTTGGCATACCGAATCGGAAACATTTCAAGCTGACGGTCGTCGGATTCCGAAGTATTTTCCGTCATGGATCAAAAGCCGTCGCTTCTGTATCTCCGCAATGATGCGGTCGATATCGATAACTGAGTCAAAAAGCTTCGTTGACAGCGTCTTGAGTTCTCCTTTCATCAAGAGGTTTGATTTCCATGCTTTGATCAACATGGCAGCCCGGGAACCTTCTCTAAATCCAAATGGTGCTGACTCCAGCAAATCTTGCTCAGCAATGATATTGCCTTTGTGTGGTACTCGTACAACGACGATTTCACAATATTCGTTAATCTTACATTCGTTACAGAAGGCCGTCTTATCGTAGAGTACGCCAAAACATGGCGGCAACGTCGTTTTAAGATTCAAAACCGTTTGTTTCGCGACAATTTGTGCAAGTTCATGAAACGGAATACTCTTTTTGATTTTGGGAAAGCCACCCGGCGAATGTTCCGCAAGAGCGCCGAGCCACGTATTGTGTAACACTTTTTGCACGCGCTTAATCAGCTGAGCTTTGGTTAGCATCGTCAGCATCTTCTCCAGCGCAAGTATCGCACACATGAAAGTGGAAATCAGCGCGACCACAATAATCTCCACATGATACTTCACAGTAAAGGCATGTATTCGCACAGTTAATAATCAGCGGCATGTTTTTTCTTCTTATTCTTCTTTTTTCTATTCTTTAGTAAATGCTTCTTTTCTTTTAGAAACTTCTCACGGCGCTGTTCACGACCAGGATAATCGTGAATAAATTCCCACTTACTCACACTTTCTGCAATCATCACACTGAGAATGCCCTTGACCGTCTTACATCGCTTCCTAAAGGGCTTTGGTTCATCGCCCTTGCGAATCATCTTCTTCAACTTCTTTAACCTACTAAGAAGAGCACTGTCAAGGGTGATGTTCATATCAGTTCCAAATCTTTCTTAAGCTTCTGTATCGTACACTTCTCAGGAGGATAATCGTCTCTCATTCTCTGGAATCGAGCGTGCCGTAATCTACCCGCTGATCCCATTTCCTGAGCCCTAACTTCGACGATTTGTCCAAATAGCTTATCATGCTTCCAAATTCTCGACAAACGCTTTCGTTCAGCCACATCCATCCCCGAACATTTTCCGACTTCGACCAATTTTCCGTCTTGATATACTGAAAATTTCAATGATCCAATCAGATTCTTGAATTGTCCTGTACCCGGCTTCACTCCGGTAACGATCCCACAAGTATCGCGCCATACTTTCATCTTCCACATACCTTTACCATCAGGTTCACGGCCGTCTTTGATCATAATGCCTTCAAAGCCATTCTCTAAAGCCTGACGATATGTCGCAACAATATCTTTCCAATTGTGAGGCTTCGTCTGTGGCGTGAGTAACAAAAACTTCTTCGCCTTCGGATTCTTTTTATAAATCAGTCCCAATGCTTCTTCTAATAACTTCCGCCGATTACTGAGCGGTTGGTCAGCAACGCTTTTATTCTTATATCTCAAGAGATTAAAGGTCATCATCTTGAGTTTCCCATATTGTTGCTGACGCTTGTAGGCACGACGCGGTTTGCTGTTTAAAACTCCAGCGACCCCGTGCGTGCCTGCCAGTTTCATGGACGGACTAACCATTTCTCCGTCAATGATAGTCCCTTCAAGCTGCCGTGGAATTCTTAGCTTTCTGAAATGACGCACCTGCTTGATTCGATCAACAAATTCTTCGGTCTTGACGGATTTCCGTCGGCTTGTGAGATGATGGCCTCTCCGATGGAGATGAAATAAATATCGACTGCCATCATACTTAGGTTCGAGTGCGTAGGCTTGAGCATCACCCATGCGCATCCATTGACGAAGTTTTACTTCATTAATATTGCCATTACTATCACATGGAGAGAGATTTTTTCTGAACTTACTCATGGGTAACACTCCTCTCCATATGAAGATGCACACAATCACCACGGTGATAATGACTACTACTATAACAATCGTACGTCGGTGTTTGGTAAAGAAATCTTTTAACTTCTGCCACAACTTCGCCAACGTTTTCATTATCCTTTCCGATCATGCGAGCCAACATCCTGGACACTCGCGGTCTGGAGCACGGCAGCGTGAGCGCCACAAAAGGCATACTACACGAAGCCAGAAGCTCCTGCTCATGTTACCTCCTTGGGCTTACTTCGAGCGCTTCGCCCGTTTGTACAAGCGCTCCAATTTTTTAAACCGCTTGTACGATTTTGCCTCTTTCGCATGGATAGATGTTAAAGCACGCTCGGCTTCTTTGTATGCTCGATCCACTTTGGGATACTTCTTATCTAACTTCTGCCACCGACGCTTTGCTTTCCTGTATTTCTTCTTGAGAGCCAGAAAATCAACCTTCCGACCCGCTCCTTTCTTATTCTTCCTCTTTTTACTACCATCTTTACGGCTCTTACGTTTCAACTTCAACAGCTTCAGTTTCCGGCGCTCTTTCTTACTCTTCTTCTTATTCTTTGATCCTGGCGGACGACCTGGCCCCCTCTTTTTCTTCTTCTTAGCCATGAAAGAACTCTCCCCTGTGTGTAACGTCAGTTAAGACGCTTTCTGTTCATGCAGCAGTTTAATTCTGATGCCAAACATCCGAATTGCGTCTCGAAGCGCACGATGCTCCAATGCGCTTAAATAAATAGGAGGACTCTCACGATTCCGTTTCTGTCGAAACGTCCGTGCATCTTCCACAATTGCTCGACTCTTTAATCGAGTCAAAATCCTGAGAGCCCGTCCGGGTGACAGTTGCGTTTTCTGATCTGCAAAATATGCAAAGATTGGATGAACCGCTCGATTAAACTTTTTCTCCTTTCTTAAGACGGTTTTTCTTTTTCTTTTCATAATGCTTCCCTTTCTTGTGGTAAAATCCCTCCTTTATTTCATTAATTAACTGCTGTATTGCTTCTTTTAGGTCTCGACGAAATCGACTTTGTTTCTTTTTTGGAAAGCCTAATGCAATCCAAATATTACTAATCTCCTCAAACGAAAGATTCCGCAGTTTCAATTCTTGAATCAACTTATCTAGCAACAGCCGTCGTTGACGCTCGGACAGTTTCTTCATATCGACATGATGATGCATCACAAGTGCAAGGATTTCAAGTCTCGTCGCGTCAATCCTATCGAAATATCCAGGATGAAACTTGACCTGCCGTTCAAAGAGTATCTCTAACCTTTCGTTGACCGACCTGAGGGCATTTAACAATTCTCGTCTAAAGACTTTTGGATTAGCCTCGTGATCGAGAGATCCATTCATTCGACCCTCTTAATTGTCACTCAAAGTCCAAGGGTTTTTACTGATATCCTTGTGCGGTGCAATGCTCAAGGCATCAGGCCGATTGAAAATAATCTTCCCAGCATGCATACGCATTTCGAGAATATCCTGCGTTGGCAGCCTTGAATCTTGTTTCGCAATCTGCGATACCCAATTCAAAACATCGTACAGAATGAACGGAGTTTTGATCGTGGCTCGAAATAACGTCGGCGTTTTAGCCAATCTCGTCAAATCGAGTCCATACGCCCATGCGATTTCGCCAATCCGTAACTGGTCCACATATTTTCTGGTAAACGCCTTTGATTTGTCTTCGGTATCAAACAATCCGGCCACATGTAAAATTTCGTCCAAACTTGCATAGATAATCTTTAACGCGACTAGTTTCCTTTTGATCTTATCAATGATGTCATTCGTGCTTCGACGCTCAACAAAATCAAGTAGCTTTTCGACATCATCGATCGCCGTACCCGTGCCTGGAATCTCTGCATATGCAAGATTCGTACATATCATCCGTTCAATAGCACTGTTGGCTTCAAAGCCCTCAGTCAAGCTATTCTTAATGATCACACCCTGGCGAAACCAATCATGCTTCAAGCCACGCCAATCACCAATATTGAATTCAAGTTTATGGATCAAATGAATCAATAGATTCACACCATCAAATTCGACATGCTTGAGCAAATACTGTTTATCATGCTTCAACAGCATACCTATCATGTCGAGCACTTCATCATGCTTAGATATATCTGCCAAGCTTTCAACAATGGCAATGACACGCTCTTTTGCAGCGACCAAACTGACAGCTCTCCGATGTTGTTCGGAGAGTGTTTTAGTCAATGTACCCCAGGCTTGTTTATTCTTTGCGTGGAGTTTCGCGTAGAACGTCTGGGGCATATCCAAGATATTACACAAACCTTTGATCGCGGTTCTCTCCAATGGAATCTGACTCTTACCGACTTCAACAGTATATGGATTCACCAATTTCAATTCCGACAGTGATTGCAGCGTTTTAATCTTAGGTTTAAACTCCTGTATTTTTTCTCTTACATTCTCAAGTACCTGTAGTTGATCCTTCGCCATTGGTTTGCACCTGTGGCTTTCTTGGCTTTGTTGACTTGCTTTCGCCGAGGAGGTTTTTGATACCTTTCATTGAGATTTTTCTGAATGCATCGTTGAAATTCTTCCACGCTTTCTCAGTGTCCAGAGCCACTTTCTCAGATACAAGAACATTCCCTTGATCATCCAAATCTAGGTCCAACACTCGCGCTATTGGCAGCGATATTTTTCGCGCGAGAGCATCCAACCTCTCAACATCCTTCATCTTCATTGTGATTCCCTGTTTATTTGAAGCGGTCTTCGGTAGAGTCATTGTCAGTCTCCTAGCTGTTTCGTGAAGTGCTATATGTTCATGTCGTTTAAACAACGGATTGTGCGGAAGCGTCATTCAGTCTCCTTTAAGCGTCAGTCCATCCATCTCCAAGTTTAGCGACTTGCTGTCCTGGTTTAATTTCGCGCTCAATCTTCTGACTCTCTTCAAATTCAAGACCCGTTTCAGTCATGGCCACCGAAATCATACCACTCGTCGGACCAAAACGATTCTTCGTTGGCTGAATAGTACGAATGCGTCCAGAGCCTTGAATAAATAATACCGTATCCGCCATGTGCTGAATAGACTCCGGACCGGCAATACGCCCGTCTTTTGTTACATGACACGTCATAATGGCGACTGCATTCGGATTATTCTCTTTTACATAGCTATGCAAAATCCCTGCGGCTTCACGCAAAATCTTCGTACCACCACGCGCAAAATGTCCGGTCGCTTCGACAAATCCCCCTAATGAATCGAGAATCACTACGACAGCATCTTCTCGCCGCAATGACGCACGAACCATATTGATATCTTTCTGCACTTGCAAAATCAAGTTTCGTCGTTGCTTTTTATTAAACGGCTGCTGTTCATTCAATCGCTTATACCGATCCGTGACCTGCTTCACATGCTCTTCCGTATTGATATATACACACCGACGATGCTTCTTTTTCGACCACCGTAGCACGAGCTGATTGGTCAGTGTACTTTTGCCTGCACCTGGCTCACCACCAATCATCACAATACCGCCTTTGACAAATCCTCCATTCAAAAGGGTATCAAAGGCTCTAAAGCCTGACTTCAATCGAGGAAGTTTCTTCTCCTTAAATTCGGTCAGCGCTTCGCCTAGGTTCATCACGACTTGGTTCATTCGAGCAATTTTGACTTTGTATCCCTTCTTCTTCATGATGCGTCGTGCGCGTTTCATTTCTTTTTCGTCGAATGACCAGTCTTGGCTACGCCCATCGAATGCCCATGCAAACTTCTTTTCCAACTTCTCGGGCATCTTCCGAATCAGATAGAACATTCCTCGTTTATCGACATTCTCCGCCATATGAACAATTTTATCTTCGCGCTCTTCCGAATCACTGCGGGCCATTAACCTTAATCTCCGTTTCAGTCTTTTCTTGATGGCGCTCTACCTCCTCCTGCGCTTTGATCGTCGCGGCCCTCAGACGATCACGTATTTCTTTTTTCTTTCGAGATTTATCTCTCAGTTTCATATATCGATCCTGATTTTTCAGAATGCCATCAATAATAGGACGGTTACCTTCCCCCCTTTTTTTCAGAACCTTCCGCATGTTTACACCAATCACACCTGCAAGGATCATCAAATCTCTACGACTAAAATCATTCAATTGCTTTGAGTTATACGGTATATGTTTTGCTAATAATTTTCGTTTTTTAATCAACTTCGCAATCTTCTCAAACTGCTCTAAGCACGAAAGGGCTTGTGATGCGCCATACCGACACGGTCCACGACGACATTGCTTCTTGCACTTGATTCTGTATCCATGCTTCGTGACTCGCTTACGGAGTTTCTTCAAGATCGTGTAACTGACCTGTGGAACCAATCCACCACCTTCCTTCGCTGAGGTAATCAATAAATCGAGCTTCGATGATATCTCTATCAAATGCCGAACCACTTCAGCGTTTGAAGGTTCCAGCCTTTGCCCACTCATAATTATTTAAAGGACACGACCGTAATCTTCGCACCTTCTTCATTAATAATCAACGTGAAATGATGCGTAAACTTTCCACCATCATAATAAAAACGGTCTGGTAATTGAAACTTTCTGATCAAGCGCATCAGGTTTGTCGACACCGGATACGCATCCCGCCGCATTTCATCTTCTTCTTTCATGACCTCCACTTCTTTTAAATCTATCTTTCTTAATTCTTTGTCTATTAACTCAAACACTGCTTTTGGTATTTGCTGCGAATCCTGACGCTGACCACCTGAACGATGTTCGGCCGCCATGCCTCACCTTTCCTTATTTCTTCTTCTTAGGCTTACGAACTAGCGAGAATCGACGCGGTCCGTTCTTTTCAGATGGTTTCGGATGCTTTAATACATATGGCGCTAAAGCTACACGATAATGATTCATAGGCACCAAAAATGCGACATAATTAATGAGATCATCAACGGCTTTAAATACAGCACTGGTCGGCTTTAACTGCATCCGAAGCCATACGAGGCATGCCGCAATGATTGTCATAGCCCAAAACTTAAAATTATGAAACAGTGTTTTGACTTTCTTTGCCACGGAGATTGCCTCCTTTCGCTCCGCGTAGATTTGGACAGACCTACTCATACCACCCGTCCGGGCTATAGGGCCGAGAGCGCGGCGTGCTCTCTTGAACAAAGACCATCTTAAAGCATACAGAATCGTATGTCAAGCTAAAAATTTAGCCCTAAAAGCTAGCTTTTCTTCAATGATTTCAACTACTTACATGGCACTCATCCCATAGGCTTTTTATACTACTTCTTTTTCATTTCATCATTATACGTCTGATCTTCAATCCCGAGAAGCTGACGATCCCATAGCAGTAGATCAATCGCTCCAAGAGCGACTTTATCGAAGCGCTTCATAAAGGCTTTGAGCAATGTCTTCTGTCCTATCTTATGGCTAATCTTCTCAACCTTTGATAAAGATGGGACCGGCTTATCATAGATCACCATCCTAAAGGAAACAATGTATCGTTTTATATTACTCTTCTTGCCTGAAGGCCACTTCTTCAATTTCTTTTTAAGCTTCTTGACTGATTTCATAGTCTAGAAATTCCTCGTCGTATCCTAGAAATGCGCGTTCGATTCGGATCTCTCGTTTAATTTCCTTTAGCATCGTGGCGAGGCATAAAGCACACACTTTCATCCGTTTCTGGAGATTGCCTTTGAGCACTACGCCACAACCGCATTGTTCCATGCCGCCTCCTTCCTCGCTGGACCCAACGAATCAGAGCACCAATCCCAAGACCAATTGGGAACAGCATTCCTATCACAACGACCAACCCAAACGCTATCAGTACAGGACACATTTCAATCTCCTTTTTCTCGAACAGCTGGTCCGGTTCGATGCATACGAAATAGATTATGAAACGATTTTAAATCTTCTCGAAGGGACCGATCCGAGACATTTGGATGTTGTAACACAAATGTTGCGCAGGACCGATCCAATAGGGCTTGCCAGTTATCGGATTCAATATATTGATGGCATGTATCACACGCTGCCCAATCGCCAACCGATTCACCGCGAAGACCTTCCATAGCAAAAGATTCATGCGTTTTGGCAGGATAGCTCCACGTCACTGGCGTCGAGGAACAAAAATCACAAATGATCATCCTTTATGCCCCACATGCCAATGATTCCCGAAACGGCACTTGTAGGCAGCCACATATCCGCCGCCTTTTTGTCGCAGGAGATGAGCGTGGTAAAGCGCATCTTGACGATCATGGACAATCTTACCAGCACATGATTTACGGCGTAGCCGTCGTTTACTCGCCATTTATTTCTCCAATGAAATTTCACGCAGAAGCTTTTCTTTCTCTTCCTTCGTCCCTGGAAATACATGAATCACCATCCACTGCAACCACCATTTCAACCTTTTCATAAACATGATGCAACTACTCTCCTTTCTTTCCGTTTCCTACGCCCACGCGCTGCTCGGCTTCATGCCATTTCTTTGCCACAAATCGTCTGATGCCACCGATCCACTTCTGCCGATCCTCTTTCATCAAATCATACACGGTGTGCGACATGATCAAGAGTGCCATCACTTTAATGAATCCAAACATGATACGTCCTCCTTGTACGGGTTAGGATTTACAGCTCTTCATCCTTCTTTGCGTACCGACTAATGTTATACATCCCAATGAAACGACCATCAGTCGTATGAATAGTCCAATTCCTCCAATCTTCGTCATGCTCAACGAGTTTGATAGTATGCCATCGTCCATAGAGATCCTTTATCCTATCGCCCGGACCTACTTCCTTCACTGAAGTGGACATGCTCTATCCTTCTATTTGTAAGAGTTCAGTCGGAATCCAACCTCCTTCAGCCGCTTCAATCATTTCCCTATACCATGCCTTGTTCTTTTCAAAATTAAAACCATTCCACATTACACGAGTTTCTGATCGTACATTATAAATACGACCAAGAGGAATATCATCCTTGAAGCCAACAAGGCCGTCATCCGTCGTACGCTTAATAAGCGTAGCTCGTACAATCATTTCTTTTTCTTCGGATTCTTGTCCAAAGGATTCTTCGAATTTTTGTCCGAAGGAGCTGACCATCGTGGAGCTACAGTCTTCAATACCATTTCAACAACCCTACGAAGATCATCTGCAGGAACAAATTCCGATAATAAATAGTTAAATACCTCTCTTTTATCTTCAAGAGATGCACTGTCTAGGTAATCTTGAAGATCCAAGTCCCTTTCCAAATCGTCTCTCAAATTCTCTAATGTACTGTGCACATTCTCTATCTCTGCACCGACATTTTCAAAAGTACTAGTAAATATTTCCACCCGTGTTTGGAACTGCTGAGCGATCCGAGAAAGTTGCTCCTTACTCGTAAGTTTATGCTTAGCCTGTTTAGCCATGGTTTTCCTTTCAGATTGAAAGTTCTCGTTTACGGTTCAAAGTAAACGCATCGCTGACCTTATGAAAGGAGTCCGATACCTGTTTTAAAGATTCCGCAACTTGATCTCCTCCTTCGGCGAGCAGAGTCAAGGCATGAGCGACAGAACACGGTTCATGCGCTAAGACTTCATTTACGATCCGTGTCCCCGGATTGCCTTTCTCGGGATGAATGATCCGGTCTCGGAGGAGTACCACTCGGACCGACTTCTCCCTCGGCTGGCTGAGGCTGTGACAAATCCCGCATCGAAACACGATCACCCTCCTTACTTAACTTGAGCACTGGCGTTACTGACCACATTTTCCGTGGAAGAAGAAATTCGGCGAGTCCGAGTCCGGCGGCGAGCACATACAACGCTTCCATATCAATATGCTCACCCCATTGATTGCCATCTCGATCCACGCACATATTCAAAAACGACCAACCATCCCCTCCGCCTTCATCTTTCGACAAAAATTCTTTTGGCAATTGTTTAATCCAACCAATAACTTCTTCACGCACATATTCTAAACGTTCCTTATGAAACGCAAAATCGCTGACGAGTCCTTCAACACGAACTGCATCTTCGGGAACTTGTTTCGGTGCAGAAAGTTCTGATTCTTGGAATAGACATGATAGCACTGCATCTCTGAGTTTACTGGTGTCGATCATTAACCATCACCTTTACCCTCTCCTTATGCGTGAAGCGCTTCCAACATCTTTTGGTAGACAAGTCGATTTGGCATTGCACTTTTGAAAACCCATGCATCATCGCCATGGTAAACCTTCACTAATGCAGCAATGACCGCAGGGCTTCGAGAGATTCCAGCTTCGCAATGGCAAATAATACATTGTACCTCATTTTCGTACTTTCGGACAAATTCGACAATCTCTTTTGCCATCTCATCAGTGAACAAAACGATATCGAATTCAATTTCGCCATCACCCCATTGCATACCAGGCGGTCGTTTATCGAGATCATGAAATTGTAACCGTAAAATATCTTTCCTATTCGGATCGTCGATAAACACCGCCTGGCTTGAGTTGGGCGTCGTAATAGAAATGACGATGTACGTAACGTTAAGTTGCATAGCTTGGGCTGTAGCGAAATTGACAAATCGAAAGACCATGGTCGTTTTCCTTTAAAATCTATCCAGATCAGTCTTGAGCCACCGAGTGCCTCGCACCCATCGATCTTCATTGAGATCAAATAGAGCAGTAAATATCACTGGCCCTGATGACCAAATGGTGATTTGTTCTCGTTCTTCATAGACACGTCCATCTTGAAAGATCCAACGGTGAAGAGGAATTTTATCTTCAAACATTCCCGGGACATAATCATATACCTCTTCCTTGATGGTCGGCTCTACAATATCCTGCTCCAATTGCTCTTCGCGCGCGGGATGATCTTCCAAAAAGATCACTCTCCGGATGTAATCCCGGCCGACTATTTTCATAGGGTCATGAAGCAAAGCGTGAGCATGTTGACTTAGACCGATAAACTGAGTTTCCCTTATGCCCACTTCATCACCCTTTCAGTGAGTTGTTTATCTAACCGACCGTACTCCACCGCTCTTTCCACCCGTTCTTTTCAGCATTCAATAAATCTGCCGGAGCATATTGCGCACTCTCGATGAGATGCGTATTTCCACAACGGCATTTGTGGATATTTTCTCTCGATACAATAGTTAACTCCGGCATTTGTCCTAATTCATTGGTATCATCGATAGAATACCGCCACTTCCAATCCTTTCCACATTTCTTTGTGCTATGAACAATTGCCGAGCATCGGACACTAAATCTCAAACCACGAGTATCGACCACCGATGCATTGATGATCATGACATGACCATCTTCGCAAAGAAATACTTCTCTCCCTTCGTAAGACATACCTCATCCTCTCTTTAGGAAAGATTCTCCTTTATCGTACTGCTTTCTTTGCTACGGTTCCTTTCTCACTCTGCTGAATCTTCTGCAACGCCGCCTTAGCTAACAGAATCGCACCAGCAAATGCTTTGATCACTTCTGGCTTCTTCCTTCTTGGAGCATCATTCCACCGTGCTAAATCAGCCGTGCGGACCATCTTTTCAAAATATCCACGCACCACCTCTCTCAAATTCGTGACTACGATACTACGACCCGGCAGCACACGATCAATAGCACCTCCTGGACAAAATCTTATGGCAAATTTGCTATCAGTAGGCACAGGCTTTCCTGATTTGTCTACCGCGTCGTTTTCCTGCGCCCAACCTTTTTGAATGATTGCTTTGGCTGCCGTCAGACTCTCAACAACTCTCTGTGCTTCTCGAATTTCCGTTGCCGTTGCCATTTTTTAAGACTCCTATGTCGTGAAAGAATTTCGTTCTTTTTTCAACCTCTTCCAACCATCGAGCTACACACGCCCAATTATCGCCACCACATCTCGGACATTGACTCCATCGAACCGAGAAAATGATTTTGCA
>WNFT01000733.1_pt1 | contig 27544 bp, 21 predicted proteins | sample 5400191 | NCBI WGS metagenome assembly WNFT01 (sample SAMN13153359, study PRJNA577476) | soil metagenome | isolation source: 80 cm saprolite under Madrone tree | place: USA:California | collected 2016-06-14 | reverse complement strand
GCCGATTCGGCAGGAAAACAAACTGCTGATTCCGGCGGCCTTCTCACCCGTGCGGTAGTCCCTCGACGTGACGATCTCCCCATCTGTCCGCCTGGGTAGGCCTGGCCCGTGGGTCAGACGCCCCGCCCAGGCGACCCCTGGCGCCACACCTCGTCAGAGCCTCTGCAATCGTGCCAGAGGACCAAGTCTCGCCCACAACGCCACGAAACCACGCTCAAGGTAAACCCTCATCATACAGGGGTTGCAGGAGCATATACCGTCATCCCAAGCCGGGTAGGACGGCGTTTGCTCCTGGAGGACCATCTTGTCAAGGGTCAACGGTGCGGGACAGATGACAGCCGAGATGATCAGCCCTCCGCCTGCGCTCAGGAGAGGATCCTGTCTGTTACTGCAGAATATGACAAAGCACAGGGGAGCAGGCCCACAAACGTCCGTTGAGACAATGCTCCGGGATTGCCATCTTTCAGGGATGGTCCGAGGGCTGCTGATGCGTGAGCTGAATCGTGCAACTGCCGGTGTCCTCATCGTAGACGAGGACCGCAGTTCCCGCATCGAGCTGCTGTCGCACCTGGAAGACTTTGGTGTCAAGCGGGACTTCCTGGGCGCCGTAGTCGGTCCCCTCGCGGGTCACGAACGCTTCGATAACCCCGCGCAAGGCTTCGGGGCTCAGCATATGGGGAGGAATCCGCATGACCATGGGGCTTCCTCTCTGCGAGGCTACTCGCGCGTGACGACGACCACCGGGCCGAGAGGCTCCGTGCCTGGTGGCAGGCTGCGCAACCCATACTTCCTCGCCTGCGGATCACGCAGCATCGCCGCGGATGCGGGGTTGGTGGTCCTCACCAGGAAGGTCTCATACCTATAGCCGGGCGTGGCATAGATACTCTCGACCGTCCAGTGCCCGGTATCATCCGGGATGACCAGTCCCTGGGGATAGATTAGCCGCCCAAAGGCCTGCGACTTCACGCATAAGAACACGTGCTGCTCCGCTGGCCGTGCAGGCATCAACCCTTCCACGGCCATTTTCTGCCCGACGCTGGCGCCAGGACGAGGCGACGTAATACTCGCCGTCGTGGCCGGCAGCGTCGGGGTCGCTGGTGGCATGGGGGTGACGCGCGGGAGGGCGGCGTCAGGCGGAGATGGAGCGATGCGTGGGGTAGGGGTGACAGATGGCATGGGGGTGACGCGCGGCGTGGGGGTGAGCCGCGGTATGAGGGTATCTGGTGCAGGAGTGATGTCAGGCGGCGCTGGGGTGCCAAGGGGGATAGAGGTGGCGGGCGGGGTGAGCGCAGACTGTGGAAACAGCTTGTCCCAATTTGACGAGACGGTGGTCACAAGGACGCCAGCAAACCCCAGCACGGCCACAATCATTTGACTTTTATTATAGTCAGAGGCCATAGACCTTGTGCCTTCCTCCGGTGCCTGTTACCCTGCAGAGACGTGGACAACGACCAGGGTGCGCATACCACCTCCAGCCGCAGCGCGACAGGTGGCCATGTCCCCTGAAGGAAAGCTACCCAATACAGACGGTTTTTGCCAAATTCCTTGACAGCGGTGCTGGGATGCCGTCACGTATGCCCATCAGATGTGAGGCGCGGCGATGATCCATCCGGACATGCGGGCCGTGATTCCCTTCATGCCTGAGCCGATCGTGAAGCAGGACGGCACGAGCAAAAATGATTGCGAACGCAATGCCGCCAAGCGATTTGTTGCCAAGTTGCGGCACGATCACCCCCACCTCACGTTCATCGTCACTGAAGACAGTCTGCGTTCCAATGCCCCGCACATTGAGACTCTACAAGACCATCATCTGCACTCTATTCTCGGAGTCAAAGCAGGTGACTATGCCTTTTTATACGCGAAGACGCAGTGTCTGATTTTTCAACGCTCTGCTCTTTTGACACCGTTTTGCCAGCTACCCTGACACGGGCGCAACTCATGACTAGAGAAACGCGGTCGTTCCTGGTACCATGGAGGTCGACGTGCCACACCTGAGGTCCCATGGCCTTGGAACCATAGAGAGGGAAGGAAGAGATAAGCGTGTAACGCAATGACAGGAGGGCAGTATGACAAGACGGCATCGCGCAGGTCAGGGGGCACTCGTCTCGGCCATTCTGATGACTTTCCTGCTCCTCGGTTGCGAAAGTACCGGGCCGAAGACGGCCGTCGGCGGGCTGGGTGGCGCCGCGGCGGGTGGCCTCCTGGCGGCGGCGCTGGGGGGCAAAGGCCCGGGGATTGCTGCAGGGACCATCTTGGGGGGCTTGATTGGTGGGACGATCGGTGACCGCCTCGACGCGGCGGATCGGGAGAAAGCCCATGCGGCGGCGTCCCAAGCGTTGGAAGCGGTCCCGTCGGGGCACAGCGTGGCCTGGCAGAATCCCGACAGCGGCAACACTGGTACCGTGACCCCCGTACGGACCTACCAGACGGCCACCGGGCAGTATTGTCGACAGTACACGCAGACGATCAACATCGGCGGCGAAAAACATAAGTCTTACGGCACCGCCTGTCGCGAGCCTGACGGGAGCTGGAGGATCGTGAATTGAGCTGCGTGCCCTGTGCGACACGTCCAGGGCCGAATGCCAAGGGAGAGGCGAGCATGCGCCGATTTGTAGTACTGCTCATGATGATGGTCTGGCTCAGCGCGCCGGTCGTAGGCGCGCAGAGTCAACCGCCACTCACGCGGAAACAGATCATGGAGTCCGCAGACAAGAACAGGGATGGCAAGATCAGTCGTGTCGAGTTCCTTGAGCGCATGAGGGACGCGTTTTTCTTTGTCGATGGCAACAAGGATGGGTTCTTGACCATCGAGGAGTACCAACGCATCCCAGGGGCCGATCCGAAGCGATTCGCACGGGCCGATCGCAATAAAGACGGGAAGCTCTCCATGGATGAATTCCTCAAGAGCATCTCCCAGGATTTCGACGCCGCCGATACGAACGATGACGGGGTGCTTGAGGACGAGGAAGTCAAGGCCTGGATTGCCCACTGACCCCCGCCCTGGATGATTGCGGGCCGCTAAGCACGTCGGCATAGTGCTGAGCACCCGCGATATTGGGATGCCCTACAGACGCGCGAAAACACTATAGTGGCGCAATCGGGCGTTTATGCACCACAGCCCTTGACAGGGTGCGCCGAACGGCTCTAGGATGAGCGCCCAACGTTTGCGCCCTTACAGGGGAAGGAGGGGGGGTGTATCGACGAGAGTATGACTGGTAGCAGGAACAGTTCAGACCACCTGGGCTGACGCGCCGCCGCTGGCTCGGGGCCGCCACGAGCGCCGCCGCAGGGGCCTATGGCCTCGTGCTTGGTGTCCCAGCCGCGGTGCCCAAGGTATGGGCCGCACCAGACTTCAAGCTGCGTGCTCACGAACCTCATGCCAAGCGTGGTGGCGTCTTGCGGTATGGGATTCTGAGTGCGCCAGCGCATTTTGATGTGCATCAATCGGGCACCGTGTCCAATATCGGGACGCAAGGGGTCATGTACGATAACCTTATTCGGCGCAACCCGCTCGACAGCGGTCAGACGATCATTCCGGACTTGGCCCATAGTTGGGAAATCGCTCCCGACAGCAAGACCTATACGTTTTTCCTGCGCCAGGGTGTGCAGTTCCACGATGGGGCCGCTTTGACGGCGGACGACGTCAAAGCCACCTACGCCCGCCTCATCTGGCCGCCACAGGGTTTTAGCAGTCCCCGGACCCCGCTGTTCTCCGCGGTGCGTGACATCAAGGTGCGTGATGCACATACGGTGGAGTTTCACCTGCACGAGGCGCGTCCGCAGGACTTTATGCTGGGGGCCTTTGCTAGTGGCTGGAACATTATTGTGCGCAAGAAGACCTTGGAGGACAATAACTACAACCTCCGTCAGGTCATGGACTACCCAGGCACAGGGCCGTTTCGGCATAAAAAGCGGGTCGATAAAGAGGTCTGGGTGATGGAGCGCAACCCCGACTACTGGAACGAAGGGTTGCCCTACCTGGATGGCGTCGAAGTCTATCACCTGGCGCCGTTTTCGACGGAAATGGGTGGGGCGCTGTTGTCCGGTAAGATTGATTATACCCGCGGTCTGGACCCGGCGACGGCCCGGAAAGTCCACGATACGCCCGGGATGGCGAGCACCTCCTTTTACCAGAGCGTCATTCATGCGGTCTGGACGAATACGCAGCACAAGCCCTTTGACGACCCGCGGGTGCGGCGGGCCCTGCATCTGGTGTTGGATCGGCCGGTCTTGGTGGATGTCGTCAGAGAGATGGCCCCCATGCTGGTGGGCGGGTTCATCTATCCCTTTTCGGAGTTTGCGACCCCGCCAGCCCAACTCTCAGAACGGCTGGGCTATCAGCCTGATCCCCAAGCGGCAATCACGGAAGCGCGCCGCTTACTGGCGGCAGCCGGCCATGCCAACAGCCTCAAGCATGTGGACTTTCTGGTCCGGGAACTCCCGCATCATAAACTGTGGTCCGTGGCCATTCAGGCGCTGCTGAAAGAGGCCCTGCACCTCGAGACCACCATGCGGACCGTACAGACCTCCGTCTGGTTCGACGAGGCTCAGGCTGGGAATTTCGACATTACCATTAGTGCCATCGTGTCGACGCTGATCGATCCCTCGGACTATTTCAATGCCTGGTACGTCACGCAGGGACCACAGAACTACTCTCAATGGCACAATGAGGCCTTCGATGCGCTCGTCAAGCAGATGGACCACGAATTAGACGCTACCAAGCGCAAAGCCCTCATTCGCCAGGCCGAAGACATTATGGAGCAGGATCCTCCCCTCCTCCCGGTCGCGTGGGAGCGGGTGAACGACGGCTGGTACAACTACGTGAAGGGCCATAATCCGTCCAATTACTTTGGCATCTATGACGTCGTCCGCTTTGATACTGTCTGGTTAGACAAATAGGCGTGGCGAGCCGCGCCGGCCTCCAGGGCTATGAGGACGTCGGTGTCTTCAGCGCCACTGGGGGTGTAGCGGCGGGTGGCGGCGCCTCCGGGGTCTGGGGGAGTGTCAGGATAAAGGTGGTGCCCTGGCCCTCGACACTCTCCACCGTTACCTGCCCCCCATGCGCGGCCACAATCTGTTGGACGATATATAAGCCTAGCCCCGTTCCTCCAGGCTTGGTGGTGTACAGGGGTTCGAAGATCTGGGCGAGCTGGTGCGCCGAGATGCCGCTCCCAGTATCCCGCACCTGGAGCTGGACATGGGTGGCGGTGCGGCAACCTGCCACGATGAGGGTGCCTCCCCCAGGCATGGCGTCGAGGGCGTTCTGGACAAGATTGAGCAGGGCGCGACGCAATGTGCTCTCGTGAAAGGCCACGATTCCGAGGTGCTCCAGGCCCTCCAGCCGCAGCGTGACCGCACGGGCCGTGGCGTGCTCCTGCCACTCCCTGGCCCAGGCCTGCACGGCGGCTCCCACCTCCCCCGGCGTGCGCTCGATCTGTGTCACCCGCACCAGCGACAGGTAATCTTGCACCAGGTCATCCAGGCGTCTCAAGTTCGTCTGGATCTCAGCGAGCGTCTCGGCAATCTCCCCTGGGCTCTCCGGCGAGGGCTCGCGCAGGACCTCTTGTAACAAATCAACGTGTAAGAAGATGGCACCCAAGGGATTACGAATTTCGTGGGAGACGCCAGCCGTCAGCCGCCCCAGCATGGCAAAATGCTGGGCGCGCTGCGCCTCTTGTTCCAGGCGCTGGCGTTCGGCCATCTCATGGTGCAGGGCGGCCGTACGCGCCGCGACGAGCTGTTCCAGTTCCGCCTGCGTCTGCTGCAGGATGTGCTCTGCCTCCTTGCGTATCGTGATGTCAATGGCCGAGCCGATGTAGCCCGCCAAGTGACCCTCGGGGGTCACCAGGGGCACCCCGCGATCGAGCACCCAACGGTACACGCCATCAGCGCGTCGCAGCCGGTATTCCGTCTCAAACGGCTGCCGGGCCACAAAGGCCGTGTTGTAGAGGTCAAGGCAGGCCCCAGAGTCGTCCGGGTGCACATTGTTGACCCAGCCATAGCCCAGTTCCTGCTCCATGGTGCGGCCCGTAAACTCCAGCCACCGTTGGTTACAGTAGGTGCAGCCCATATCCTCGCCTGCCATCCAGAGTAAGACGGGGGCCGCCTCGGCCAGGGTCCGGAAGCGGGCTTCGCTGGCGCGGAGGGCCGTCTCGGCCTGCTGGCGAGCCCGCCGCTCGGCCACCTCCTGGAGCACCCGTATCACCGCCGGCCCCAGACGTGCCAGGCGGTCTTTGAGCAGGTAATCGGCCACACCCTGTCTCATGGCCGATACGGCGAGCTCTTCGCCAATGGTGGCTGACACAATGAGGAACGGTATATCCCCGCCACGCTCCTGGAGTAACTGCAAGGCTCGCAGGGCGTCAAATTGGGGCAAGGTATAGTCGGCGAGAATCACGTCCAGCCCCGCTTGCAGGTGCGCCAGGTAGTCCTCCTCTGTCTCCACCCGCCGCCACACGGGGTCGAACCCGGCGCGGCGCAGTTCATGCACCATCAGCGCGGCATCGGCAGGTCGGTCTTCCACAATCAGCACGTTTAAAGGGGTTGCCATGGTGCGCCTTTCTCACCCTCAGCCAGTCAGGGTCGGGGCCTGGTTGAGCAGCACCCAGTACATACCCAGGGCGCGCACTGCCTCTGTGAACTGCTCGAAATCCACCGGCTTCGTGATATAACTATTGACGCCCAACTGGTAACTGTCGACGATGTCCCGCTCTTCACGGGAGGACGTCAGGATGACCACCGGGATCAGGCGTGTGCGGGGATCTGCCTTCATCTGTTGCAACACTTCCAGTCCATTCACCAGGGGCAATTTGAGGTCGAGCAGGACCACTTTGGGTGGCTGCGCGATGTTGCGCTGCGCGTACGCCCCTGTACAGAAGATGAAGTCTAAGGCCTCCGCCCCATCGCGGACCACGTGAATCTTATTCGTGAGGTTGTAGCGATTGAGGGCATGCAGGGTCAGTCGCACGTCACTGGGGTTATCTTCGACCAGCAGAATTTCGATGACATGCTCAAGCATCTTCGGTCTCTCCCCCGAGGGTAAAGGAAAATGTTGCACCCTGATCGATCGCAGCTTCGGCCCAGATGCGTCCCCCATGCCGATGGATGATACGCTGCACGGTTGCCAGGCCCACCCCGGTTCCTTCGTACTCGTCGGCGCGATGCAAGCGCTGGAACACACCAAAGAGTTTGTCCACATACGCCATATTGAAGCCCACGCCGTTGTCTTGGACAAAATAGATGGGTTCCCCCTGCTCTTCGCGACAGTCGACGGTAATCACGGCCGTCTCGCGTCGGCTGGTAAATTTGATGGCATTGGCCAGCAGATTGACAAAGACCTGCTTGAGCAAGGCCGGATCAGCCTGGCAGAGCGGCAGAGCGCCAATGCGAAAGTCAAGGAGCCGCGCTCCCTGCATAGCGCGCAGGTCGGTGAGCGCCTGCCGCACCAGGTCCGCCGGCGCCACAGTCTGCTTGGTGAGCGGCTGCCGGCTCAGGCGCGAGAAGGCCAGGAGATCATCGATCAATTGGCCCATGTGCTGCGCGTTGTCCCGCAGGAGTTGGCAGTACTCCTGCGCCTCCTCGACCAGAGACGGCGCGTGCTCTTCGAGCAGGATACGCGCAAACCCATTAATCGCGCGCAGCGGTGACCGCAGGTCATGCGAAATGCTGTAGCTAAAGGCCTCCAACTCATGATTCGCCGCTTCGAGCTGGGCCGTGCGCTCGATCACACGCTGTTCGAGCTCGTCGTGGGCTTGTTGGAGTGCGGTATCCCGTGACTGGATCTGGGTGAGCATCGCATTGAACGCCTCCCCGAGGAGCCCCAGTTCATCCCGGCTATTGACCGACACACGGACTGTATAATTTTGCTCCGCAGAGACGCGCCGCGCCGTGCGCACAAGCTGCACAAGGGGCCCGGAGATGCGCCGCTGGAGCCACAACGAGAGCCACAGGGTGAGGGCAAAAGACGCCAGTCCGACCAGGCCAGCAATGCCCAGATAGCGGGTGAGCTGCTGTATCTCGCGCAGATCCGCCAGGATATAGACGGTACCAAGCGTTTGCCCGCCACCGACAATAGGCCGGAAGAGCACCAGATGTTCGTGCTCAAAACGGTGCCCGTCTGTCGGCGCGCCGAGCTGTGCCGGCAGTATCGTGGCCCCTGCGGGCGCCTGGCGGTCATAGATGGCGAACCGCTGCCCATCGGCGCGGTAAATCCCGGCAGCGATGATGCGTGATTCGGCGCGGAGCGCTGCGAGCGTTTCTGCAGCGGCATCCGGATCATCGAACAGCAGGGGCGAGGCACTATTTATGCCAATAATGTCTGCCTGCTCGGTGAGCTCGTGCACCATCACCTCCCGAAAGATCATACGATCATAGAGCACGAACGTCGTGCCGATGAGCAGCAAGGTGGTCCCGCTCGTCAGCATGCTCACCCACAGCAGCTTCCATTGGATCGATAGGTTGCGGAAGGTCGGCATGGGCCATTCACTCTCGTACAGGCTGGGCGCCGTAGACGACTTTGGCCAGTCGTAAGAGCTACGAGCTCAGCTTCAGCCCCGCCCGTGGCATCCATGTTGATGTCATGAGGCCTCTATGAGGCAGTCCAAACGCTTTCCATGTCCTTGAGAATACATGTGTATCCCTTCTCTGTCGAGCACAGGGGTTGCCGGCGAGACTCTGCATCGCCAGGGGACCGACCTGCTCGGCGGTCTTCGCCTGCAGCAGCGCACGTCCGAGACCCTGCAAGGTCCGCAGCCGCCGTTCTCCCCGCACGCGTTGCAATGTGCGCTGGAAACCGCTGTTGATTGCAAGCCCACATGCGACTATTTGGAAGTTACTACAGACAGGAAGCATACGGGCTTCCCTCTACCAAAATGAGACAAAGATGCTTTATGTGTCTCAGTAGCCTCTCATTTTGAGAGTATTATCCCTTAGTAAAACACTTTTTATGGCTCTACACCTAGAGCAAGTGCCACTGGCACAGACATTGCACTACAGGAGGTTGTTGAATCGATTATGTAAGGAACAGAACAATCCTAAAGTAAATCGTTACTGCGACAGATATAGAAATTGAGGACGCTGTGGCTCGCTAGGCGGCGCGAGCCACATGTGAAGGGAGATGGCCATGGGGACCGATATCTTTGAGAAGATTGATGTCCATTTACAGAATCACCGTATGGGCACCTGGACAGGAAACTTTCGAGACTACCTGGGTATGGTGATAAAGCAGCCGTCGCTAGCACAGCGGGCGCACGCCCGGCTATATAACATGATTAAACGCACGGGCGTACAGGTCGACGACGAGGGGAAAGAACACTACGCCTTCTTTGAGCAAGACCTGTTTGGGATCGACGAACCCCTGGCGCGGGTGGTGGAGTATTTTAAGGCGGCGGCCCTGGGGTCCGACGTTGGGCGGCGTGTGCTGCTCCTGTATGGCCCACCGTCCTCGGGGAAAAGCCAGCTCGTCATTCTGCTCAAGCGCGGGCTTGAGGTCCATACGCAGACCGATGAGGGTGCGCTATACGCGATTGCGGACTGCCCGCAGCACGAAGACCCCCTGAATCTCATGCCCCATCCCCTGCGCACGGATTTTCAGGTAGAAACGGGTATTCATATCGAGGGCGAACTGTGCCCACTGTGCGCTCTGCATCTGCGCGAAGAATACCAGGGCGACATTTATCGTGTGCCGGTCAAGCGCATGTTTTTCTCGGAAAAAGAACGCCTGGGCATTGGCACGTTTGTACCTTCCGACCCCAAATCCCAGGACATTTCGGAACTCGTCGGCAGCATCGACCTGTCCACTGTGGGGGACTACGGGTCCGAGTCGGATCCACGTGCCTACCGCTTTGACGGCGAGCTCAATGTGGCAAACCGCGGCCTGATGGAATTCATCGAGATGCTCAAGGCCGATGAGCGCTTTCTCTACGTGCTGCTGACGCTGTCCCAGGAAAAGAACATCAAGACCGGCCGCTTCTCGCTCATCTATGCCGATGAGTGCGTCGTTTCGCACACGAACGAAACGGAATTCAACGAGTTTCTGGGCAACAAAAAGTCCGAAGCGCTGCACGACCGCATGATCATGGTGCGCATCCCCTACAACCTCAAAGTGTCCCAGGAGGAGCGCATTTACCAGAAGCTGCTACGCGCCACCAGCCTCGAGGATGTGCATATCGCGCCCCATACGCTGCGCGTGGCGGCGATCTTTGCTGTCCTGTCACGTCTCGAAGAACCCAAAATGAGTGGCCTGACCCTCCTCAAGAAACTCAAGCTCTACGATGGCGAAGACGTCGAAGGCTTCCGTCAGAAGGACGTCAAGCAGATCAAGGAGCAGACCGAACGCGAGGGCATGGATGGGATTTCGCCGCGCTTCATTATCAACCGGCTTTCCGCCTCGTTGATCAAGCCGGACACGCGCTGCATCAACCCTATCGATGTGCTGCGGGCGCTCAAGGACGGTATTGAGCAGCAGAGCCAGTTCAAAAAAGCCGATCGCGAACGTTATGCCAATCTGATTGCCGATGCGCGGCGGGAGTATGACGAGATTGCGCGTACTGATGTGCAGAAAGCGTTCTTTGTCTCCTTCGAAAAGGAAGCGCTGACGCTGCTCGATAATTATCTGGACAATGTCGAGGCATACCTGGATCAGTCGAAGCTGATCGATCCGATCACGGGCGAAGAAGTCCCACCCAATGAAAAACTCCTGCGCTCCATTGAGGAAAAGGTCCAGGTGCCCGAGCATGGCAAGGATAGCTTTCGCAACGAAATTTTCCGCAAAGTGGCCATGGCGAACCGACACGACGAAAAGTTCGACTACACCACGCACGAGAAGCTCAAAGAGGCCATTGAGAAGCAGCTCTTTGAGGAGCGGCGTGACACGATCAAGCTGACCATTGCCTCGCGCAGCCCGGATACCGAACAACTGCGTAAGCTCAACGAAGTCATCGAGACGCTGGTGACGCGGGAGGGCTATTGCTCTGAGTGCGCCAACGAGCTCCTCAAGTACGTCAGCAGCCTGCTGGCACGGGAGAAGTAATATGGCACAGAGCAGTACATACCGCAGGAGTAGCAGCGCATTACCATGGGAGCTGCGTCGCCGGGGGCTCAAGGATAGCCTGCGGCATGATCAGCGGGTGAAAGAGGCCATCCGTAAGAATCTACGCGAGCTGATTGCCGAAGAGGCCATTATCACCTCGGATGGTACGAAACGGGTGAAGATCCCGCTGCGCTACCTGGACCAGTACCGCTTTAAGTATGGCCAGCCTCCCCAGGGTGTGGGTCAAGGTGAGGGGCAGCCGGGCGATGTGCTCGGCCAGCGCGGTAGTAATGGGAACGGCCCCGGCGATGGTCAACCGGGGGACCAGCCGGGCGAGCATACCTATGAAGTCGAGGTGCCACTGGCAGAGCTGGCGCAGATGATGCTCGAAGACCTGGCGCTCCCCTGGCTGGAAGAAAAGCCTGAGCGCCAGATCACTACCACGAGCCATCGCTTCACGGATGTCCGGCGCAGTGGCTCACTGGCCAACCTCGACAAACGCCGCACGCTGCTGGAGAACATTAAGCGCAACGCGGCGCGGGGCGTCCCGACAGTGGGCCACTTCCGCGACGCTGACTTGCGCTATAAGGTCTGGGACACCTACGAGCAGCACCAGGCCAATGCGGCTGTCTACATGCTCATGGATGTCAGCGGTTCCATGACCACGAGCAAAAAGTACATCGCCAAAAGTTTCTTCTTCTGGATGGTGCGCTTTCTGCAACTCAAGTACCAGAAGGTGGAGATGGTGTTCATTGCGCATGACACCGCGGCGCAGGTGGTGCCAGAACAGGATTTTTTTGCGCTGTCACAGGGGGGTGGCACGCGCTGTTCGTCCGCCTATCAGCTGGCGCTGGCGCATCTGCAACAGCACCATCCGGGGGACCGCTGGAACACGTATCTCTTCCACTTCTCAGATGGCGACAACCTGCCGAACGATAACGCCGTCTGCAAGGGGCTGGTGGACACGTTGCTGAAGCACTGCAGCATGGTGGGATACGGGGAGATTCGCTACCGCGATGACGCGAGCTTCTACGGCTGGATTGGGCAGACCAGCTCGGCACCCAGCTCACTGCAATATGCCCTGCAAGGCATTACGCATCCTCGCTTGCTGAGTGTGACCATCACCCACAAGGAAGAACTCTTTCAGGTGTTGCAGACTTTTCTGCAACCGCGGGAGATGGCACATGTTTGAAGCACGTGTGGCAGAACTCGAAACCCTGGCGCGTGAGCAAGGTTTAGACTTTTTCCCAGTCTCCTTTGAAGTGGTGCCGCAGGATATTATGACCGAAGTGGCCGCGTACGGCCTACCGACCCGGGCGCGCCATTGGTCCTATGGTAAAGTCTATCAGCACCAGCATCTCTACGGCGCCATGGGGCTCTCAAAGATGTATGAGATTGTCCTCAACAGCGACCCTGGGCTGGCCTTTCTACTCGATTCCAACCCGGAGATTGCCAATTTGCTAGTTGCCGCGCATGTCTTTGCGCATGTCGATTTCTTCAAAAACAACCTGTGCTTTGCGGACACCAATCGCCGCATGGTCAACGATGCCGTGGCGCATGCGTTGCGCATTGACGCGTACATCGAGCGCTACGGCCTCGAAGTCGTCGAACACCTTATGGACATTGGCTTTGCGCTCGACCGCCATACGGATCCGCATAAAGGCCTGCTGCGCCAGCCCTATCCGCCCCGCCGTGTGGTCGAAAAGGCACACGTGGCCCTGCCGTATGACGATCTGATGGATACGCCCACGCGCAGCATCACCTATGCCGTGGAAGGGGAACGTCTCCCACCCCACCCTGAGCGCGACCTGTTATGGTTTTTGATTACCTATGCCCCTCTAGAGGCCTGGCAGCGTGATGTGCTGCAGATCATTCGTGAGGAGTCGTATTATTTCCACCCCCAGTTTCATACCAAGATTATGAACGAGGGCTGGGCCAGCTACTGGCATGCAGAGCTGTTTCACCTCTACGATGGTGTGTCGCCGGAGGAAATGATCGAGTTTGCGCGGTTGCACGCCGGGGTGGTCAACCCGGGCGGACGTTACTCCATCAACCCGTATTATCTCGGCTATATGATTCTCGTCGACATTGAAAAGCGCTGGGATCAGATGCATGCGGCGGGTGAGACGCCCTTGACCGGGCGGGAGAAAATTTTTGAAGTACGCCGGACCGAGGATGATTTATCGTTCCTCCGCAACTACCTCACTCCAGAGCTCGTACAGCGGCTCAACCTGTTTGCCTACGGCAGTCACTGCAACCATCCGCCCGGCAAACCGTGTCCGCAGTGTCAAACGGTGGTCATCACGGCCCGTGAACGCGATGCCGTGGTGGAAGCTCTGTTGGCACCTCGCTATAACTATGGTGTGCCGCGCATTGTCATCCAGGAAGTGGCCAACAATACGCTCTGCCTCGAACACCTGGACCAGGCTACGACCTTCCTTGACCGCCAGTATACCAACAATACGTTGATGTACATGGCCGAGCTCTGGAAGCATCCAGTGAACTTACTCACCAATGATGAGGACGGTCGCGAGACGGTCCTCACGGCCAGGCCAAATACATAAGCAGAGACCCGGAGGAATCATGCTGCGGAAACACTTCTTCACGGACCATCCAACAGAGCGAGTCGTTGAGCCAGGCGAAAAAGACATTGCGGCGCTCGCGACCGTGTGGGTGACCTCAGAGGCTGCCGATTATCCAATTGACCATGCCTTCGATAGCCATCGCGGTCCCGGGGGGAGCCGCTGGGTCGCCGGGGCGCCGGGACCACAAAGGCTGCTCCTGGCCTTCGATGCCCCGCAGACCCTGCGCCGGCTCCGCCTTGAGGTCGAGGAACGGGACGTCAGCCGTACGCAAGAACTCCACGTGGCGATCTCGCGAGACGGGGGGCACACCTATCAGACACTGCTGCGCCAGGAGTATACCTTCAGTCCACCAGGCACGACGTTTGAGCGTGAGGAATGGGCGATTCCGGCGGAGGGCGTCACCCATCTGCAACTGGAGATCACGCCGGACAAAGGGGGCACACCATGTCATGCGACACTGACCACGCTCGCCCTGCAGTAGGCGCATCGGGCCATGGGGTGTAAACCCTGCGGCTCTGGGTATCGCAGGGGCCATGCCGATGCTCCCTCACCGCCCCGCCCTCACGCCGGCATCGTTACTCGATCGGCGCGGCACCTGTACCACTGTTAGAGGCCCTCGAGGCGGCGCAGGGCGTGCTGCACAACCCGCCGCACCTCTTCGGCATGAAATGGCTTTACCAGGTACGGTGCCTGACTGTCTTCGAGAAACGCTTTAGCCGTAGGACTCAAAGTATCGCCCGTCACGAAGATGAAGCGGGGGAGAAGTTGCGGCTGATCCTGCGCCAGGGAGCGATAGAGCCCCGGACCATCGAGCTTCGGCATGCGCAAATCGCATAAGATGAGATCATAGGGTCGTTTCCGTAGCTGGGCCAACGCCAGGTGCCCATTGGCTGCGGTGTCGACGCTATTGCCATCGCGGTGGAATAAACGCACGAGCGCCTTTGCCGTGGCCACTTCGTCGTCGATGACAAGAATCGCCTTCCCGGTCACGACGGTCGCCGGGAGGGCCTCAGGCACTGGGGGCTCTGGGCTCGGTTCGACTGCCACGGGCAACGCGACTACGAAGCGCGCCCCGTGGCCGGGGTGACTCTCCACACGGAGGGTGCCCTCATGGCCAGCAATAATGCTCTGGCATAGCGACAGCCCCAGTCCGGTGCCAACCCCGGCTGGTTTTGTCGTAAAAAACGGCTCAAAAATGCGGGTCTGAAGTTCCGGCGGGAGCCCTGGCCCAGTATCCAGCACCTCAAGCCGCACCTCCTGCTGCGCCGCGTTGTACTGAGTCGTGAGGATAATCTGGTGCGGCGGCGGGGTCTCACGCAGGGCCTGCTGAGCATTGGTAAGAAGATTCACCACGACCTGATGCAATTGATGCGGGTCTCCCCAGAGCACAGGCAGGTCGTCTGCCAGCTGCTGGACGACGTCAATGTCATCGAGCTGCAGCGTATACCATAGCAGTTGCAGGGCCTCCTGGACCACGTCGTTGAGCTGTACACGCGTGCGCTCTGGCGTGTTGGAACGCGCCAGGGTGAGAAAATTCCGCACAATGCGCTCACAGCGTACCGCTGCTTGATGAATCTCCGTCACCATTTCGGTTAGGTCGCTGTCCATGGCCTGCTCCCGGAGCAAATCCGATTGCACCATGAGTGCGGCCAGGGGGTTGTTAAGTTCGTGCGCCACGCTCGCCAGGAGCCCACTCATGGCCGCCAGCTTTTCGCTCTGATGCAGCGCTTCCTGTTGGCGTCGCAGCGCATCCTCAGTCCGTTTGATCTCCGAAATATCTTCATGGGCGATGACGACCCGTCCGCCTTCGGTCTCGTCAAAGCGCGTCACCCGTATGAGGAACCAGGACGCCTCAGGCGTACCGGGGCAGGCATACTCCCAGGAGAAGGTCGGACACTGCCGCGCCATCACCGCCTGGAGACCAGCGAGGAACTCCTGGACGCTGGTTCCTACCCGTCCGCTGACGGCGTGGCAGAACTCCAGATAATCCGTCCCTACGCCATGGGCGGAGGCAGAGAGGTCATGGGCCAGTACAAAACGACGCCAGGCGGCATTGACCGCGACAATCGTCCCCGTCTCCTCCAGGATGACGATACTGGCAGAGAGGGCATCCAGCGTCGCTTGGAGAAACTGGTAGGAGTCCCGGAGTGCTACCTCCGTGCGCTGTCGCTCGTTGATTTCTTTGGTGAGGGTGTCATTGGTGCGCGCCAGTTGGGTGGCGCGCACCTGGGCTGTTTGGGCAAAATAGGCCAGGGAGGCCAGCGAGACCGTCGTCACGAGGCCCATGAGTAACACTACGAAGGGAAGCACCGAGAGCTTATCGGCCAGGATGGCCCCGACGGTGGGCCAAATCCACACCCGCCAGGTGAGCCCGGGCAGGGTGATGGCGACCTCCTGGCGGAGCGTGTCCCTATATTGCGGGGTGGTCTGATGACGGGCATAGATGGATTCCTCGCCCTCGAGTACAACTATGGCGAAGTCCTCGACTACCGTGGTCGCGATGTGTGTGAGGAAGGGCTGCAAGCGGAGCATTCCGATGAGACACCCGTTAAACGTAGTCCCGGTGAAGCGGGGCACCACCATCCAGAGTTCTTGGGTGGCACCCTCGGTGTCTACGACCCGCATCACCTGCGTTTCCTGCGTCGTCCGGGCCAGGGTCAAGAGTCGCTGCTGGCGTATCGGCACGTCGCTATAGGGGTCGCCCAACGCCCCCTCGTCCGCCAGGGGGCCGAGCCAATGGGTCCAGAAGGAGGCATCGACCCACACGACGCCCTGCAGATAGGGGTCATAGCGGCGTAAGAGAGCCGCGTCTTGCTCCCGGACTTCTGGAGAGAACACGCCCCCACCTTCCCAATGCTGTGCCATCCGCTCCAGGGACCGGAGACGTGACACGGTTTGCTCGGTAATAGCATCCTGGACACTCGTCGCGGCCAGCGTCACCGTGCGCCTCACGAGGACAGACTCGTGGGCTAGCAGGGCCTGCCAGAGGGCTAAGGTGACCACGATGACGCCTCCCCCCACGAGCACTGAGGCCCACGGTGAGGGCCCACTGGCGTCCGCTCCATAGTGGCGCCAGGCCGCTGCCATAACGCCCACCCCTAGGACGACACACCCCACCGCAGACAGCGCGGCCATGTCCGTGAACGGCTGCCACTGATACGCCGTCGGGACGCCCATCAGGTATCCGAGGACACCCACGAGTCCCAGGCCGCCCACGAGCAAACCCAGCAGTGCGGGGAGGAGCCGGACGAGCCCATGGCGGGCTGGCAGGCGCAGGATCACGAGAACGGTCCCAGTCAGGAAGCAACTCAGCGCCGTCTGCGGGGCCATGCGTCCGGGGTGCGAGGTACGGACCGTGATAAACGGCTGCAGGAAGAACTGGTCCAGGCCTAAACTCAGCCCAAAGAGGTATTCATACAGCGTCAAGAGCCCGATAGAAGCCACCACAATGCCGCAGACCACCTCGAGTCGTACCCGCTTCCAAGACAGCGCTAGTAGCCCAAGGCCACACAGCAGCATACTCAGGGCGGCGTTGTATTGCATCGGGGCGAACGTAGGCCGCAGTTGGACTAACCAGGGGCTGTGTGTGTACCATCCGAACAGGACCACACTTCCCAACGCGACGGCGAGCTCCCCGGCGACGAGCACGACGAGGTCGAGCTTCGCAGTCAGGGAAGAACGCCTGGCAGTCAGCCAGAGCTTTGGCATAGGATACTTGCTCCTTGCGTACTGTGCAGACAGCGCTCACCGGCGGTGGACCGTGGCCATGGCAAGGACACTGATGATAGACTTTCCATAGGTGCGGTGCCTGGGGCAGCCGGGGCTGTGGTATAGAATTTGCACTCCATACAAGGGGAAGCCAGAGAACTGTCCAGGAACTAGTCCGCTCGTGCGACATCTGCACTCAGAAAGAAGTGCTCCATGGCTGCCATGATTTCGGGTCCCATGCAAGTGATCTTTGCCACTGTATTGCCACCGCTCGGGGTGTTTTGTGCCGTTGGTTTGCGCAGCCAATTTTGGCTCAATCTCGTGTTTACCCTGTTGGGCTATGTGCCGGGCTTGGTACACGCCTTCCATGTGCTTCAGAGCTCAGACCCAGAACGGGGCCCATAGCCTCCGTCCAAGCCTTCGCCCGTCACGCCTGCCCTGCACAGGCCAGGGGCAGCGCATGCGTAATAATGTATCACATAATGCTGCGGATATTCCCTGACAGTACAAAAATCAGCAAGCTTACCCTCTCATTTTGAGAGAGCAACCCTCCATTTTGAATGAGAGTCAGCCTCCCTATTCTAGCCGTCTCTACCGCTGTTTGGAGATATGCAAGTCGAGGTAGATCTAACACATATGGCATCACATTTGCATTCTAGATAAGGGTACACTTTCCTCAGGTAGGAGCGGCCACGTCATGTTGCGCAACACGTTATCTAGATGTCTGTTTCATAAATACACCACCAGTCGTTCAGTAGGGGCAACCCTTGTGGTTGCCCGCGATTGGGCAGGCACAAGACCTGCCCCTACTGGCGCAGGACTTACGAAATGGACATCTAGGTGCCGTGTATCTCCAGGTCGGGGAGGCCGATGACGGCGTGGTGCCGTGGTCGCTGAGGCAAAACCGGGCACACAGCCATACCATGTGGGAAAGGAGTACACAGACCGATGAGACACCGACAGCTTTCTCAGACGCAGCCCGAGCCCCTCTGGTACAAGGACGCCATCATTTACGAACTCCACGTGCGGGCCTTTTGTGACAGCAATGGCGATGGCATCGGTGATTTTCAAGGACTTATCCAAAAGCTGCCCTATTTGCGTGATCTCGGCGTGACGGCCCTCTGGCTCTTGCCGTTCTATCCCTCACCCCTGCGTGATGATGGCTACGATATTGCGGACTACCGCAATGTGCACCCTGACTACGGCACTCTGCACGATTTTAAGGTGTTCGTCCAAAAGGCCCATGCGTATGGTCTGAAGGTCATCACTGAGCTGGTCGTGAATCACACGTCCGACCAGCATCCCTGGTTCCAGGCCGCACGGCGTGCCAGGCCTGGTTCACGCAAACGGAACTACTATGTCTGGAGCGATACGGACACGAAGTACGCTGGGACGCGCGTGATCTTCCTGGATACGGAAAAGTCGAATTGGACCTGGGATCCGGTGGCTGGAGCGTATTATTGGCATCGTTTTTTCTCGCATCAACCCGACCTGAATTATGCCAACCCGCAGGTCTTGAAGGCCATCTTCCGGACCATGCGTTTCTGGCTTGATATCGGCGTGGATGGCTTCCGCCTGGACGCTATCCCCTACCTCTGCGAGCGTGAGGGCACGATCAACGAGAATCTGCCTGAGACTCACGAAGTACTGAAAGAACTGCGTCGCCTTCTCGACCAGTCCTACGAGGCACGCATGTTTCTGGCCGAGGCGAACCAGTGGCCAACGGACGTACGGCCATATTTCGGTGACGAGGACGAATGCCATATAGCCTTTCATTTTCCCCTCATGCCTCGCATCTTCATGGCACTGCGCCAGGCCGACCGCCATCCTATTACTGAGATCCTGCGCCAGACGCCCGAGATTCCAGACACCTGCCAGTGGGCGCTCTTTTTACGCAACCATGATGAATTGACTCTGGAAATGGTCACAGACGAGGAACGTGACTACATGTATCGGGAGTATGCGATCGACGCACGCATGCGGCTCAACCTGGGTATCCGCCGACGTCTGGCGCCGATGATGGAAGATGACCTGAACCGGGTACGCCTGCTGCACAGCCTCCTCTTTTCCCTGCCGGGCACCCCTGTGCTGTACTACGGCGATGAGATTGGCATGGGCGAAAATATCTTTCTAGGCGATCGGAATGGGGTGCGCACGCCCATGCAGTGGTCGGGGGACCGCAACGCCGGGTTTTCGCGCGCCGACCCGCAACGATTGTACCTGCCGGTCATCATGGACCCACTGTATGGCTACCAGACCGTCAACGTCGAGAGCCAGGAGCGCAATAGTGCGTCACTCTTGTGGTGGATGAAACGCAGCATTGCCCTGCGCAAGCAGCACAAAGTGTTTGGCCGCGGTCGGACGACCTTTTTGAGCCCGGACAATCGCAAAATCCTTGCCTATGTGCGCCATGACGAGACCGACACGATTCTGGTGCTGGCGAACCTGTCGAACCAGGTCCAGCCGGTGGGGCTGGACCTCTCGGCGTACGAAGGCCTGATGCCGCAGGAGATGTTTGGCGGCGCAGAGTTCCCGGCCATTGGCACGGCGCCGTATTTTCTCACCCTGGGACCCTATGCGTCCTATTGGTTCATTTTGCAGGCCCCTGAGCCCGTGATCGTATGGACCGAAGTGACGCCAGGCGCCCTTGAAGAGCTGGAGGCAACCCTGCCGGTCCTGGTGCTCTCTGGCAGGTGGGACAGCCTGTTTGCCCCGGGCGTCCGACGCCGTCTGGAAACCGACCTGTTACCGGCCTACCTGTCGCGCCAGCGCTGGTTTGGCGGCAAGGCCCGCACCATCGAGGGCATGCGCCTGCTGGACTATGGTGTGCTGCAAGCGGCGGCGCCGCCGATCTACCTGGCGTTAATCGAGGTGGTCTATACGCAAGGCGGGGCGGAGACCTATGCGCTCCTCCTGGGCATCAGTACCGATGAGGCCGCCAAGACATTGCTCCAGACCGATCCAACCTGTGTGCTCGCCCGCGTCCGGAGCCGGCAGGGAGAAGGGCTGCTGCACGATGCAGTGGGCACTGAGGCCGCGGCTACCCTCCTGCTCGCCCTGATCCACGAACAACACCACCTCACCAGCGCTGCTGGTGAGTTTCGCGCCTTTGTCACCAGTGCCTATCCCGAAGTGCGCGGTTCAGCCGAAGAGCCCTTGCTTATGCGCCGGGTGCAGGGGGAGCAGAGCAATAGCTCAATCATTTATGGGAGTCGCCTCATTCTCAAACTCGTGCGCCGCGTTGAGGCGGGCCTCCATCCCGAACTCGACATGGGCCGCTATCTGACAGAAAAAGCTGCCTTGCCCTTTGTGCCACCCCTGGCTGGTGGCCTCACCTATCGCCGCCCAGGCGCCGCCCCTATGACGGTAGCCCTCCTCCAGGGCTATATACGCAGTGCCGGCAGCGGCTGGGACTACACCATGGACCTGTTAGGTAGATATTACGAACAGGCCCTCGGATACACTGAGGTCCCCCTGGTCCTCGATATGACCATCCAGCGCTTGCTGGCGTTGACCGATGCGGACATCCCAGAGGAGGCCAGCCGCGCTGTGGGGACCTATCTGGTACCCGCTGAAAATCTGGGCCAGCGCACAGCCGCTCTGCATCTGGCACTGGCGCAAGGCACGTCGGACACCGCCTTTGCTCCTGAACGCATGACCACCGCTGATCTTACCGCGCTTGCCACTGACCTGTGCCGTCACGCCGAACAAGTCCTGGAGGAACTCACGTCGCAGGCTGATGGGCTTCCAGAGCCCCTGAGTGCCCAGGTACACCGGCTGCTGGCCCAGCGTGCTGCCATCATGGAGCGCTTGCAAGCGGTGGCGACACTAACCCCCGGCATGACGCGCATCCGGTGTCATGGTGACTATCATCTGGGTCAGCTTCTATGGTACGAACACAACTTTGTTATTATTGATTTTGAAGGTGAGCCTATGCGCCCTCTGGCCGAACGTCGGCGCAAGCAGTCGCCCCTCAAAGACGTTGCCGGCATGTTGCGGTCGTTAAGCTACGCTGCCTATGCCGCCCTGTTTGCGTTTACACGGACACGCCCCGAGGATCTGGGCCGGCTCGAGCCGTGGGCGGCCTTTTGGCAGTACTGGATCTCGGTACGCTTTGTGCAGAGCTATCTCACGACGGCTGCTGGAGCGAGCTTTCTGCCGCCCGAGCGCCGTGATCTCACGACCCTGCTCGAAGCGTTCGTGCTGGACAAGGCATTATATGAACTCCACTATGAGCTCAACAATCGTTTCGATTGGGTGCGGCTTCCGCTCCAAAGCGCCCTGCGACTGCTCGAAATACACAGTGCATACTCATGATGCAGCAGGGGGAAACGATGGCACAGCCTTTACCGCTCTGGCAGCACCTCCAGGTCGTACTCCGACGCTTTATAGCGTCGGAGTGGTGTGCATTGCTTCTCGATTATGATGGGACACTGACGCCTCTCGTGACCGACCCGGCGACAGCGCACCTGAGTCCGGCGATGCGGCAGATATTGACAGCGCTGGTGCACCACCCGCGCTATCAGATCGCCATGGTGAGTGGCCGCGCTCTGGCAGATCTGCAGGGGCGAGCCGAGAGTTTGGCACTGTATATGGCTGGGAACCATGGCTTGCAGATTGCCGGCCCAGAGATAGAGTACTGTCATCCGGAAGCAGTGCAGCTGCAGCCCCAATTGCGGATACTGGCACAGGATCTCCAACAGGAGCTGGCGACAATCCCAGGTGCCTGGGTGGAAGATAAGGGCCTGACACTAACGGTGCATATGCGCCAAGTGCCGACAGCGTATGTCCCGTTGGTGCAGCGCCGAGTGTTACGCTTCATACACCCCGCCCTCGAGGCGAGAGCCCTCGTCCTCAGAACTGGCAAGGCCGTGTTGGAGGTACGGCCGGCCATCAAATGGGATAAAGGGAGCGCGCTGCGCTGGATCGTGGAACACATGTGCCTGAGTCGGTCAGCGACTCACATGTTCCCCATCTACATTGGCGACGATGAGACGGATGAGGATGCCTTCCAGGCGCTTGGTGCTGCCGGACTCGGGATTCTTGTAGGGTGTGATCGTCTGTCCTCTGCCGCGCACTATTATGTCGAGTCTGTTGAGCAGACGATGCAATTCCTGGCCATGTTGAGTGGACTCACCTGGCCGACACGGCCGTACGGATGAGTATGGCACGGGAGGCTACAGTGTCACGTGGCCTCCCGTGCCGGCGTTGCCTTAGCGTTTGGCGAACGTCTGGCGTGTGAGCACCTGGACCAGTCGCATGGCCCCACGCGGCGGGGGGACCTTCCCAGAGAGAATCTCCTCCGGGGTCATTGGTCGACCGTAATACTCGGCGTTCGCGTCATTTCTTGTACCAATGACCGTCCCTTCAAGCGAGATACCGGCAAACGCACCCTGGCTCCGGCTGTAGGTGTAGATTGCGGCTACTGGCGTGACCGCAACCGACGCAGTCCGACCTATAGGCCCGGCGGCTACGCTAATGTCACCTCCTAGGGTGATGTTCACGTCCCGCGAGAAGGCCTGCACAGCCGCATCCGTGTTGAGAATCATCACGAATTCCGTCACCTCAGCACCGATCTGGAAGCCGAAGCCGGCTCCACCAGTGCCAATGGCCGATGGCCCACTCCAGCCATTCTTGGTGCGTGCCACAACGACCCCTGTCCCGCCACGACCACTAATGCCAAACCCGGCTTTAATCACCGTCATGATGGCCAAACCGCGGGCATCTTTGAGTACGGCCTGCGGAATAGCCTTCTCAGGCACGGCTTGGAAGCGCTCAATAATCGTGGCCGCTTGATCGACGTCACCCTGCATGCTGGCGTCGACTGGGGAGGCACCCAGCAGTACGACGCCAAACGCCAATACAGCCATTAATACATAGATTGTCCGCATAGTATTCTCCTATTGCCTATGTTAAGTGATGTGCAAAAACAGCGTGACCTGAGATCACACGTTGACCATCTTGGAGCCAGCATGTACATGACTTCTGGTGCTTGACATTTTGTGTAGCAAACTTCATGCCACAACGCTGATAGAGGCAATGTTAGGCTTATTCTCCTGATGGGCTGGTGAAGAAGAGCACCGCCAGCGGCGGTATCATCAGCGTCAGGGAGTAGGGCTGGCCATGGTACGGCACCGGGGCGGCCTCTACTGCTCCCAGGTTCCCGTAGCCGCTCCCCCCATAAGTCCTGGCATCGCTGTTGAGCACTTCGCACCACATGCCCCCGCATGGTGCGCCCACCTGATAGTTCGGACGCGGTACCGGCGTGAAGTTGCACACCACCAGTATAGGCGCTTGAGAAGTCTGACCCTGGCGTAGGAAGCTCACCACACTGTTCTCAGCATCATTGCCCTCGATCCAGGCAAAGCCCCCTAGCTCACAATCCCTTTCGTAGAGTGAGGGGGTCTGGCGATAGAGCTCGTTCAAGTCCATGACCCACTGCTGGAGAGCGGCATGCGGGGCACTCTCGAGCAGATGCCAGTCGAGGCTCGCCTCGTGGTTCCACTCCCGCCACTGGCCAAACTCCCCGCCCATGAAGAGGAGTTTTTTGCCGGGCTGGGCATACATATAGCCCAGCAGGAGTCGGAGGTTGGCGTATTGCTGCCTCTCGTTCCCTGGCATTTTGCTGAGCAGCGACCCCTTGCCATAGACGACCTCATCATGCGACAGGGGCAGTATGAAATTTTCGTTGAAGGCGTAGAGGAGGCGAAACGTCAGCGCATTATGGTGGAACTTGCGATACAGGGGATCGCGGCGCATGTAGTCCAGCATATCGTGCATCCAGCCCATATCCCATTTCAGCCCAAACCCGAGACCACCAACAGACGTCGGCCGCGACACCATAGGCCAGGCGGTCGATTCCTCGGCGATGGTATGTACGTCCGGATATTGCTGGTAGACGGTCTGATTTAAGCGGCGTAGAAAGGCAATCGCTTCGAGATTCTCCCGCCCGCCCTGTACATTGGGAATCCAGGTGCCTGGCTGCCGGGAGTAATCGAGATAGAGCATGGAGGCCACCGCATCGACGCGCAAGCCATCGGCATGATAGACGTCCAGCCAAAGCAGCGCACTGCTGAGCAGGAAGCTCTGCACCTCATTGCGCCCATAGTTAAACACATACGTGTGCCAATCCGGATGGATACCCTGGCGCGGATCCGCGTGCTCATAGAGGTGCGTGCCGTCGAAGAAGCCTAACCCGTGCGCGTCATTGGGAAAGTGTGACGGCACCCAATCGAGGATCACGCCAATACCGTGCTGGTGTAAGGTGTCAATGAGATACATAAAGTCTTGTGGTGTGCCATAGCGATGTGTGGGGGCAAAGAACCCCGTGACCTGGTAGCCCCAGGACCCATAGAAGGGGTGCTCCATGCTGGGCAAGAATTCGACGTGCGTGAATCCCAGGCGCTGCACGTACTCGGCTAACCTGGGGGCCAACTCGCGGTAGCTGAGGAAACGGTTGTTGTCCTCAGGCACCCGTCGCCAGGAGCCCAGGTGCACTTCGTAAATCGTCATGGGGGCTGTGAGCGCATGGCGCTGGGCGCGCTCGGCCATCCACGCCTGGTCACCCCAGTCGTACCATAACTCCCACACCACTGAGGCGGTCCTGGGTGGTGTTTCATGACAAAAGCCATACGGGTCGGCTTTGTCCATGCTATAACCCTCGTGCTGCGAGCGGATATGGTATTTGTACACGGCTCCTGCCTCGAGCGTGGCAATAAAGCCTTCCCAGATGCCCGATTGGCCGTGGGGCTGCAACGGATGGCTGTCCTTGCACCAGCCATTAAAATCCCCCATCACGTATACCTGTACCGCATTGGGAGCCCAGACAGCAAAATACGTCCCACGGGTCGCATCGACAGTCAGCGGATGCGCCCCGAGCTTTTCATACAGACGGGAGTGCGTGCCCTCGTTGAAGTAGTACACGTCCGTATCGCTCAAGAGCGTGATCCCGGAGGTGACTGACGGCTGTTGTGCCAGGGCCTGTGCAGGGTGTTCGGGCTGTCTCGTGCGTCTGTTGCTGGCCATTGCTCCTCCCTTCCCGCGGTCGAGACGCTACAGGCTACAGATAGTATTCGAAGTCCTGCTCGGTGCGGATCCGACGTCGCAGGCGGAAAATGTGGGCTGGCACCACCTGGGGATGCAGCTCGACATAGTGCCGCGATCCATGCCAGATATAGCGCGCATCACTGAGTTCATCATGCATCTGTGCGGGTTGTGTTGGATCAAGTCCCAGGGCGTCGAGCTGTAACTCGACCCAGCCACTATGCACGTGATAGGGACTCAGATTCACCACCACGAGCACAACATTGGAGCGGTCTGCAGTGCTCTTGCTGTAGCACAGGAGTTCAGGATTATCCACCGTATGGAAGTGCAGGCCCTGATTGCTCTGGAGGGCTGGATTCTCGCGCCGGATCCGATTCACCCGCGCCATAAACTCCTGCAAGCTATGACGCTGCTCCAGGTCCCAAGAGCGGATCTCGTACTTTTCAGAATCGAGATATTCCTCACTGCCTTCGAAGCGTGGACGAGGCTCGCAGAGTTCGAAGGCTGGACCATAGATGCCATAGGAGGCGCCGAGCGTGGCGGCCAGCACCAGGCGTATGAGAAAGGCCGGTCGGCCACCGTGCTGCAGATACTCCGTGAGAATATCCGGGGTGTTAGGCCACAGATGTGGGCGGAAATACTCACGGACGTTGGTCCGGGTCAGTTCGGTGAAGTAGCGCGTGATCTCCTCCTTGGTATGGCGCCAGGCAAAGTAGGTGTAAGACTGCGTAAAACCGCGCTTGGCGAGATGATATTGGACCTTAGGCCGGGTGAAGGCCTCCGCCAAAAAGATGACCTCAGGGTGTGCGACTTTGATCTCGTTGATCAACCATTCCCAGAAACGCAGTGGCTTGGTATGGGGGTTGTCGACGCGGAAGATGCGCACGCCCTGCTCGATCCAGAAGCAGACGACGCCCTTAAGCTCCTCCCAGAGGGCTTGCCAGTGCGCCGTATCAAAGTCAAAGGGATAAATGTCCTCATATTTCTTGGGAGGATTTTCCGCATATTGGACGGTGCCATCGGGGCGCCACCGGAACCACTCCGGGTGCTCCCGCACATAGGGATGATCGGGGGCGCATTGGAAGGCGATGTCGAGAGCTATCTCTATCCCATACTCCCGGGCTGTGGCGATCAAGCCTCGGAAATCGTCCAGGGTCCCAAGCTGTGGATGGATAGCTGTATGCCCGCCGGCGGCCGATCCAATGGCCCAGGGACTGCCTGGATCATCGGGGGTGGCCACGGTGGCATTGTTCTTGCCCTTGCGGTGGACCTGGCCAATAGGATGAATGGGAGGGAGATAGAGGACGTCAAAACCCATACGCGCCAGATAGGGCAGACGTGCCTCACAATCCTTGAACGTCCCGTGCTGGCCTGGCAGCGCCGCGCAGGAGCGCGGAAACATCTCGTACCAGGTGCTGAAGCAGGCCTTGTCACGGTCCACCACCACCGCGAACTCACCTGGGGAGGTGGTGGCAAAACGGCGGTCAGGATACAGGGCCATCAGCGTGCGTAAGGTCTCGTCCTCGAGGAGCGAGCGCGCCTGTGCAAGGCTGCCTGACTCCAGCGGCATACGCAGCCGGCGCGCTCGTTCTTGGAGCTCCGCAGCATCTGTGCCGGTAGCGCGTTGGCTGGCGGCTGCGATGAGCTCAGCGCCAATCAGGAGCTCGACCTGCACCTCTTGTTCTGCCTCCACCCGCTTGCGCAGTGCCTCATACCAGGTGGCAAAATGGTCCACCCAAGCCTGGATACTATAGGAGTAACGTCCAAGCTGGGACACGCTAAAGCGCCCCTGCCAGCGGTCATTGCCCAGGGGCGCCATGGCAACCTCCGTCCAGACCGTGTCGCGTGCCCAGCGATAGCACAGTACAGCGCTCAGCAGGTCGTAACCATCGGTAAAGATGTCAGCCTCAACCACGACCTGCTCGCCGATGGTGCGCTTAATGGGAAAACGGCCAGCGTCGATGGCTGGCTGTATCCCCTCAACAATCACTCGTCTCCGCCCTGCCTCAGGGTGCATACAGCCTCCTTTCCTCGTACCTCCTAAGCAAACGCCATGCCAAGCGCGACAGAGCGCGCGCTGGCCAGCGCATCTGTCACAGCCATGACTACCAGCGTCTCAATTGGGATGGGCCAGGCCCCTGCATCTGCACGATCGCTTCCCGCGCGACTCTGGCAGACA
>WNFT01002474.1_pt1 | contig 27565 bp, 21 predicted proteins | sample 5400191 | NCBI WGS metagenome assembly WNFT01 (sample SAMN13153359, study PRJNA577476) | soil metagenome | isolation source: 80 cm saprolite under Madrone tree | place: USA:California | collected 2016-06-14 | reverse complement strand
TTCAGCGGTTACTCCGACATGGCGATCGGGCTCGGCCTGATGTTCGGATTCGTTTTCGCGAAAAATTTTGATTCGCCGTATCTCGCGCAATCGATCACTGATTTCTGGCGGCGCTGGCACATCTCGCTTTCAACCTGGCTGCGCGAATATCTTTACATTCCGATAGGCGGCAACCAGTACGGCCTCCCCCGCACGTACGCGAACCTCACTATCACAATGCTTCTCGGCGGACTCTGGCACGGCGCATCGTGGAACTTTGTGATCTGGGGCGGGCTTCATGGCGGGATGCTCGCATTCGAGCGCAGCCAGGGCCGCAAAGGTCTTTATCATAATCTACCCAAGCTATTACGGATCGGCCTAACGTTCATGATCGTGACGATCGGCTGGGTGTTCTTTCGCGGTCAAAGCTTGCGGAGCGCCGTCCAATATCTAGGCGCGATGTTTCACCTCAATCGGCCGTTCCCGAATGCGGCGCTGATTGGTGGTCTGATTTACAAGCCGTATTACGTTTTGTCGATTCTGATCGCGGGAATCGTTGTTTGGTTTGGCACGCAGACTTGGGATTGGAGCCAACAAATGACCTGGCCGAAGACGGCGACTTGTTTCGCGCTCGGCTGGGTCGCGCTGATCGTTCTGGCCACGCAGGAATACAACCCTTTTATCTATTTCATTTTCTAGCGCGTTGAATATGCCAACGAACCAAGCACCTCTGCCGAAATATTCGTTGCCGAGATACGCTGACCCGACTCCTGGAGCGCCGGCGCATCGGAGACTTCCGCGCGAAGAGGAAGCCGATCTGGCGCTAAAGAATACGAAGTTCGTGCCGGGAACGCGGCAAACTCTTATTGCGCTGTTTTTGTTAACGATTGTCGCTGTTCCGGCGATTCAGCTTACTGGCGAATTTCGCGCGGCGGGCGCGATCAGCCGCTTGCCGATGATTTCCATCTTCAAATCGCTGCCATGGCTCCCCCATTCTGAAGATCTGAAACGCGTCGAGCGCACGTTGGAAAACGAGTCGTTAGTCTCGCAATGGCTCTTGCCGCGCACACAATATCTGCTCACCGTGCTGCTGGGCGCTGGCAACGAGCAGGTTTATTTGGGTCACGATCCCTGGCTGTTTTATCGCGCCGATGTCGATCATGTGATCGGGCCGCCATTTCTCGATCCGGTCCGGATGAAACACCGTTTGCAAGCTAGCCGTGTCCAGCCCGATCCGATTCAAGCGATTGTCGATTTTCGCAATCAGCTTGCCGCACGCGGGATCGATCTGGTGGTTCTGCCGGTGTCGGTGAAACCAAGTGTCGAAGGTGAAATGCTCGCCGTGTCTAACGCCAATCGGGCTCAGGCCAGTGGCGCTTTGCCCAATCCGTCCTTCAACGAATTCAAAACCCGGCTCGAACGAGGGAAAGTACGCGTGTTCGATCCTGCCCCGTTTTTGATGGAGCGAGGAAGAAATGGACCTCTTTATCTCGAAACCGACACGCATTGGCGGCCCGAGACCATGGAGTTTGTTGCGCAACGGTTGGCAGATTTTCTCCAATTGCCAGCAACAGCAGGATCGACATCGCCGTCGATTGTCGAAAAGGAAATCGTCGCGCGAGGCGACATCGCCGCGATGTTGAAGTTATCGAGAGCTGATAAGTTTTTTCCGCAGGAGAAAGTGACCATTCGACAAGTCGTCACTGGCAACGCGCTGTGGCGGCCAAGCAAGGAGGCTGATGTGCTCCTGCTCGGCGACAGTTTTTCAAATATTTTTTCGTTCGAAGCGATGGGCTGGGGCGAATCGGCGGGATTCGCCGAGCATCTGAGCGTCGCGTTGCGGCGGCCTATCGATTGCATTCTGCGAAACAGCGACGCGTCATTCGCCACGCGCGAAATTTTGAGCAACGAGCTCGCGCGCGGGCGCGACCGGCTGGCTGGAAAAAAACTGGTGATCTGGGAATTTGCAGCGCGCGAGTTGTCGTTTGGGAATTGGAAACTTCTCGATCTAAAACTGGGTGAAGCGAAACCTTCTCGCTTTTTGAGTTTGAAGGCCGGTGAAGAAATCGCGGTCAGCGGAACGGTCGAAAGCATTTCGCCTGTGCCGCGGCCGGGCACCGTGCCATACAAGGATCACATCGCGGCGTTGCATTTGGTCGACATCGTGGGTGCCGATTCGCGCGGCGAGGGCACCGCGGACACCTTGCGCGACGCAGCGTCGCACTCCCAGGCTGTCGTCTATTTGTGGAGCATGCGCGACAACGTGTGGACATCTGCGGCGCGGTTGCGGCCGGGCGATCGGGTCAAGCTGCGTTTGCGGGCCTGGCCAGATGTCTCTGGGCAATATGAGAAATTTAATCGTACCGAGCTGGACGACCCGGCGTTGCAACTGGAGGAGCCGGTGTGGGGCGAGGACGTTGAAGCGTTGAATCGTTGACGCAGTGGAGCAAAGGCGCGCTGCTTCGACGCTTTGTTGTAGCTTTGAGTGCGTGCTTAGCGCGCGAACGTGTCTTGTCGTCGCCTGGAAACTCGCTGCTGCCGAGCGCCGATCTGCGCTCCGGCCTTGAGGAACGAATCCACCCACCAAAAGACGTTCTCGTTACGCACGACGCGTCTCATGCGTTTCATGCGCGCACTGCGTTCGGCCTGATCCATGCAGAACGCTTTCAAAATCGTGTCGGCCATTTCCTCCACATCGTAAGGATTGACGAGCAGGGCGCCGGGCTTGAGCTGCTCGGCTGCGCCGGCGAACTGGCTCAGGATGAGCACGCCATCTTCTTCGATTCGGCACGCGCAATATTCCTTGGCTACGAGATTCATTCCGTCCTTGAGCGGCGTCACGAAGGCTATGTCGCACGCGCGATAGTGCGCGAGAAGATCGTCACGATCGAGGCACCGAAAGTGATATTGCACCGGCAACCAGGTGCTGGTCGAGAAGCGGCCGTTGATGTCGCCAACCAGCCGATCGATGCGTTGCTTGAACTCGTGATATCTGGGAATTTCCACCCGGCTCGGCACGACGACTTGGATCAGGACCACGCGGCCGCGCAGTTCCGGATGACGTTCCAGAGCGGTGCGAAATGCGCGCAGTCGCTCGGGGATTCCTTTGCTGTAGTCGAGCCGGTCCGAACCAAGGATCAACTGACAACCAGGAAATGTGTCGCGCAGCCGCTGTGATTTTTGCGCGACCGTGTTGGACCTTGCGCCGTTTTCAAATGAGTCGAAGTCGATCCCAATCGGAAAATGCCCGACGTGAATTTCGCGTTTTTCGAAGCGGACCAATTGCAGGTCGCGGCGAGCAAGCACCTTTGCGTCTAACATCACGCGCCGCACGCACTGAATAAAATTGCGCACGTCGCGTCGCGTCTGGAACCCGATCAAGTCAAACTGAAGCAGCGCGTGCAGGAGCCGCTGTTGTTGCGGAAGCTTCGAAAAAATATCGTACGGCGGAAAGGGGATGTGCAGGAAAAACGTCAATCCCGAAAGTTTTTGGGACAGGCCCTGCTCGCGCAGTGCCTGGGCGACGTACATGAGGTGGTAGTCATGCACCCAAATGAAATCGTCGGGTTGCGCGCAGCGCGCGATGGCATCCGCGTAGCGCTTATTAACTTGCTTGTAAGCTTGCCAGTATGCCGGCTCAAAGTTGCAGAAATTTTGCAGATCGTGAAAAAGAGGCCAGATCACCTCGTTCGAATAGCCGTAGTAAAATTCGTCGCGTTCAGTTTCACTCAAAGCCACCGGCACAACCTTGTAGCCGGCGTTGCGCGTCGCTTCGGCGAGCGGTTGCTCTGGTATTTCACCCGCACCGCCAGGCCAGCCGATCCAGGTTCCGCCGCGCTCGCGTAGCACCGGCTCGATTGCAGAGACTAATCCACCGACAGCCGGTGTAACCGTCCAAAGATCTTCGCCAGTCGAATCGAGCGCGAATGGCAATCGATTGGAGACGACTATCAGGCGATTCATTTAAACCGGAGTCAAAAAGTTAAAAAGGTTACACGGTTACAACGGAAAGGGCCGACGGCATGGACGACGGTTTAACCTTGTAACGTTGTAACCCTTTTAACTTTTTTCGTTGAATCGTTGAAGTGTTAAAGCGTTGAATCGGTAAATCGACAAATCAGATATGATTCCCTCCGCGCTCGAGCATGTTCAGGAGATCGCTGGACGCAGCCATCGGGTGGCCGTTTTTCTCGACTACGATGGCACCCTAACGCCAATCGTCTGCCAGCCAGAGAACGCGTGGCTCTCCGATTCGATGCGACAGGCGCTGCGGGAGCTCGCCGTGCGAGCACGGGTTGCCATACTCAGCGGTCGCGACCTCGACGACGTTCGTCGCCGTGTAGATATCGATTCCATTGTGTACGGCGGCAGTCACGGATTTGATATCGCCGGTCCCGGCGGATTGCGCAGGCAAATGGCCACGGAATTTCTGCCGGGCCTGGACGTGGTAGAAAAGGAGTTACACCAAGGGCTTGATGGTATCCCGGGCGCACGCGTGGAGCGGAAACGTTTTTCCGTCGCGGCGCACTATCGAAACGTGGATGAAAACGACGTGCCCAAAGTGGAACAAGCGGTTGGCGAAGTAGCGACGCGAAATCGCGAGCTGCGCAGGATCAACGGTAAAAAAGTTTACGAACTACTGCCGGCCATCGATTGGGACAAAGGCAAAGCCATGCTCTGGCTGTTGGAAATGTTGGGCTTGAAACGCGAGAACGTTCGTCCGATTTACATCGGCGACGATCGCACCGACGAAGATGCCTTCCGCGCGCTCCAGCAAAGCGGCATTGGCATTCTGGTGAGTGAGCAATCGCAGCCCACCGCAGCGAGGTACGCACTCAAGGACCCACACGAAGTCGAGGATTTCCTGCGTGAACTCGCCGCGCATCTAGCTGCCTAGGTAGGGCGCGTCACTCCGTGCGCGCCGGTCTTTGTAAATACCAAGCGGCGCGCAGAGGACAGCGCGCCCTACCAACGCGGCAGGGTTTGGCCCTGTAATTTGTTCATTATTTTCCTTGCCACTGAAGGTTCAAGTTGTTGTCGCTTTGCAGTTTCACGCGCGTCCGGAACTTCGCTCCGAGTTCGTTCAGAAGATTGCAAAGCCATTTGGAATCGGAAGCCGACGCACGTTCGAGCCGGAACCGCCGCATTTGCATCGGAACCAGCCGCGCATTCATCAATTCGCCGGTGTCTGGATCGAGTTCGACGAGATAAATCAGCGCCAAATCGCCACGGAACGTTTCGTAGCCACTGATTCCTTCGTAATCAGTGACGAAATCGCCGCAGCCGTAAAGAACAAGCCTGCCTCCGAACACCTCGATCGCTTTCACGTGATGCGAGGAATGCCCATGCACAATCGCAACGCCTTCCTCGATCAACCGATGGGCGAATACGACCTGTTCGCGCGGGATTTCGTAGCCCCAATTGCTGCCCCAGTGGATCGACGCGACGATCAAGTCGCCCGGTTTCTGATGGGCTCGCATTTGGTCGCATACTCGCGCCGCCGTGGTTTCCGAAAGATCATCCAGCAGATTTACTCCCGGGGAAACGCTCGTGGCTTTCCACTCGTCCGGGATACCGCTCGTCGGCGAGCCAAATGAATACAAGAACAGGCGACCCTTTGCGCCTCTATCGAACACCGCGGGCTGCATCGCTTCTTCGACATCGCTGCCCGCGCCTGAGTGCGCGATGCCTGCCGCATCCAAGGTTTGCAGTGTTTCGGTCAACCCGTCGTATCCCCAATCGAGCACGTGATTATTCGCCACAGCGCATGCGCTGATATGCGCGGCAGAGAGACAGCCAATATTCTGAGGATGCATGCGATAATGGATTCCTTTGTCGGGCCAGGGTGTTTCGGACGATGTGATGGCGGTCTCCAGGTTTACGATGCGCAAATCGACGTCGGCGGGTTCCAGTTCTCGCAGCGCATCACCCCAGATGTAATCGAAGCTCAGCGGACGCGGTACCGGCCCGTGAGCTTTCTCGGCAAGCTGGACATACTCACGCGCATCGCGCACATGCGGTTCGTACAAAACCGGATTCACGGGATGCGGCAGCGCCTGATCAATACCGCGGCCGGTCATCACGTCGCCGCAGAGAAAAAGACGCATCTTTTAGGGTAAACTCCGGATGTGAAGCTCCAAATTCGGAAAGAGCGAGTGTGTCCTGGATCCTAAGATACAAAAGCGGTGCGACGACCCACCGCACTCCCAAAGCACTTCGTGCAAAATTGTGAGGACGCGTATTTGATTTCGCGAAGTTTTGGGAGTGCGAACGCGTCCTCGCGTCGCTTTTTCGGGAAGCATCAATCCGCCGTCATAATTTCACTTTCATTCCATCATAGGCGATGCGCACCTCGACACCTCGCTCGGCGCCGATAGCGCGGAGCTTCGCGGATATTTTGCGTTCATACCCTGCGACGATTTCAGATCCGCAATGGCTGATGATTGCGCGCGGCACGCCTTCTTTCTGGCACCATGTCAGTTGCGTGCGAACAGGTGCATGTCCGATGAGTGCTTTGCCGCGCCTGCGAATGAACGCGCGTGGTTAGAGTGGCGCCATCGCCAATGTAAATTTGCACGCCTTTCAATGCCGCAGCGCGTTCGTGGATGTATATGAGATCCGGCGCATAGAAAATATACGCACGCCCTGCGCCCACCCGATATCCAACCGCTGGAGCCAGAATCGAGTGTTCAACCGGGAAGGCCTCGAACCTAATTCCGCAGATCTTCGTCGGAATACGTTCTCTGATCAGACGACGATCTTTCACGGCGCAATACTTCAGTGTTTGCCAGGTCTTTTGCGGCGCATACACCGGGCAAGGCGCACCATTTCTCAAGCCCCACGCGTGATCGGGATGCGCGTGGGTAAGCACGATCGCGCTGGGATGCAGCCGCTCAAATTTTCCGAGCCAATCAAGCCCACAGTCGATCATCACATTCCCGTCGCGATGCGAGACCAGGAGCGACGTGTGCATCGAATGGCGCCGAGTGCGCACCTCGATCTCACCGCGTGTGCCCACGAACGTTAATTTCATTTTTGGGAAAACTGGTCTCTGTCCCACCTGCGTGCGCAATGGAGTATCGGTTTCGATACCGTTGAACGCTATTGCGCAGTCGAACGCGTGACTCGCGCTGACGGTTTCGTCAACGAAGCCGATATCGTAACCGACCGGATCAGACTCCTAAGCGCTGAATAGACAGATCAAGCCCGCTGTGCTGCCGCCGCGCGCTTGATTTCATCCAGGGAGGTTGGGTTTTCCAGCGCAGATGTGTCGCCGAGTTTTTCGCCCAGATACGCGGCGCGCACAACGCGGCGCATCACTTTCGCGTTCCGTGTTTTTGGGATGTCTGCTACGAAGAGCACATCCCGTGGGGCGAGGGCTTTGCCGAGATCGCGGCCGACGTTCTTTTTTAGTTCGGCTGCGAGGCTGAGATCGCTATTTGCTCCCTTCTTCAAAACGCAAAAGCAAACTAGCGCTTCTCCCTTGATTGAATCCGGCACGCCGATCGCCGCCGCTTCGCTGACTTGCGCGTGAGCCACGAGAATCGATTCCACTTCTGCGGGACCAAGGCGTTTGCCGGCAATTTTAATCGTGTCGTCGCTGCGGCCGAGAATGTACCAAAGTCCGTCCTCGTCGATTGCCGCCCAATCGCCGTGCACCCATACGTCCGGAAAACGTGACCAGTACGTTTCGATGTAACGCTCGCGATCTTTCCAAAAGCCGCGGGTCATTCCAATCCAGGGCTCGCGAATCACCAGCTCTCCCACTTGTCCGCGCACGGATTTTCCATTTTCATCGACAACGTCGGCAGCCATTCCAGGGAGCGGCCCGGAGAACGCGCACGGTTTCATCGGTGTCAGCACATTGCCCATGAGAATGCCCCCGGAGATTTCGGTGCCGCCGGAATAATTGATGATCGGAAGTTTTCCGCGCCCGACATTTTGGAATAGCCACATCCACGGATCGGGATTCCACGGTTCGCCGGTGGAAGCGAACTTGCGCAGCGAGGAAAGGTCGTGTCGATGCACGATCTCATCGCTCCCGCCGCTGCGGGACCGCAGCGCCCGGATCAATGTCGGCGAAACCCCGAGCGCGGTGACTTTATGTCGATCCACCAATTGCCATGTCCGATCCGGACCGGGAAAATCCGGTGCGCCGTCGAAGAGCATCATGGTCGCGCCGAGAATGAGTGTTCCGAAAACTTCCCACGGTCCCATCATCCAACCCATATCCGTCATCCAAAAAAGGGTTTCGTTAGGATGAAGATCGAGTCCCATCCACATGTCCTGGGCGGATTTGGTCGGGAAGCCGCAATGCGTGTGAACTGCGCCCTTCGGTTTTCCAGTCGTGCCCGATGTGTAGATGATCATCATCGGGTCTTCGGCTGACGTGCGCTCGGTCGGCGCGTCATCAAAAGGCCCGGGTAATTTTGTCGGTGGCCCCGCATCAGGGCTGAGATCTTCGACGAGCCATTCGCCGGCTTGATTGAGAACGACCAGATGCCGCAACGTCGGAATTTGCGCGGCTGCATCATCGGCGATTGGTTTCATCGGGCAGAATTTCCCGCGTCGATACGTTCCCGCAGCCGTGAAGAGCGCTTTTGCCTCGGCGTCGTTTAATCGCGACACGATTGCTGCTGCGCCGAAACCGGAGAAAAGCGGGAGAAAAATTCCACCGATCTTAATAATCGCGAGCATCGCGACTACGATTTCCGGAACCATCGGCATGAACACGCCGATGGCGTCACCTTTGCCGAGCTCGAGAACGCGGAGCGCATTCGCCATGCGATCGACTTGATCGCGCAATTCTTTGTAGGTGAGCTCGCGCGTCGTGCCGTCTTCGATTTCAGATTTGATGGCAATCTTCTTATCGATCTTCGTGTCGGCGTATTTATCGAGCAGGTTGTGGACGATGTTCATTTCGCCGCCCACGCACCAATGCGCCCATGGTTTTCCATCGCTTAGATCGACCACTTGCGAATATGGCTTGTAAAATTGAACGTCGATATCGCGGAGGACCGTGTCCCAGAACCAGGGGATGTCGGTGGTCGATCTTTGCATTAGCTCGTCGTACGAACCGAGCTGATGCTTATCGATGAATTGCTGGAGATTCGATTGCGCAATCAGCTCTGGCGATGGGTGCCAGACAAATTCGCCACCGAATTGAAACTCGCTCACGCATAGATTGTGCGCGTTCTTTAATTGTAGGGCAACCGCTTCAGCTACCCAGAATTCTGCGGATCGCGTCCTTGCTGGCGACGAAATCATCGGCAGATTCAAAGTTCATTCTGCATGAAGACAACGCTTGCTCATCAACTTGCTGATTACGCGTGTGCACTCCGATTTGAGGATCTTTCCAAGGAGGTCGTGCATGAAGTGAAGCGGCGCGTGCTGGACTCGTTAGGCTGCGCGCTCGGCGCGTGGAAGGAAGAGCCGTGCGCGATTGCGCGAAGGGTTGCTTCGGATTTTTTGGCGAAACAAGGATCGACAATTATTGGCACAAATCACAAGGCGCCGCCGGATTGGACGGCGTTCGCGAACGGTTGCGCCATTCGTTATTTCGATTACAACGACACTTACTTATCGAAAGAACCAGCGCATCCCAGCGATAATATTTCCGCAGCGTTGGCGGTCGCGGAAAGTGTTGGCGCGATTGGACCGGAATTAATCACCGCGATTGCGCTGGCCTATGAAGTGCAATGTCGCTTTTGCGATGCGGCGAGTATTCGCGCCCGCGGTTGGGATCATGTGACCTACGGCGCGTTTTCCACTGCTCTCGCGTGCGCAAAGTTAATGAAGCTTGATCCGAAAAAAACGCGCCATGCGGTGAACATCGCCGGAGTTGCAGGCGCAGCGATGCGACAGGCCCGCGTAGGCGAGCTGTCGCATTGGAAAGGCGTGGCCTTCGCCAACGCCGCACGGCACGGAGTTTTTTCGGCGCTCCTTGCGCGCGCCGGGATGACCGGACCGGGCCCGATTTTCGAGGGCCAAATGGGTTTCGAGAAACAACTCGGCGTTTCGCTGGGCAACGTCAGAGAAAAATTCGCTGTTCCGTTCGGCAAAACGAAGCACGGCCCAGCCGCAATGATTTTGATGACCAGCATCAAATATTGGCCTGCTGAATATCACAGCCAAAGCGCCATCGAAGCGGCGTTAACTTTGCGAAACGAGATTGGCGATCTTTCGAGAATAACAAGCGTCGTGATTGAGAGTCACGACGCGTCGGTAGATATCATAGGGAGCGAGCCCGAGAAGTGGAAACCGAAGACGCGCGAGACTGCCGACCACAGTTTGCCGTACATCACGGCAATTGCCCTGATCGACGGCGAAATTACTGACAAACAATTCGAGCCCGCGCGTTTCAAAGATCCTCAGGTCTGGAAATTCTTGGAGAACGTGAAGGTGGAACGCAATGCAGAGCTAAGCGGGATGTATCCAGAAGCGGTTGCAAACATTGTCCATGTCGATCTTGCCGATGGAGAACGACTGACCAAGCGTGTCGATTATCCGCTTGGGCACGCGAAGAATCCGCTGAAAGATTCACAGGTCGAAGAGAAGTTTAATGTGCTGGTTGAGCCGATGCTCGGCAGCGATCGCGTTCGGAAGATTATCGAGATTGTGTGGAAGCTCGATGAAGCGAAAAACGTGGATGAGCTGATACGCGCGATCGAAATGCCGAAGAAATAGCAAGAGATGTCTCGACTTCGCTCCACATGACAAAGAACAGCAAAGCGGCTCGATTACGCGAGTTGATAGCACAAGGCGCGGTGATGCTACCCGGCGTGCCGAACGCTGCAATTGCGCGGCAGGTGGAGCGCGCTGGGTTTAAGGCGGTGTACGTGAGCGGCGCTGGGATGGCGAACGCGACTGCCGGTGTGCCCGATATTGGGTTGCTGTCGATGACGGAGGTCGTAATGCTCGCCGGCTATGTGGCCGATGCTGTAACGATTCCGGCAATTGTCGATGCCGATACTGGATTTGGAGGCGCAGAAAATGTGGCCCGAACAGTTCGTGAATTGGAAGCCGCCGGTCTGGTTGGTTGTCACATTGAAGACCAGGAATTTCCCAAGCGCTGCGGACACCTTGCAGGGAAATCGCTTGTCGATCTTGAAGAGATGGTCGGCAAAATCAAAGCGGCGGTCACGTCGCGCCGGGATCGGAATTTCATGATCATCGCGCGGACAGACGCGCGTGCGGTCGAAGGTTTCGATCGCGCGGTCGAACGGGCGGGTGAATATCTCGCCGCTGGCGCCGATGCGATTTTTCCGGAGGCATTGCAAAGCGCCGAGGAGTTTCGCGATTTTGCGAAGGAAATTGATCTCCCGTTGCTCGCGAACATGACTGAGTTTGGAAACAGCCCCCTGTTGACCTTTGAACAGCTCGCGGAGTTCGGGTACCGGATGGTGATTTTCCCGCAGAGCGCGTTTCGCGTTTCGATGAAAGCGAGTGAAAAGTTTTTTGCAGCACTAAAGAAAACCGGCACGCAATCCGATTGGATCGACAGGATGCAGACGCGGCAGGAACTGTACGACTTGCTCGATTACGATCCGACCGCCGGTGTGTGGGGTCGCGATTGAATCACGAAATCCTAAGTTGTTGAACGTTTGTGAATCGCGAGTAATGGAAACACATTGATGAAAAAAGAAGTCAAACCGGACTACAGCCCCGGCCTGGCCGGCGTCATCGCTGGCGAAACGGCGATTTGCTGGGTCGATCGCGAGTTGCCCAACGGGAAACAATTGGCCGAGTTCTCCCAGCAAATTGCTGCGCAACGAGGGCTGCCCGGCCCAGTGATCGAAATGCTGCGGCTGCTGCCGAACTCAACCCATCCGATGGATATGCTGCGCACCGGGGTGTCGATGTTGAGCGCGTTCGACAAGGATCTCAGCGACAACTCGCACGATGCCAACATTCGTAAGTCGATTCGCCTGATCGCGCGTGTTTCCACTTTAATCACTGACGGGTGGCGCATCTCGCACGGGGAGGATCCGCTGCCGGAAAGGCCCGATCTCACACAGGCCGGCAATTTCTTTTACAAACTGGAAGGCAAAGTTCCGCAGGATTGGCAAATCCGAATGTTGGATACGATTTTCAATCTTTACGCCGACCACGAATTCAACGCCTCTACGTTCGCGGCGCGCGTGACGGCTTCGACTCTGGCTGGAATCTACGCAGCAGTTACCTCAGCAGTCGCGACGCTTAAAGGACCATTGCACGGCGGCGCCAATGAAGAATCGATGAAGATGCTTGAGGAAATCGGGACGCCCGATCGCGCGGAAGCCTGGCTGATGAAAAAGCTGGAGACCAAAGAAAAGGTAATGGGTTTCGGCCATCGCGTTTACAAAAAAGGCGATTCACGCGTGCCGGTAATGCGTGAGATCGGGCGCGAGCTGGGCAAACGCACGGGCAAGGAAGAATGGATTCCGATTTGTGAGAAGCTTGAAGAAGTCATGGATCGTGAGAAACATCTTTGTGCCAATGTGGATCTGTACGCCGCGCCGGTATTTTGGATGCTCGGGTTCCCGCCGGAGTTGAACACGCCCCTTTTTGCTGCATCGCGCGTGGCCGGCTGGTGCGCGCACGTTACCGAGCAACACGATAATAATCGTTTGATCCGACCGCGCTCACTTTATACCGGCCCTAGATTGCGCCCGTATCCAAACTCTCCTGGACGCGGCGCATAAGCTCGAAGGTGGAACGCGTTGTCCTCAACGCGTTGCCAGAACGGTCCGGCTCGCATCTAACTAGTTTCTCGTGAGTGCCAAATCACTTCAGGAAAAGTACGCTCCGAACAATGCCTGCTGGGGTTGCGGCCCGGCAAACTCCCATGGGTTGCGTATTCGCAGTTTCCCGAAGAACGGCGAAATCGTTGCTGAATGGAAACCAGAGAAAAAATACGAAGCTTTTGATGGAGTTTTAAATGGCGGCGTCATCGGCACGTTGCTCGACTGTCATTGCAACTGGACGGCAGCCTATCATCTGATGAAGCGCGCAAATGAGGAGCGCCCGCCATGCACCGTCACTGCGGAATACACCATCAAATTGCTCCGACCAACGCCGACGCGCGATTCGGTCTTTCTCTCCGCCAGAGTTGTCGATCTGACGGATGATCGCGCGATTGTTGAGGGAACATTGAGTGCTGGCGGAAAACTTTGCGCCACCTGTCGCGGAGTTTTTGTCGCAGTGAAAGAAGGCCACCCCGCGTATCATAGATGGTGAAGGTACTGCTGTAGAGGCAGCCGTGTCGGCTGCAACCACTCGGATTCCGCAGGCGGCACGCCTGCTGCTAAAACTAGCGAGGCGGCTACAACAGAATTCGCTGCCCGAATTTCGTCGATGCGCAATTCGAAGCACTGCGTTTAGGTTTGATTCGATGAAAACTTCAACCTTTCGCATAGTTCCTCTTCCCACAGAAGTCGCAGAGAGCGCGCGGCGCGCAGCAGAGGCCGGCGCAGCGGACCACGCAGTTGTGATCGCAGATTCGCCGATTGGTTATCCGTGCCGGCATTGTCTGCGTTTCGCAAAACCCGGAGAGCGCATGATTCTATTTTCGTACGCGGCAATTCCGCCCGGTCATCCATATTCCGAGTCTGGACCGATCTTTGTTCATGCCGAACCATGCGAAAGCTACAGCACGACCCACGAATATCCGGACGACCTCCGCAGAGGTCGCGCGTTCCGTGCTTACAATGCAAGTTACGAGATGATCGACGCCGAGGTCGTAAACGGAAGCGAACCAGAAGCGATTGTTGAAAAGCTGCTGCAAAATCCGAAGACTGCATTTGTGGATGCGCGCAGCGTAACCCGCGGTTGTTACACTTTTCGAGTCCAACGTGCATGAAAACACCTGAACTCCTTCCGCCGCAGAAGACGATGTATCGCGCGCTCGTGAATCGGGACGCGAGCTTCGAAGGCATATTTTTTGTTGGAGTCCGTACGACGGGAATTTTTTGCCGGCCCACTTGCCCGGCGAAAAAGCCGGCACCGGAGAATGTCGATTTCTTCACGAGCTCGAATGAAGCGCTGGAGAGCGGATATCGCCCCTGTTTGCGTTGCGACCCGATGGAGCCAGGTAAACGTCCGCCGAAATTGATCGAGCGCCTCCGTTCCGAAGTCGAGCGCGCTCCGGGAGGACGGCTCACGGACAAGGAGCTCGCTGCGCTGGCGATTGATCCATCCACTGCGCGCCGGCAATTCAAACGCCACTACGGAATGACCTTTCAAGCGTATCATCGTGCGCGGCGAATGGGATTGGCCTTGCGCGACGTGCGTCGCGGCGGTCGAGTGGATGAAGCGAGAAATGGCAGCGGTTTTGAATCAGAGAGCGGTTTCCGCGAAGCGTTCACGAAAATTTTTGGCGAACCGCCGACGACGGCAAGGGCTCATGCTCCATTGCTTGCTGAGCGAATCGACACGCCGCTGGGTGCGATGATTGCCGTTGCGGATGGTGAAGGATTGCGCTTGCTGGAGTTTATTGATCGCCGCGCGACTGAACGCGAATTATCGATCCTGCGAAAGCGATTGGGAACGAATGTTGTCCCTGGTGAGCATCGTCATCTCACGGCAGCGCGCCAACAGATCGCTGAGTATTTTTCTGGCAAAAAGCTTGAGTTTGATATCCCGCTGGCGCCGGTCGGCTCGGACTTTCAATTGCGCGCCTGGAAAATTTTGCGGTCAATCCCAGTTGGCGAAACCCGCTCGTATTCCTGGATGGCGAAACGCCTCGGCGATGAAAACGCGCGTCGCGCTGTTGGCCGAGCGAACGGCACGAACATGATTTGCATCGTGATCCCGTGTCACCGCGTCATTCGCGCCGATGGCACACTTTGCGGCTACGGCGGCGGATTGTGGCGTAAGAAATGGCTGCTCGACCATGAGCGGCGCTTTAAGCAGAAGTGATCCGTACGGCTCATCTGGAATCGCGCTTCCGAAGCGAGTTCCCTGCCTTGGCTCATTACTTATTTAATGAGACCCGTTAGCGCGGCGAGGACGATGGGAATCAGAATCCATCCCAGCATTATGTGCAGACGCATATAACTTCTTAGGAAAGTCTGATCGGCTTTTGGCTTCCACACTTTATCCGCTTGGAGATCCACGAAGGGAAGGAACAGGCCGAGGCTATACCAGAAGCGACTGTAAACCCGAGGCGTGTCCTCCGGTCTTTGCGGTTCCATCTGTTGGGAGAAAAAAGGACGCAGCCTAGTGCGACCAAAACTGCCCAGGGAATGCCAGCCTGCCACGGACGACGTCCATAGCCTACAAGGAGATCGAGCATCCAGCTGCCTAACCACCGAAACCAGTAACCAACAGAAGCGCCAAAGGAGGAGCCAAAAGCGCTGCGAAAGTATTCTTTTCGCTCCCGACATTTTCCTGCAATGAAAGCTTCGTCTGCATCGGCGCGATAGCCCTGGCGTAAAAAAACTCTTCCAGGTTGCTATACACATCAGCGGTGTAAGCCGACTGGTCAGCCAACTTCAGAAGCGCTTTGTGCGACTCGGGTTCGTTTTTCGGAACCGCGCGAATGTATTTGTAGATCATTCCTTGCATGCGGAATTGGGCAGCGACTTTCGGCAAGACAGAACTGGACAGATCAAGCCGGGCAAGGTCGGCGTAGCCGAAGTCTACCGGCCCTTCGAACACCGCCTTTTTGAAAAGGGCGTTTTGTCCGACTTTCATGCTCCCGAAGCTAGCTCCCTTTTCCTTGTCCTGAAACTTTGCCTCATCTGCTTCGAAATTGCTGGTGACGTCTGCCCGGACAAAATCCACCGGCCCTTCGAACACCGCTTTTATGAAAAAGGCGTGGCCTCCGACTTTCATGCTGTTGAAGTTGGCTCCCTTTTCCTTGTTCTGAAACTTAGCGCCAGTCGCGTCGAAATTGCTGGTGAAGTCTGCCAAGCTGAAGTTTGCCGGCCCTTCGAACACGGCGTTCCGGAAAAAGGCGTGGCCTCCGACTTTCATACCGTTGAAGCTTGCTTCCTTTTCCTTGTTCTGAAACTTTGCCTCTTGTGCTGCGAAATTGCCAGCGATGTCTGCTGAGACAAAGTTGACTGACCCTTCGAAGACAGCATTACTAAAAAAGGCGTGGCCTCGGACTTTCATGCTGTTGAAGGTGGCGCCCTGTTCTTTGTTCTGAAACTGCGCCCCACTTGCAACGAATTGGCCGGCGATGTCTGCTGAGGCGAAGTTTACCGGCCCTTCGAACACAGCCCTGCGGAAAAAGATGTCTCCGACTTTCATGCGGTCGAAGGTGGCTTCTGCGTTAAACGTGCTGCCATCGAACGACACCACGCGGGTGGAACTCGCACTGCCGAAAGTTGCGTTTTTATTGAATTGGCAATGATCCAGCCAGACCTCCCAAGGGATTTGGGCATTTCTGAGGTCAATCGACTCGTCAATGATCGCCCCGATGATTCGCACGCCATGTCGATGCATTTTGACACCGGGTAGCGTGCCCGTCAGCAAGTCCTCAAGAAACTGCGCGCTGAGCTTTCGATCCTTTTCTTCAGGGAATTTCTTCGTGTGATCTGCATTCAGAGCGCCGTCCAGGTCGGCGATCTTTCCCGCGGTCGCCTGCGCGACGACCCATTCCTCCGCGGGGTTCAACCCCCTCGCGCCCGTCTTGCCGACCGCGCTTGACGCGGAGATGATTGTCAGAAATGCAGCGAGAAAAATGCCTGGAAACCAATTTATCGGCGAGCGGGCAGTCGCCGCGGTGGCGCCAGGTGCTTTTAGTTTCATGGGCCCTTCGAATTAGTATTACCTCGTCTCGACCGCTCAATACGAGCACCTTTTTGAAACGTCCCCTGGTGAATTTCGAAACTTCGTTGTTCGGCCCTCCGCCATTTAGAAATCGCGTTGGAATCGGCAACTGAATGGCAACGGCCTTGTCGTGCTCTACGTGTAACGACGGATTGTCACTCCGTTGAAGACCAAACGTACTCTGCATTGCGAAATTGCGCCTCGGAGCGTCCCACGGCGCACTCAATTGGTCTGCACTACCGACCTAATTCTCTACGAGAAGATCTGCCGGTTCGTACGGCACTTTGGGATTAATGTACCGATCTTCCAACGTCTCGATACGCTCTTCCAAAGCGGCGAATAATTGAGGTTGAGGAGCGGCATCTCTCTTGAGTCGAGCGATTTTTATCTTGATTTGCTGGATTTCTTCTTGAGCCGCAATACGCTTGCGGCGCAATTCCTTAAAGATCTTTCGATTAAGCTTGATCTGGCGAATCGTGTAGTCCCCTGGTCGGGAGGTTGGCTCCAGTTTGCCCGTCTCGGCAATTAGGCGCGCGTGTTCCTTGTATAAGTCCTCAGCACAAGGATCGACAAATCTGTACTGAGACGCCTCCTGTTCTTCAGATGGCCATGTCTGCCATTTTGCTCGATTACACCATCGACAGGCGTAACAAAGATTATTATATACCGCGATTAGGTCAGGAAAAACCTTAACAGGCCGGAAGTGATCTATTTGGAAGCTTTGATACCCTCCGCCTAATCCTTCTTGTCCCTCGTGAAGTAGACAGTATGCGCACAGATGCTTGAAGTCTTCGCGTAGAAGCGGCTTGTACGCTCTGTAGTCGGTGTAGATTGGGGGATTAGGTCGCCGTTGAAAAATCGGCATTTAGGCCCGGCTTCTTTTTGTACCTAGTTCGCAAGAAGTTCGTCCAAAATTCTATTTACTTCGCGCAACGCGGTATGCAGCTTGTCATAGCCGGTGGTGACGTCTCGATTTAACTTCATGAGTTGAGGATCCTTAGCGTCAGCTTCATCTAAGACCTCTTCTAGTTGCGCGAGGTCAAGTTGTTCCTCTTTCGTGATTGTGCCATTGAAGTACTTCTCGTTCAGCTCCTGATAGCGTTTTTCGTCCGGGGTCAATTCTGTCTCCGGCTCTGGTGGTTGTGAAAACGCGACGAGATTGGCGCGGCGGAGATCGTCAAGTACACTCCAATCAGTAGTCGGCGCTTGCTGACTTGGAATGAGGTCATGCTGGCGATTTGAAACACGACTCCAGGGAGTATGTGATTTCGTCCTCAGCCAGATAGCTGTTTGCCAGATATCTTCGTTGGGCTCTAAGCTGCCTTTATAATTTGGCTGTCTTGTGAACTGAGGGGCTTTAGGAAGATGAGATTTCCACGTCAGCCAAACTGCTGTTTGTCGAACTTCTTCATCAGGTTCCGAACCGGCACTCGCTGGCGCTTCGATAGATTGACTGAAGGAAAGTGGATCGCGACTCCATTCTTCTTGAAATAGTGCCTTCAAGTTTCCGAAACTCCAAAGGAAGTACGCTTGATCTCTTGGCGATGGGACTCGTCCAAGCCGGTGCACCTTCGAAGGCGTAACGTCTCCTAACGTGGAAATGAAAGGATCTACTGCTCGCAGAGTTTCAGACATCGTCTAATCTTAAGGCGAATGGCTCTATTAGGTCAAAAAATCTACGCCAAATTGGATCAGAGGACAAGAAGTCCTGAAGCGTCATTCCCATAGTGCGAAAGTCAATGAAAGCTCCGTTAGGATACGTGTAAGACTGGTCAATCTCTAGGCGTATAAGTTGTTCTTTGTCCATCTTCTTGTAAGCGAGGATTCCCCCAAGGTCTAGTCCGCTGTCCGCGTGGTGGGAAAAGAAGTCTTCTCTATCTTTGGCGGAGCTGAAGTCCGCATGGATAGCGGCTTCAAAAAAACAGTACTGTGATAATAGTGAGCCAAAGAGATCGATTAGTTTTTTAATGCATTCGGCGGCGATGCGACGATCTGCAATAGCCACCAAACGGAGAAAATTGGCTTCGACTGCGATCGCGCCGACGTTAATAGAGACTAGGCGATTGTATAAATGCGCCTTAAGAGAGTACCCGAAGAGGGAATCCCCTTTTTCTAAGACTATGTCCGTTGCTGAAAGATTGTACTCACGAAACATGTCGAGAAACGTTTCAGCTAGTTGCGTGGTATGTATGGATTCGAGAGGGCGCGGTCGATCAAAAAACCCTCGGAATGAAAAGCTACACTCCCGAATTTGTAGTGTCTGGAGAGAGGAGGGCTTCGATTCGGCCAATTCAACTGTCTCATTCATTGGATTAAGTAGAACAGCATTGCTGCCAAAGAAGTTAAATTGCAAGAGCCACCCTGTTGATGCAGTTTGCTCGCTATGGCTGCAAGTCAAAAATCGCAGTCGCGGAGGCCGCGCCGTCGCTGAGTGATCAGTTCGACTTTAGCCGTTTTCAGAGGGTGCGCGCCCGGGGTGACTCGAACACCCGACCCACGGATTAGAAATCCGTTGCTCTATCCGGCTGAGCTACGGGCGCAGATTGCGAGGGCAATATGTCGCTCTTGACTGGGAAAAATCCAGCGCGAATGCGACGGCGAACGCGTCAGCTCACATGCAGATTGACCCATTGCCGCAGGTTTGATAAACGCTGGTGCGCAAACCGCCGCATTTGTGTGCCATGGCGAAAGAGACCTCATCGGCCAATGCCTCACTCCCATTGCATGAAGTTTTGGAAGCTGAGTTTGTCGCTTTGCATGGAGAATTTCTGCCGGATCATCCGACTTCGTCCGAACCAAACACCCGGTTAAAGGCAATTTGGGCGGCCGTTCATGCGCTGCCGGAAAAACGTGCGGCGCTTTGTATTTCGGGCGGCGGCATCCGCAGCGCTACTTTTGGTCTCGGCGTGCTGCAGGGGTTGGCCCGTTGCGGCTTGCTCGGCAGATTTCATTATCTCTCGACGGTTTCTGGTGGCGGCTACATCGGCAGTTGGTTGAGCGCGTGGATTCATCGCGCCAAGGGCGGACTGCCAAGTGTTGCAGCCCAACTGGCGCGCCCGACTGAGGAGGCGAGACCAAATCCGGAACCGGTAGAGATCCAAAACCTGCGCAGCTATAGCAACTACCTTAGCCCGCGGCTCGGGCTGTTTTCCGCAGACAGTTGGACACTCGTGGGCACATATCTGCGCAACCTTCTGCTGAACTGGAGCGTGATCATTCCACTGCTGGCCGCTTTTCTGACACTGCCGTGGCTTTACAGCTCGATCGTGATGATGGATCCGCCGCCGCGAACCGACGCGCTATTCTGGACTGGAGCGGCACTGGTGATCTTTGCTGTCGCTTACATGGGGTTCAATTTGCCATGCGGGCGTAACCTTCGATGGGATCAAAAGCGATTCCTGCTCTTGTGCCTGCTGCCGCTTTTCCTCGCATCGGTGCTGATGACCATGCACTGGGCATGGTTCAATTACTACGGGCGTTCTCTGATTGCGTGGCCATTATTCGGTTTTGGGCAGCCTCAGACCTGGGTGCCGTTTCTTTATCTCGGAATGGCGCTGCATATTATTTCGTGGCTCACGTCATTGCTCCCAGCTCACGGATTTCGGCCATTGGAATTTCTTGCGGTTGTCGTCTCCGGCGCAATTGGTGGCGTAATTCTTTGGTTTGGCGCGCAACAATTATTTCCGCGGCCGGTGACGCAGATGGAACTGTACATCTGCCTGAGCATTCCATTTTTTATGGCGCTGTTTTTTTTGGCGATCGTGGTCTTCGCGGGAATCTCCAGCCGCTGGACCGAAGATCCGGATCGCGAATGGTGGGGTCGTGCGGCTGGTTGGCTATTCGCGGTTGCGCTCGGATGGCTGCTGATCAGCGGGCTCGTCATTTTCGGCCCGCTCTCATTGAAATGGACATGGTCCTTCATCACAACGGGTGGGGTGGCCGCGCTCGTGACGGTGTTGGGCGGACGGAGCCCGCGCGTCGCAGCGAATGAAAAGGATCACGCGACCGCAAGCCCGATGGGGCTGATCTTGTCCAAGGCGTCGACCATCGCGGCGGTGGTCTTTTCGGCGGTGCTATTGATTCTCATCACCGAGATGAGCACATCGGTCATCGCGAAGTTGATTGAAACCTATCACGTAAAGCTCAGCTACCAGGCGGATCTGAACTCTAAATCCGGCCTGCTCGGTCGGGCAGAGGAGTATCTGAACGTGATTTTCTACACGCCCTTGTGGCTGGTGCTTCCCTTGGCCCTCCTGCTTCTGCTCCTCGGGGTTGTGATGGCGCGGCTCGTGAACGCGAACAAATTTTCGTTGCATGGAGTGTACCGGGATCGATTGATTCGCGCCTACCTAGGCGCTTCCAATTCGGATCGGAAACCGAATCCATTTACCGGCTTCGATGAGAACGACAATATCAAAATGCGCGATCTTTGGGTGCGCGAAAAATTTCACAGCAAGCTGATGCCGGTTGTAAATATCGCGCTCAACCTGGTCTCTGGCGAAAAACTTGGTTGGCAGGAGCGCAAGGCACAAAGCTTCACCGTCACCCCATTGCACTCCGGCTCCTCTGCGATGCACGCAGGGTATCGTTCCACGGCGGGCCCGGATGGAGCAGTATATGGCGGCCCTAAAGGCATCTCGCTCGGGAGTGCCATTACTGTTTCCGGCGCTGCCGCCAGCCCTAACATGGGCTATCACTCATCGCCTTTGGTTACGTTCATTCTCACGTTGCTCAACGTGCGGCTCGGGGCATGGCTGGGAAACCCCGGGAAAGCAGGCGATCACACCTTCTACCTTGGCTATCCGGAGAGCAGCGTGCGGCCGATTGTCGATGAAGCTTTTGGCCTAACCAACGACACCAGCCCCTATGTCTATCTGTCGGATGGCGGCCATTTCGAGAACCTCGGGCTTTATGAGATGGTATTGCGCCGATGTCACTACATTGTCGTGAGTGACGCCGGAGAAGATCCGGCGTGTTCCTTTGCCGATCTCGGCGAAGCGGTGCGCAAAATTCGAATCGATTTTGGAATCCCGATCGAGTTCGGACCAATGGGCATTTATTCCCGCAGCCAAATCGATCCGTCGAGAGAGGCGGGCCATAACTGTGCCGTTGGGCAAGTCCGCTATTCTGTGGTGGACGGTTCCACCGCTCCCGATGGCATCATCGTTTACATCAAGCCGGCGTGTTATGGGAATGAACCCCGCGACATTTACGAATACTTCAAGAGGAGTGAAACTTTCCCGCACGAGAGCACGGCCGACCAGTTTTTCTCCGAATCGCAATTCGAGAGCTACCGTATGCTTGGCGCGCATACGATGGAGAGACTTTGCCCCACCGACGCTGTGGATTTTCGTGATTTCCTGCGGAAAATTTTACAGGACCATCTTCGTACGCCCGAATCGGATTGGCCAAAAGAGCTCCGTGGAACCTGACCCTTAGCAAGACGGGAGTCGTAGCTTACTACAAAATAGAACGACCGGCGGCTCGCCCTCCTCTACCCCCTTGCGAATTCCGCCGGTCGATTAATCGAAAATCAACTAAGTCGTCTCGCCTTTAAGCGAAGGAAACCTGATCAGCTTGCGTCTCCGCGATCGCGCTCGTAAGCCCGAATTGCTCGACGCGTCTGCGGTCCCAGGATGCCGTCAACGGACCCGTGGTAATAACCGGCGCGAGCGAGCCGGCGCTGTAGCTCGGCCACTCTGGACCGGCTGCTGTCGCCGTATCCATTACTGTAGCCGGAGTCGCCGTATCCGTAGCCGCCGTCGTATCCGTAGCCACCGTCGTATCCATAGCCGTACCCGTACGGGTAGCCAGAACCATAATATCCGTATCCGTACGGATAGCCCCAGCCCCACGACGGACCCCAGCCCCAACCCCACCACCATGGGAAGCCGAAGTCACCGATGAAGATGACATTATTGCCACGATGATGGTGCCAATTACCATTCCAGTTGTTCCAATTGCGGCCATTCCAATTGCGACCGTTCCAGTTTCGGCCGTTCCAGTTTCGGCCACTCCAGTTTCGACCGCTCCAATTGCCTCCACGTTGGCCGCTCCATGTGCCCATTCCGGCGCGCCCAGCGAAATGGCCGCCGCCATGACCGCCACCACCACCGCGCGGAGCAGCTGGGACCAATGGCGCGGTGAACATCAACACGAAAAGGCAAATCACGAAAAGTACAAGCTTTGAATTATTCATAGTAAGGTGGGTTTCTAATTAATTAGACACCGTGCGCTGCTCAAAGTCTCGCTTTTTTTGCGTAAAAACATATGAAACGCCTGTGCGCTTGGTGCCAATGCCCTGATTGTTCCCACCTGAAATAGATGACCGACGGCCCGCCCCTTTTTTCCTTGCGAGACCGCCGGCCAAAGTCAACCGAACCCGATGTTCGGTCAGGTCACGTATTAGGCGAGACCCATCCGGTCGAGAAGCCGCGAAGTGATCGTGCCGTCCACGACTAGATTATGTGTGGTTTTTGTTTACCCATCTTACAAGGCGCTGTCGCCGAAGTGATTCGGGTCGGTTTCGCCCGCCCTTCGGGATTGGACAGAACGCACGTTCACACGACGGTCCCAGCTGGTGCTCTGCACCTCCCTGTGAGATTCCTCTATGTAATTAGAACCCGTGACCGGGCTCGAGTTTCGCATTGATTCGTGCTGGTCAGCGCGCAGCCATGGCCATTATCATCGGCGGTTAAACACGATGAAGCGCACGCTGATCTTCATCCTCGCTACGGCGTGCCATGTGCTATGCGCGGCGCCAGAGGAACATAGTGTAAGTCCATCGCGCCAATTCATCATCTACGGAGCTGAGGCGGTGCTGCGCGGCGCGGTCTCGAACCTGGCAGAGCAGACTAAGACGAATCTTCTCGTGTTGTTGCGGCAGCGCGACAGCTGGACGGTCCCTATCGTGGTGAATCTGCAACCGCAGCAGGCAAACCTGCCCGAAGTTCCATCGGCTGATGTGCGGTTTAGTCAGACCGGTTTCGGGCTCAAGCTCCAGCTCGACCTGACCATTTCCCAAGATCTCGATGTTTCATTGATCGAGCGCGAAGTCCTGCGCGCGATCTTATTGGAGATGATTTATCGGAAAGAATCGCATACGGCCGCCGGCACGGTATTCGTCGAGCCACCGGATTGGTTGATTGACGGCGTGCTTGTGCTTGCGCCCGGGCGCGATCGGGGATCTTTAGTCGAAGCGCTCACTACGGCGGAGGAGGCAGTGCCGCTGGAGAAATTTCTCAGTCAACGCCGAAGCCTTCTCGATTCGGCCGGCCGCACGCTTTATCGGGCGTATTCTTTTTCACTCGTGCAAATGCTCATCGATCGAAGGGACGGTCCCGCTCGTCTGGCGCAGTATATCGGTCATCTATCTGACGCCTCAAAGGAACCGTTCGCAAATTTGAAGGCGTACTTCCCATTCCTTGTTAACGATGCGGAGGGAAGCTGGCAGCTGAGCTTACGTCGGTTAAGGAATTTCCAAGTGTACCAGCTACTTACGTTCACCGAAAGCGACCGACGCCTCGATGAATTGTTGCGCGTCAAAATCTCGGAACCAAATAAGCCGGCCAAGGTGACAGCCCTTGACGAACTTGCACATCGCAAGATTTCTCCAAGTGAGAAGATGGCGCTGAGTCAATTGAACCGTGATTTGCTCGTGTTTGTTGCCCAAGCCAATCCGGTTTTGCGCCCTGTCGCGCGGGAATACCAGCAGATCGCCGCGCTGCTCGCCCGCGGAAAAAGGAGAGGAATTGCGAAGCGTCTGTCGCGTTTGGACGCTACTTGCAAACAACTTGCTGTTCGAATGAGCGACATTGACGACTACATGAACTGGTTCGAAGCGACTCAGATGAAGAACGGCAGCGGCAATTTCACTGATTATCTCAAAGCGGTGGACCAATCGCAGATCTCACCTTCAAAGCGACATGATCCACTCTCGGCCTATGTTGATGCGCTGGAGGACCAGTTCGAAAACTAAAACGCAACTACGATTGGAGATTTCATAGATCAGTTGCCGCTTTGCAGCTTGGCGACTATCTTGAGCAGCGCGTTCTAAACACGCATTTCTGCTAATGCAAAAAATTGGCTTTGCCGAGGCTCTGGATTCGATTGTTGCCAGCGATCCGCGTTACCAGCGGGATGCCTATGTCTTTTTGCGCGACGCGCTGGATTTCACGACGAAGCAACAGAAGAAAGTCAAAGGCGTCAGCGTGCGTCACGTCACCGGGCCGGAATTGCTCGATGGAGTGCGGCGGTACGCTCTCAAGGAATTTGGACCGATGGTGATGACAGTCTTCGAGAACTGGGGAATCCGATCGTGCGAGGACATTGGCAACATCGTTTTCAATTTGATCGGCGCAGGTGTGTTCGGGAAAACCGAGGAGGATTCGATCGAACATTTCAAGAACGTTTATGATTTTGAAGAGGCTTTTGTGAAACCCTTCGCCCCGGAAAAACCACCGATCGCCAAACCGACGGCAGTTTTGCCCGCGCGGAAGCCCGCCACGTCGGGCAAGCGAGTGGTGACCGGCGATCACTGATTACAAGTCACTGATCACTGGGATCGGCCCGCAAAGCTAATCATAATGAATCGTATCCCCGTGGTGAAGTTTCTTTGCGCGGGTCTATTGTTCAGCATGGCTAATCTGAAAGCTGCGCCCATTGGCTCTCCGCCTGCCATTAACTTTCCGCCGAGCACGGCGCAAAAATGGATTCTGCCGAACGGCCTGACGATTATCGTCCAGGAAGATCGCAGTGCTCCGGTGGCAAGCGTGCAGGCATGGTGCGCCACGGGAAGTATCGACGAAGACCAGCACCTTGGCGCGGGCTTGTCGCACATTCTCGAGCACATGCTCTTCAAGGGAACCAAAACGCGTTCTACCAATGAGATTGCCCAAAAAATCCAGGACGTAGGCGGCTACATCAACGCGTACACTTCGTTTGATCGCACGGTTTTTTGGATCGACGTGCCGAAAGATGGCGTTTCTACCGCGCTCGACATTTTGGCCGACGCGATGATGAATTCCACCTTACCGCCGGAAGAATATCAAAAGGAGCAGGAAGTGATCCGGCGCGAATTTGCCATGGGCATGGATGACCCCGATCGCGTGGCCGGGCTGCTGCTTTTTGCAACCGCGTATCAGCGGCATCCCTATCGTTTTCCGGTCATCGGCGAGCTCGAGATCTACAACCAGCTTACGCAAGAGCAGGTGATGCAGTATTACAAAACGCGTTACGTCCCAAACAATCTCACCTTCGTCGTAGTCGGAGACGTCGATGCGGAAAAAATTCGGCAACAACTCGTCGAACTGTTCAAGCCGTATCCGGAGAAATCGCTCAAGCCTGTGTTCATTCCGGCGGAACCGCCGCAACTTGGCCCTCGCGAAGTGCAGCGGGAATTTGCCACGGAACTGACGCATCTCTCGCTCGCCTGGCACATCCCGGAGGTCACAAATCCGGACGTTCCCGCGCTCGATCTTCTCTCGACGATCCTGGGCGACGGGCGCAGCTCGCGCTTGTATCGGCGCGTGCGCGAAGAAGCCGGTCTGGCGTTTGGCATATCGGCATTTTCTTACACGCCTGGCGATCCAGGCTTGTTTGGAATCGATGCCACGGTCGATCCAAAGAAACGCGAAGCAGCCGAGCAATTAGCCTTGCGCATTGTTGACGAAGTGAAACAGAGTGGCGTCACCGCGGAGGAGCTGGAGAAAGCAAGAAAAATCACGCTTAGTCATCATCTCGGCGCGCTTACAACCATGCGCGGCCAAGCCTCTGACATCGGGTCGAACTGGTTGCTCACGCGCGATCTGAATTTTAGCCGGCATTATCTAGATGCTGTTCAGAGGGTGACGCTGGACGACATTAAGCGCGTCGCCGCAAGTTATCTGACGGAGAACAATCTGACGGTTATCTCCTTGAATCCAAAAGGTTCGTTAGCCGCCAAAGCAGAGGGTCCGAAGGTCGCCGCTGCCGGTGAGATTCAGAAATTTGAACTCTCGAACGGATTGCGATTGCTAGTGCGTGAAGATCCTCGATTGCCGCTCGTGGCGATGGGCGCGGTTTTTCGCGGCGGTCTTCTCGCCGAGACGCCGCAGACAAACGGCATCACCCGCTTGATGGCGAAGGTGCTGTTGAAAGGAACCAAGACCCGCACCGCCGAGCAAATCGCCAACGAGATCGAAGCAGTAGGCGGTTCCATTTCGAGCGACGCCGGGAACAACAGCTTCAGCGTGTCTGTTGATGTCATGAAGCCAGACGTGAAATTGGGCGTGGATCTGCTCTCGGACGTGTTGCTCAATGCCACGTTCCCGGAAAAAGCGGTCGCGCGTGAGAAAGAAATCCAAATCGCTGCAATCCACCAGGAGGAGGAACAGTTGACGACGGTCGCGCGCAACATCATGCGGCAGGCGCTGTTTCCGCAGCATCCTTATGCCTTGCGTTCAAATGGTTCGGTCGAGGCTGTCCAGCGATTGACGCAAAAGGATTTACTGGACTTTCGCGATCGTTACGTGGCCGCCAAAAACGGCGTCATCTACGTCTTCGGGGATGTTAAAGCATCCGAGGTAAAGCAGCTTATCGAGCAGACGCTTGGGAAGATGAAGCCCGGCGCGCTGGCTCTCACCGATGCAAAGGCTTCGGTCCCTCTTGGCAAACCAGAAACCGTCGAAAGCCGCAAAGACAAGGCCCAAGGCGTGATCATGGTCGGATTTCGTGGCGCGAGTCTGTCGAGCCCTGATCGTTACGCGCTGGAATTAATCGATGAGGCAAGCAGCGACCTCGGATCGCGTTTCTTCATCCGTATTCGCGAGCAAATGGGACTGGCGTACTA